>Ga0139314_100142_pt1 | contig 15007 bp, 9 predicted proteins | sample In2P11_FD_99376 | JGI IMG/M metagenome (GOLD analysis project Ga0139314, IMG submission 99376)
AAACAAATAATTATTTAATAAGCTCAAATTCTTTTAGAAATAAATTAAAGTTAATTTTTTTTTAAAAAAGAGAAGCTTGGTGCGAGTATATATAAGTAGGATTTGGGGTACTATACAATAATTTATATCTAAAAGACTTTGAGCTTATTAAATAATTATTTGTTTGGTGATGATATGATTGTATGATTAGTAAATAAGGGATTTATTTGTAAAATTCTAGCATTGAAATTTATTTGTAATATTGAGTTTTAAAGAGGTGTTAGAAATTTATATGAATATATTTTAAGATACTTAGTAGAAAGATTCAAATACATATCATCATCTTAAGTGTCATTTGAATGAAATTGAATTATATTGTGAAAGATCATGTGGCCAAGGAAAAAGGAGGTAGTCCATAAAGGATCTAAAATCCTCATGAGGTCCATGGTATTAGATAAGTTAAAATGCGATGAATTCTTGGAATATGGTCAAGTGTGTCCTGATCCTCCTCCCTCCTAGTACTCAATCCATCCACCAAAGGTCCATGAAGGTGCTCATTGCTTGTAGATCAATGGATGTGTTCCACGATGAGACAAAGATGAATTAATAGACATGTTATACTCCATTTGTGCTACATTTGTATTACAAGTTATGATGTATTATTTTCCTTTATCATTATTATGGAAGATTTGTAAATATCATTAAATTAGATATTGAGGGATGAATTTTTATTAGATATTACTATTCTTGTATAATCAATGAAAATTATTTTGTATTATGCCTTATTCGTATGATGAAATGAAAAATAGATGATTTGTACTTTAATGAATTAGTTTTAGTATGTAAATTATTAACATTGTGATTTAATGTGTTTCCTTTTTATTGAAAATTACACTATAATTATTATGATTATTGCATGAATGAATAGGAATTAAGAATTGTTGTTACATGAAAATGGTTAGTGGGTATTAAATTGATTAAGTAAATAATTTTACCAAAACTCCTAAATGAAGTAGATTGATTAGGTTGTTAATTCCAATAAATCCAAAACTATCCCAATGACTAAGAAATAATCCTAAGTTAGAGTTAGGATTCCAAATGATAATTTGGGATCACTCGAGAAACTTTAGGGATCATTGGGATGAAAATGGGTACAAATGGGATCCACTGGGAATAAATAGGATCATTTGTGACCCCTTGCGATAATTTGGGAGTTCTTAAATAATAAGGCAATAATCATAGTTCAAGGAATAAAACCCAACTTAAGTTTAGATTCTATTGTATTTCAGCCAAGGAACACAAAGAATATTGAAAAGAATAATCCAACCCAAAGAAAATTTTGGGATGGATGCAATAACATAAGCAATAATGCAAGGAAAATGGTAGAGAACCTTCATAAAATAAATATACACCACTAAATGATAAGAAAAAGGAATATTCCTTATGTGAGGACCACTTCGCGCCACATTTCATTTATAAAAATAGCAGGCTAGATCCTACCTCATGACTTGTTACTTTACTGATGTATGTGATATTTTAAAAAGTAGATTCACATATGCTATACAATGTGTATGGGATAATTAGGATAATGAAAATTCCCTAAGAAAGCCTATAACTAAGAATTTAGATGTATGCCTCATGGGAAAAGATGAATAGTGTTAAAACCTAGATTAGATCTTTGTCTACATTGTGATCAATTATTATGCATGGTGTATTATAATCACACCACTGTTTGAGATTATTATTGAAAATTTATTAGGTCATGGGTGGTTCTTTTGTCAACACATTTAATAATAAATTAAACCAAACAACCACTTGAGGGTATTATTTAATACCCATGGCTACACAAGTTATTGGAATGGGGATGTTGGACCACATGGTAGGCCTAGTCGATAGTTATGGGTAGGCTAGTAACTCATATCCCTCGATAGGTGTGTCAGGTGGGGATAGAAATAAAAAAAACTATAGTTACCAAATGAGGATAAATAGTAGTCATACCACTTGTAGTTAGCAGATAGGGGTATGATGATTGTTCCATAGGTGATGCTACCTGCTCATATGGAAGATTTCCTAGGACAATTTATTTAATCCTATGATATGGAGAGTTATCATCAGGTAATAATGTTAACTTAGTGGAAGTGCGATCTCTCAGGTGGTATGGGTCCCAAGTAGAAAACCACTACACCATGACTAGAAATCTTGTTGCACATGGGATGTGAAACAAGAATGATGGGGTCACCTTTGAGGTGTATTATCAATCTCAGGTGGTATGGGTCCCAAGTAGAAAACCACTACACCATGACTAGAAATCTTGTTGCACATGGGATGTGAAACAAGAATGATGGGGTCACCTTTGAGGTGTATTATCAATAGGGTGAGTGTTGAGGAGTAAACATTAAATTTTTTTATCAGGATTGGTTATCTCGGTTCTTGACCAATCTTGCCATGGGAGTGCTAAACTAGCTAGCAACATATCAAACTCATGTGGGGTCGCCTGGTCCATTCCTAGATCATTCTAGTGTTACATTTAAAAAAAAAAAGGTATGAAATTTAGGGTTTTGTTTGATGGAAATAGGTGGATGCATTACAAAGATTCTATAACTTCTAGTTAGATTTGTTCTTCCTCACCTTGCATGCATTCATAAACCTATCTAAACCTCCCTCATAAAGAATATGCCATACTTTTGCATTATGCCTAGTCTCCTCTATTGAGCTTGACTCCCTTCTTACCAAGTATCCACCCATTTATGAAACTATAAGATGCTATTTTGGACTAAAACATGGGTTATTTTTTAGATCTCAATTTACTTACTTAATCATTTGGGTGTTTGTCTGCTTCTTCCCTAGGTTGATGCTAAATGATCTAATTTTAGTTTCAATTAATGTATGCCATCTATCACTTCACCTCAAAATTGTACTAACAAGCTTGTAATTATAATTATTATTTATCCATTATCATTCTATTTTCACATGTTCTACATTTACCAATGCTTGATATGAAGTGACATTGTTCATGCTTTAAATATACTCCATTTAAAACCTTTACAATGTTGGGGTTTCTTTTAAAATCTTATATGTATACCATGCTTCTTTGTTCTCTTCATTTGTAACTACAACTTTATTTCCCTAGATCATTTTGATGCTATATTCTTCTAAGGATTTTCCTAGCTTGCAATGTTTTCTCATTGTTCATGCAAAAATGGTATGAAAATTCTAATGGGTACGAATATTGCAATAGTTAAGATTATAAGAAGCTAAAAAATTTATTCATGCAAAAAGAATTACATAAATCCAGCCCAGAAATCAACATTCAAGCAAAAATCAAAAGAAAAACACAAGCCTAGACCTCATTTGGGCAACATACATTATAAAAAAAGTCCCATACCTAGAGATCTTGGCTTCTGTAACTACGGAGGGTCGAGCAATTCAATCTGCATCCAAAAAATCAAACAACATGGGTAGGTATGTAGCATAGGTTGGTGAGTTTTAAATTTGTTTTATAATTCTCACTATATGCCCATAATGTATATACTATAATTCCATGCTATATTAATTATATGCCCATAATATAACTAAAATTGTAGTTAAACTTTTCATAGTTCTCACTATACGCCATAATATAACCGCTATACGCCCATAATATATCTCGTCTAAAAATTTCAAATTTTTTTGTTCTTATTTCTTGATATATGCCCATGATATCCTAAAAAATATATGCCCATAATATATTTATTTTGAAAATTTTAAAATTTTTCATGTTTCTCGCTATACGCACATGTTATATTTGATATATGCTCGTGATATATCTAGGTCATAAATTCTAAATTTTTCCAAGTTCTCACTATACGGCCATGATATAGGTTCAATATACTCTGATGATATATCTTACCAAAGTGGTAGATTTTTCTAATGCCTCTCACTATATGCCAATGACATAGCTTCTATATATGCCCATGATATATCTAGGCATAGTGATGAATTCGAAGGGTAATTGGGTGGCAAACTTCGATATACACCCATAATATTTGTTTCGATATATGCCCATAACATATCAAAATGGAGCAGCAAAATCAAAAGAAGGTGGTGGTGGTGGAACTGATATACACCCATTTTTATTTTTGATATACACCCACAATATATGTGCGAATTTGACTAAAGGATAGGCTCTTCCTTAAATTAATCTAGAATCAATTATCTTTAGCAACCATCCTTCCTCCTAGTATGAATAGTATATGAAAAATCATTATTAACTTAATGTTTTTAAAAAAGATTCATCAAATATCTTCAAATAGAGTAATATAATAATTTTATCATGCAAAATATTCCCATTTATTATCATTTGATCAAAAGCAAGGAATTTAATTTATGTTTAAAACCAATACTTTCATCCTTTATATCTTACTAGAAAAGAAGTTCTAAGATCTTTTAAATCAACAAAGTTTTACTTGTTCAAAATGAAATATTTATTATATATAAATAAGGAAGTTATTATCCCATTCACTTATATTCAATCCTTTGAAGTTTAATTAAGACCTTTATCAACAACCAAAACTTTATCTCTATATAATACCAACTATTATATAAACACAAAGTATTTTTTTTATTCTAGCTAAACTTTAAAGGATTTTACTAATATACTATAAATCTTCTTATTTAAAAAATATATAAATAATCTAAGTAAAATATATAATACATAAGAATTGATCATTTAAAATAAAGAGAAGCATGATTTTCTAACCAACATAGTTTTAACTAGTAATTTGGTTACACGGAAAAAAGTAGGTTTTCATAATAGACATAGTCCTTTCCTTTTACACTAGAAAATTTTACTCCACTATTTTATACATAAATACTAATGGTGACACTACATATTTCCATATAATGATTTTTATCCAACATGATATCAATAAGGCATTCTAGTAAAGTTAATATCATTTCATGACCATATTGTCTCAAAATAATAATTCATGAAGCCATATGACAATGAAATCTATGATTATATATGCAATGATGACTGGGAATGCAATATATAAAATGATAACAAGTTTATATGTATCTCCCAAACATGAACATAAATTTTTACAAATAATAATTCCAAACCCTATAATCAACATTAAATAGAATAATTCATTCTTTCATCATTTGGAAGTAACATTTTCTATTGTAACTAATAATAATATGTCTAGTAATGATTTTTTAAGTTTTAAAAGTAATTACAATAATAAAACCCAATAGAAAACAATGATATATTATTATTTTTTCCCTCTTATTTTATACACCCATAAGCAAGAGATAGTTGAACCATAAAAATGCAAACTAGATACCACTCAATCATAAGAAGGAATTATGAAGGGTTTTGGAAACCTATTTTAGGGTTACATGAGGTGCTTAACTAGAAAGGTGTTCCACCTGATTTCAAAAGAAAATTACTCTACGAGTTTGACCCCTTTACCTTCTCGAAAGCCTCCTATGATGTCTTTGTTCTAGTGAACCCATAACCTTTAATATTTTATAACTTTTCCCCCACTAACTGACTATAACTAATCTTAAGGTCTAGATAATCCCTTAAGAGTAGACCAAGGAGATTAGTAAAAATCAATTTTCAAAGTAAGTTTCAACCTTCATAAATAAAAGATATATTTGAAAGAGATTAAAATACAACAAAGATGTAATCCTCAAAGTATGTTGATGCAATATGTTAAGATATGAAATTCATTGAGTGCCATACAATTCTTCTATTTTTAAGATAAAATCTATACCAATATCCTTGATACAATTAATCACTATAAAGGAATCATTTATATATGTTTTCATAATAAATTCCCATATTGGTTCTTAATCCAATAATTAAATCAAAACTAATAACATTATTTTTCATAAGATATCAAATTTCAAGTTCGACATAATCAAGAAATAGAATTGAAAATAAAGTTTTAGCATAAAAACTAGGGCCTTAGGGGTTTGGAACATTACATTCTTACCCCATAGGACCAAACACATCCCTATGTGTTAACCAAATTAATCAAATAGATCTAGAAATTAGTTTTACATAGTTTCTAAATCCTCCCAAGTAGCATTCCTTTCATAATACTAATCCCATTGTACCATGCATTGATCAATATCATGATTTTAGAGCTTCTTAGTGTGAGTGCTGAACACTTGTACTGGATTGACCTCTATGGCCATTGGATCTATCATTTGTAATTTATCCAAATTCCACACATGAGATGGATCAAGAATAAACTTAAGAAGAGAAATATGAAATACATTATGTATTTTTGATAAGTTAGCAAGAAATTCAAGTCTATAAGCTACCAAATTTACCACTTGTATTATTTCAAATGACCTTAAACATATATTAGATAATTTTGAGGATTTAATAGAGATTTTTCTAGGCTTAACCCTAAAAAATACTTATCTCCAATCTTGAACTTCCTAGGAGTTCTTTTTAGATCTGCTACACTCTTTTGTTGGTTGGAAGCTGCTTTAAGATTTTCCTAAATATTTTTAAGTTATTTATCCATGTCACATAACATCTTAGTCTCAATGGTAACTCTATCATCAAGATTTTCCAAGGATAAGTGTGTCCTACACCTCCTTCCATACAATGATTTAAAAGGATCCATACCTAAAGATTTCTAAAATGCATTATTATAGGAACATTCAATAAGATATAAGTAATCCTCCCATTTATGTTGTTGTTCCATATAAAATATCCTGAGAATATATTCTAAAATTTTATTCACCCTTTCAGTTTTTCCATCACATTTTGGATGATAAGAAGAACTAAAGTTTAATTGAGTACCTATTTCAGCATGCAAAGTTTGCCAAAATAATGATGTAAACTTGCTATCTCTATAAGATATTATGCTTTCAAGAAACCCATGTAACCTAAAAATATCTTTGATAAATGTTCTAACTATTATAACAATATCATCAGTGGTATTTCCTAGAATGAAATGGGAAACTTTAATCAACCTATCCAAAATGATAAAGATTGATTCATGACGGTATTTTTTCATAGGAAGGCCAAAAATAAAATCCATGCTGGTAGATTGCCACTTTTGGGATAGAATTTCAAGATAATTTAATTTACATGTTGGGTGGATATGTTTATCCTTAACTTTTTTTCATGATATACATTTTTTAATATAATCAATAATATCTTTTTTCGTACCTCTCTAGTTAAACTTTTTCTTCAAAATTTCCCTCATTTTATTTATTCTAGGATGTGTAGAATAAGGAGACATATGAATTTCATACATAATTTAATTTATTAAATTTACTTCCAAGGGTATCACAAGTCTATTACCAAAGTATAGAAGACCATTATATTTAACCAAAAAACCCTCCTAAATTCCTTGCTCTACCCTAACCTTTTGGTTTACGCAAAACTGATCCATACCTTGATATCTCAATAATCTGTCTTCAAGATCAAATTTAAAGCTTGATATTATAGCTATGGTATGAGCTTTTTTGCTCAAAACATCTACAATATTTTTTCCTTGCCTTTGATATAATTAATTCTTAGATCATACTCAATAAGAAATTCCATCCATCTACGTTGTCTAGCATTTAAAAGTGGCTAAGAAAAGAGATATTGCAAACTATGATGGTATTTTAAGAAGAATAAGCCTATTGATTAAGTAATGCCTCCACATATTAAGAGAATGGAAAATTGTAGTCAACTATAGATCATGTGTGGCATAATTATTTTTATGTTCCTTTAGTTTTCTAGACTCATAAGAAATTACCACAAACCTTTTGGTTCTTTCATTGATTATCCCACACTCATTAGTTATTACTGAAGCATCTTACATTAAGACTCCTCCGAGGCCTTCCTTGCAAGCATCAGTGCACACTATGAATTCCTTTTCCAGATTAGGGAGCCTAAGTATTGGATCTATAATCAATCTTTTTTCATGTTAATAAAATCATTCTCACATTTTTCTAACCATAAAAATTTATTACCTTTCTCTTGTATTTATGTAATAGAGTAAGCTATTTTTGAAAAGTTCTTAACAAAATTTCTTTAATAACTAGCTAAACCCATAAAGCTATGAATTTCACTCACATTATTAGGAACTGACTTATCCCTTACTATTGTAATAGGGAAATTCAAAGAGATGATTTATTGCAAATTCATGATTTTTAAAGATTTTTAATTTTCTATTTTTGGGCCCATTGGCTTGGGCCCTAGTAGCCTGATTTTGCTGGGTTTATTTTTTTTCTTGGTCAGCTAGCCAAAATTTTTATATTCAATTTATATTTTATATAAATTATCCAAGTATACCCCCTAACAAATTCAAACCTATTCACCTATATTTATAATTTTTTTAATTTTTCTCAAGCAAATTGCCACCTAGTACTAGATCCTCCAAGGAAAAAATATGGATCTAAAAGATGGTTGATCCTTGATTGATCCATTACAGATGCTCAAATTCTCCCTACAAATGCTCAACTTTCCTTGTATATGCTTGAATTCTCCCTACAAATTCTCAATGTTTCCTTGTAGATGCTTGACTTCTCCCTGCAGATGCTCAACTTCTCCCTGCATATGATTGAATTCTCCCTTTAGATATGCCTAGATAAGGTGAATTTTTCTGTATTCTAATAATTATTTTTTGAAAATAATTTTATAGATATAATTGTTTACATTAATATTATTTTTGATAGGTAAAATCACATCGAAAGCTGATTGGAAGAGAGGCCAAAATTCCATTGTAAAAAGGTTAATTAACTTGTTAAATCAATCTCAAGAATCAATGCAACCACATCCTTTAGATGCATAACTAATTCATCTTCTTCATATAATGTTCGAAATTATGAGTTAAAAATCTCAAATTTCAATTTGATATATTATTTATTAATTTAAAAAATACTACAAATCCTAAAACTCAACAACCTAAAAATGAAACTGGAAAATTCCGGGTGCCCTACTAATCTATTTTTTTTAGACTATTTTAAATCATAAATATTATATCTAAATTTGATAGATTAATTATCAATGCAAAAAATACTACAAATCTTGAACCTCAATAATATGAAATGGAAGATATTTTTGATAATGAAATGTCTGAACCTCCATTTGATTAGTACATGTATGAAATTCTAGGTTCAAACTCAATCAAAATTGAGGTAGAGAATACTCCAAACATTGAATCTAGAAAGGACCCACATACTCCATGTAGTTCATAATCTTATAAGAGAATCAGGCAAAGTAACAACAAGTGGGCTATTGAAATATTATTTAGGGATGAATGGTCTTCCCAATATGAATTTATTGAACCAGTACAACCAAAAAATAGTAATGATATAATAACAAAGTGTTTATGTATTTCTTGTTCATGGAAATTAGATAGAGAATGCAAAATGTAACTTAAGAAGGACATAATTGAAAAATGTTGTGGAAAAATATATATTCAATTTAAAGATAAAGAAAACATTAAAAAAGAGAGGAAGGAAAGGGATTCTTCAACTTGTACACATAAAATATATTATGATACATGGATTGAATTTGAAAAATTAAAAAAGGTCCTTGAAGAGACAGGTGGAACCATAAATGCACAGTTTGAAAAGAAACAAAATAAAATTTAGTTTGTAAGGCCTTGCAATTTTCTATGATATTTACAATTTTAAAAAAGGGTAAATAATGATTGATTTTATTGATTACAATACCTTATTCAAAATTGTAAATGTTCAAAACCTTGTTAGTACTCATTGATAAGATATAAGTGGTTGGGAGATGTCAAAATATTTGGCTTTAGTAGAAATTGATGATCTTAGGTAAAAAGTGAAAAAAAAAATCATTTCACTATCACTTGATGAGGATATTGTTGTTGATAACACTGCTTGGATATGCATGCATATTTACATATTTTATGATCATTTGAGATAATCACACCTGCTTACACTTCACAAAATGGTAGAAAATTGTAATACTGAGAATCTTTACAATCTTGTTATCAAGAGTTTGAAAGAAGTTGCTAATATGGATGCTTTTGAAATTGCAATGAAGTTAATTTGTGTAGGAGTTGATGGTGCTGCTATATTGCAAGGGCATAGAAATGGTATTTGTATAATAATTCAAATAATAGTAGCCCCATACTTAATTCCCATTCACTGCATGGCACATAGATTAAATCTTGCTTATAAGATTATTAGTGTACATGATGATGTTGCAAAAATTGAAGATTTAGTTTGTGAACTTTATTCTTATTTAATGAATAGTTCCAAAAGATTTATATAGTTTCAAGAGTTTACAACATGAATTATAGATGGTAGGAAGATGTTAAAGGATATAGATACAAGATGGATTTCAATTTACAAGCTTTCTAAAAGAGTGTTCAAGGAGTATCCATATCTAACAGGTTTATGTACAAAAATAAAAGAGAAGTAGACAAAGCTAAATATTTGCTTTTTTGCATGAGAAATTTAGATACTTTGCTTATGTTATGTGGTGTTTTTCCTATGTTATATGAAATGAACCTTATGATAAAACTAGCTCAAGAAAGACATATTTATATTATTGATCTTTTTCAAATGAGAAAATAGATCTACTTACAGATTGACTGGTTGTATGAGAGTAATTTTGTTGATCCATTATTTGAAGATTGGAAAATCATTACAAACTACAAAGATCCGAATAGTTTTTTAAAATTCAATATTATAGGATGTTTGTGTATTTTTGTTCATGGAAAATAAATACCTATGTACTATTATGAAAGATGTTGGACTACCAAGGAGAGGAACTTCCTAAAATGCTCATACCAATGAATAGATTTGGTTTGGCTATTAGTAACACAAAAACAAAATTAAGAAGTATATCACATACATTGACAAGTGAAATAAGAGAAAGGTTTCACAAAGATGATCTACTTGAGGAAATGGGTATTGTAAATCCATTATTCTAGGATTTTGCATGTTTTAGACTACATTTCAATGAACCAATCATTTACCAAACACATTGGTATTCTTATTAATAATTTTTTCCAAGAGGTTGAGATTAATGGAATGAAGATATTAGGTATTTTGAATAAAATATTATTGATTTAACAATCAAGATTCTTTGGGAACACCATGGTTGACCAATATGCAAAGCTGACATATCCATAAGAAACAAGTGCAATTATACATTTATGGAAGAAATTGTATTGCAATAGTATTTAAAAAAAATCAATGGGTGAGTACTTTCATTTATATGAACTATATCAAACAATGATTCTAGGATCAGTGGAATATGAGAGAGTGTTTAGCACACATTCTTTTGTGAAAAATAAACTTTGAAATATGTTGGATAAAAACCTAGAGCATTGTTTATGATTATATATCTCTTCTTATGATATTGATAAGTTTCCATATGATAGATTTGTGGAGTACTAGAAATCATTAGCATATAGAAGAAATTTCAATAAGACTAATGATGAAAATGATGAAGATATGATGGCACTTCAAAATACAAATGCGCATGGGAATATTACAGATCAACCAACTGGGAATTTATTTCAAATTCATGAAATATGATCTAAGTTCTATGTAGTTTTTACATTTGTCATTTATGATTTAATTGGTATATTCATAGACTATATTTGATGCTAGTCCATATTGATTTGACACTGATCTAAGTATTATTAAATATTTTCATAATTTTGTTTTTCATGGTATGCGAATATTTGTAGACTGCCAAATAAAAAATGATATTTTTTAATATTATTTTTTATGATTTTATCTATGAAATGTCAATACTATGTTACATATTTTTTATATATGTTTTTATATGATTTCATGTTATGCTTGTTATATATATTTGAAATTATTTCAAATTACAAAAATTCAATAAATAACAAAGATGACGAGCATCTACATTAAGTAGATGAGCATCTGTAACAAGAAAATGAGCATCTGCAATAAGCAGATGAGCTTCTGCAACAAGTAGATGAGTGTCTAAAATAAATACCTCTTTTATGTGATTACAAATATTATAAACCATCATACAATAGATTTGATTGCAAATATTATAAACCATAATACAATATGCAAACATGATAAACCATCATTATATTGATAGAAAAAAAAATTGTTCAATTGTATTCATTTACAAAATATCCATTTTGATTCATTTACAAAAAAAGTTGTTCAACTTAAAAATACATCAAATTTAATTTTCAATGTCAATAATTTCCTCTATGATTTGCTGGCCTTCTTCACCCCAGAATGCAGCCTTTTCCTTATCCTATGCAACTGATGTGGTTTTTCTTCTCCCCTATAATTCAACAGCTCTAGCCACACCCTCAGCTGCTGATTCAAGAGTGGTCAACAATAATTTTTCTCTTGTAGCTATATATTCAACATCAATACCAGTTTAGGTTTCAGAAAGTTTTTTTAATATAAAATTTTCCAATCTAACCCATTTTCCTTAATGATTCTTCTCAATATGTTGTTATCCTTGATAATATTCTTGAGTCTGTATTTAAAATCAATGCTCTACTAGATGCTTTTTCAAGCCTTTTCTAGTTATATGATACAATTATGCACCTACTTGAGCAAATTGTAATAATTGGCCTACAAAATAAGATTGTCGATGTTAGTGAAATATTTTTTAAATATAAATTCAAAAATATTATAAAAAAATATAAAATGTAAAAAAAATAATACCTCTGCAATTACTTTTACTACCTTTGCTATTTCCACTTTCCATTTGTCTAGACTCCACTAGTTGAAGTATGCATGGGCTTCAACATTGAGATTTTCCAATTTGCAAAGGATAAGGTACAAGTTATTATCTCTTTATGGGATGGTGATTTTTAATTTACCAAAATTTTCCTATTGAAATAAAGCATCCTACTTTTTAGGTTCTTTTTTAATTAAAGAAAACAAGTATTTCCTCTTGCCAAAGTTGTGAAATCAAGCTAAAATTGCTTTAAACAAAAATTTAGCTCATATTTCCAACATCCTTGCGATGGAAATATCCTTCCAAATTGAATTTTAACTATTTTATCCAAATTAACCATTGTTAAAATACTTAATTCAAAAAATATACGTTGTTCCTCTGTTAAAACCTGACTGCCTTATGAGGGACCACCTACACCTGATGCAGGTTTTGTTGAAGTAGGATGAGGAGTACTAATGATCTTAATAGATGTAACTTCCACCTCTCATGTTTCTCATATTTGAAGGGCATCAACTAGATTGTATGTTAATGGAGCCATACCCTATAGAAGAAAATCTTCATCTAGGGGTGGATCACAAAGGGTGTTCCTACCCAAAGCAAGGGAGATCCCACCTAGAGACAAACTTAGAATATTAGGAATACATGGGGATGATCCAAGGGGTACATTGTAGCGAGTGAAGCTATGCCTCTGAGGTCTAGTGTTTATACTTGGAGGTGACAATAATTAAGCCTAATATTCTTTCCCCTTTGTTGTACTTATCCTCTCATTTGTACTTGAGGATGAGGGAATGCAAAACAAAAAGAAATAATATCTATTACAAATATTTAAAATAATAGAATATTTGATTGCCACATGTTATATGAAGAATTTAAGATACCTTCTTGTTGTGGTTACTATTGTTGTTGTTGTTGTTGTTACTCTTTCTGTTGAACTTCTTTTTCAATATCATCCTTAGACTAATAATGTGTAGAAGATTTTGCAATATGGATTAATGCAGAAGGTCTATCTTCCTCATCCAAAACTACACATCTTCTTCCTCTTATTTTTCCTAATAAAATTAGGAATAGTGCCAGTGGCCTCTAAATCTCCATAATCCTTTGGCTGATGACCTTTAAGATTGGCACTTCGATGTGCAGTAGTAAAGTCTACTCATTCCTACAAAAAAACAATATGTCAAGACTCAAAACATTGTATCAAAATTATCAATTCTAATTTCCTATAAAAAATATGAAACTAAAACACTCCATTCCAATAATACCTTCATTTCTTCTTTTCTCATCATAAAGTTCTTCAACACCAGATTGTATACTATTAAAGTATCTTCTTCTTTCAAATTTAAATAAGCCTTGTAGAAAAATATAGCTAAATAATTTATACAGGAAACATGGTTATAAGGGGATGCTTTAGAAAAATTCTTATTAAGATCATTTCTAATTCTATCAGAAATAAAAGAAGACCAACTATATATAGTTTTATCATGAAGGCAATGGAAAATATAATGCAAGTTGTAGAACATAATGTTAGAAAAATGCCATTGCAAAATTATTTATGATTTGAAAAAACTTGATAATTTCTTTCAGATATAGGTCATATACATCAAAAAAATTTAAACCCCTTCCAGAAGGGTTTCTACTGACTACAAAAAAAATTAAATATGTTAACATTGAAATTAAATTGAATAATAATGGAAAATAAAAAAAGAAAGAACTATTTGGGAAATTTACGTATCAAATATTCTGAGGGGATATGAAAAGTTTCCTCTAAGTATTTTTTTCTTTGTTAGATAAATGCTATTTATAAGAAATGACTTCATACCCCTCGTAAGGGAGACCCATTATCCATTTCACATCCAATGCATGAATGGTGAAGGAGATGGTATGCCCATTAATTTGGATAGAAATCTTAAATATTTTGTGATTGTAACTAGAAAAAATCTAATCAAACAACTCATAGTTACCCTTAAATGTGCCCATGGTTGTAATTCCAAGTATATTTGACTCCCCCACCCATATCATATTGTACCTAAACATACGATAAAGATCTATAAAATTGTTAATAAAAATGTTTTTATATATAAATTGCTTTATGGTAATAACTAGAAGATCATGGGAGGAGGAGGGTGTAGAAGATGATGCCATTATAATATTCTATTTCTAAAAAATGGTAAAAAAGGTTGAGAAGAGTTTAAGGGATATAAGGAAGGAAGATTGGATGGAAAATATTATATACAGTGAGGCATAGAGTGACAGAGGGAAGTTCAAACTCAAAGATCAATAAAACATAAAAATAAGGAAGGAATAGGCTATTTATAGCCATCAAAAACCCAACATCCACTTATGACCATGTTTCCTGTATAA
>Ga0139314_100143_pt1 | contig 14994 bp, 8 predicted proteins | sample In2P11_FD_99376 | JGI IMG/M metagenome (GOLD analysis project Ga0139314, IMG submission 99376)
CTAGAAATTATAGTTATGGTAATCATGTACTAATTATAATTCTAAACTGAAAACTTGCAGAAAGAGAAGCCTTCTCCGATGCACTTTAAATGTTTACAACTTTTATTTATGTATCCTTCATTAGAGTTAAATGAAGAAGGGATTGCATCCAAGTATACTTGGTTGCATGCATTCAAGTATACTAGTAAGATGAGAGTTGTGTGTACCCATTTGTATAGACACCATTTTGGTTTGTCGGAATTTTAATCTATGGCAGTAGTGCATTAGCTAACAGGTTAGGAATAGGGGAATTAGGTGATTTTAACCAACAGATAGTCATGTCGAATTATGTTGGAATTTTAATTTATGGCAGTAGTGCATTAGCTAACATGTTAGGAATAGGGGAATTAGGTGATTTTAACCAACAGATAGTCATGTTGAATTATGCTGGAATTTTAATTTATGGCAATAGTGCATTAGCTAACAGGTTAGGAATAGGGGAATTAGGTGATTTTAACCAACAGAGAATCATGTCGAATTATGCTGACCTAGATGTTGATCTGAAGCACACTAATGAAATCTACATGGGAGTGAGTATTTAACTCACGTAAGGAAATGACAAAGGGAATGTGAGAAGAATTTGGCCCGTAAACGCAAGTTAGGTCACGCATGTTACTTCCTAGATGTAGTTTTGTGTGGGAATATAACTAGATAGTATTCATTCACCTAAGCTTTGGAAGCAATATCATAAACCAAGGTTACGAATAGATCCAATAAATCAAGCTAACAAATGCAACTAAATTCACATGCAACTAACTATTTTGTAAGACTATGTATACAATAATTACCATAATAAATCCACATGCAGGTAACTATTTTGTAAGATTATGTATACATTGAATTACCATAATTTAGTCCTACTCAATATATTAATATTTCATTCAAGAATATTAGGAGATAGAGGTGATAATTATTGGTACCATTGAACTAAGTTGTAACCATCATATTTATAAATTTATAATAAGAGATAGTGTACACAAAAGAATTCTGTAAAAATTGGAAATGTGTGAGTATTTAACTGGAAAATATTAACCAGATGATTATCATAGCTCACGCAATAGATTAAAAAGATCAAATACTATTCCATTAATTTCCCAGAGATGAGAATCCAATCTAATTTAAGCTATCAGAAAAAAAAATGATAACCTTAGAAAGTGCACATGAGTTAACAAAATGGTAGAAAAAAGGAATTAACCCATAAAACACTGGTTGGGAAATTTATGAAATCAAAATAGTGGAATTTCAATGTAAAGGTGAACTAATGTTCATTTGGCAACAAATGCTCAATAAAGTTAGGAAAAAAGGCACATAGTGGCCTATGGATGAAACTTATGTGATAGAGACCAAGCAACAATGCCTTTGAAATAAAGGTAAACCTTAAACAAGGTTGGACCATTCTCCATTCAAGATTAAGGAGTACATCCTGAAACAACTTTAATAACAAGATATCTTCCATATAGTGAACTCAATAGGCCCATTGAAATTCTTAAGCATGATTTTACAGTTGCAGTGTTGTACCCATAAGGAGGGAAGCTTGAAAACTAGAACCAACCTCTAGGAATGTCAAGCCCTAAATTAGTATGCACGAAACCAAAATGAATACCATGCTTATTGGATAAGACATTGGAGAATACTTGCATATGCACACCTTAGAAAAGGAGAATTTAGTCCTTTGTAAATTGAGTGACATATTACTAAGCCATCAACAAAACATGTATTTGAGTTTCATATAAATGTTTAGTTTCATACATATTACGAAGTGTGATGACCCCAGGAGAATGTAAATATTTAAATTTCACTACGGTAAAAGACTGAAGTAAAAATGACATTGCAAGACTATTTTATTATTTTGTTTTTAAAAGAAAAAGGATCTTATGAGTATTTATTTTATTTTTCAAATGCAATGAAAATGTTTAACAAAGATTACTCATGATTGTGTTGGAAACTCCTGGGAGGCAGTTGGCAAGAAAAGTCAGTTATTGGAACTGACTTTAACCACCCTCCCTAACTGGAAAGTTTCCAGGGAAAAAGGGTGGGGGTTGGCAAAATCTACGCTGTAGAGACAGGCAAAGAGTAGAGGAAAAACAAGGAAGTTATTGAAAGACTAAGTCTGGTAAGGACCAGATAGTCGAGCACACAGTGCAATCTTGCTGAGGATAGAGATCCGGCAAGAGGGAGCTAGGGGGGAGACTCTGGTCTCGAAAGACGAGTCTCATGGATGGGCGGTAAATCAATATGCATGAATTTGCAGGTGACCTACTAAGGACTTAAGACTGGCAGAGACCAGGTAAGTAAGACTGAACTCTTAAATGATTTTCTGCGAATGCCTGCAATCATTTGTGTTCAACCACGTAAGTATCTGTATGACCTATATTTTATCTGTTATCTGTTATTTGAAAAGTTACACTGCCACTGTTTGATGATGCTAGAGTGGAACAGAAACCCAAGCGTAAGCTTAGGAACCCGTATCCTGGGTTTTGGACAGAGACCGAATAGATTAGTTTGAGGGTCTCGCTGTCAGGTTAACCCGAATAAGGGTAAATGAATGCCGATGGTAACAGAGCGGCTAGCGACATTAGCTTCCCGAACAGCTAAACGGGGAAGAGGGTCGACCAAATTAAGGAGAATAAAGAGCTATATATATATGCGAAGTAATAAAACCACAACATCGGCATATCGCCGGGTTGACATAATACAACTTTCGAGCTTAGCTTATAATCTTGGAAAACGAACATATACATATAAATAGAAGATAAAAGAAAGCATAAACATTTGCATTGGGTAACCCCTGTGATGCTGGCTGACCTTGTCTCATAAACCTCACTTTGAATCCATGAACAGAGTATGTTAAATAATATGTTACAAAATATGTTACAGAGTACGTTACAGAATATATATCACAGGAAGAAAGAATGTAATATGACTAATGCAACGTAACCCCTGTGGTGCGGGTTAGCCCTACGGCCAAGAATGTTGTTAAAGAAATATTTTACATTGCAACCACTTGAGAACCTCAGGGCACTTGTAAAACTGTAAACTCAGATGCGAGAGAACTGAAATTTAAACATGTTAACAAACAGAACTGTGAAATTAAAACCAAGCCGTGTTAGGCTATCATCCTCGGGTTTGATAAACAGTAATAGCAGAAACCCGAGTTGTGAAACAAGTAACCATTATGGCTCTTGGCATGAGCAAATCTTGGGCTGGTTCCTTTCCAGAGTAAACACAGGGCCGGGTAACCGAGCCATTTACTCCGCCCAAGGACATTCGTGGAACAAAACAAAACCATAACGGGAGATTCCGAATAACTGCAACAATATAGATATATGCAAGACCTCTACCATCATCAAATAACCATAACGCATATATTAAACCGAGTTGGGTTGCAAGATTAACTGGCACCGGGTTGACAAAACCCATGCCACTCTTAATATCAAAAGAGAATTCGTAGCTGAACATAACCAGATATATATAAATGTTGCCAAAACTCGGACAAACCGCACAGCGGTAATCATTCATATAATTGAAACAAAAGGGTCTGTGCCCGTCAAATGTATGTGGTAGGCCGTGGCCTGAAAAACTATTAATTACAAATAGTAAACAGTAAACAATACAAATCATATTGAATGAAGGACGCGAATGCTGTCCCCAAAGTTCCATAGATCTCCAACCTCAACAATGAAAGCGCTAGGGTTGAAGGAATCCCATAGCCGGCACCAGAGGGTCTCGGAATAAGGCCGAGGAGGGTCCTCCGTAGCCACCTGCGACCAACCACAGTAGGGTAAGGTGGGCTACGGTGTGGCGTATGGGAAACCCTCTGCCGGCAGGCCAAACAAAAAAATGAGAAATAGAACCTCATTTAAATATGTGCACCTTAAGTCTATGAAGAACACAACCGTTGCGAGACCGAAAACACCATAGCCTCGAAGAGGAAGGGGCCTCCTCATCCACACCGGATCCGAAGTGAAGTCCGCTGCATGCACAACCATGGCAAGGGCTATTAGTATCATTCAGATGGAATATATATAGTGACTTGAAAAACAAAGAAGCAGCTCAATACATAGCAAGAAAACAGAAGAGACGAAGCTGTTTCACCTCAATAGTTCGGCAGAATGTATACGATGAGCAGCGTTGGTGTTCGGCATCTAGATACATGCTCGGCGGGGAAATGAGCGCTCGACGCATTAAGAGTTACTCAGAGACTGCAACAAGGTGGCGCGGAGGATGGCGGAGAGTTGCCAAAGTTCACAATGAGCCGAACAGTCGAGAAGATCAACCTTATACCGCCCTTACCTGGAGAGGGACACCTGGGGGTGTCTCCGCCCTTGGATGTACCTCGAGCCATCGCCACCATTGGAATAAGGCGGCAAAGGAGTAGCCGAAAGGATTAAATTTCAACCCATCTCCCCTTCACGTGAACGGGTCAGACGGAATGAATGCGGGTACACCTGTCATTGCAGAGAACGCCAGCGGCAACACTTGGGTTGCTAAATTAGCAACGCCGAGGCTCATACGGAGACTTGCCTCAAATTAATCAATCATTCCAAAATTATCCAAAATAACCTTAGCCTCCTCGGTCGTAAGGTGTGCAGTATAAAGGCTCACGAACCTTTAATCAAATGAGCCTACAGCAAAGATTGCACCATAATAATATACGCGCATTCATAGATATAAACATATGTGTAACCATACACGACTCCATGTGTAATCAAGACAATGATTTATATATATATTCATTGCATAATTATATCTGTAAATCCATGCACATTCATGTGAAGTCAAGTCAGCGGAGGAAGGTGTTATTACCCAGACCATCATATAAATATATATGTATGTAAAGGAATTTTTTTTTTTATGTAGACATGGGTATGTGACACGAAGCCATCAACAAAACATGAAATGGAGTATAGAGATAGAGTTTGAGTTCATTACAGATTTATAAAGGTCAAGTTAGGAGTTCATTAGTCATTTAGAGATGATAAATACATCTCATTGGGATCAATTGTAATCAATCAAGTTTTTTGTGTTTAATAGAAAATAGTAGCAGCTAGTATGTTTTGTGTGTGAATTTGTGCTTTACTCCTCTGCCTTTCCACGAAGTTAGCATATTGTAATCAATCAAGTTTTTTGTGTTTAATACAAAAGAGTAGCAGATAGTGTGTTTTGTTTATGAATTTGTACTTTCCTCATTTTCCTTTCCATCTTCAAAGACAGTTAGCATTTGTAGAAATATCTATTTTTACATAAATTTATATTTCCAAATTTAAATATATTAACAAAATACTGAACTTTATATTTTCATATTTAAACCTACTAATAAACGACTACGCTTTTGTTAATTACTAATTTAAAAAATATCTCAAAATATCATTTGATGTTTCTTCTAATTAAAAATAATCCGTCTCTGGAAATAGTAGCGTTTTTATATCTTAGGTTCCAAAAACAAAATTAGAAAGGTAACGCTTCGAAGAAAGCACATAAATCAATCAAGTTTTTTGTGTTTAATACAAAAGAGTAGCAGATAGTGTCTTTTGTTTATGAATTTGTACTTTCCTCATTTTCCTTTCCATCTTCAAAGATAGTTAGCATGTGTAGAAATATCTATTTTTACATATATTTATATTTCCAAATTTAAATATATTAACAAAACACTGAACTTTATATTTTCATATTTATTCAAGCCAAATAATAAAATAGGGTTTTTTTTCCCTGACATTTTCTTGCGACAGTCCATTTTTACAGAACATGAATGGTGGGCAAAGTTAAGCTTGTGTTTCTTGCTTCTAATCCTTTTAGCCTCTGCATCATACGCCTTCTTGCCTCTGATCTATCATTGATTTAAATTTGAAAATATAAGTACATGAAATAGATAACTATGAAATTGGTTCTCCCAGGTTGGGCATTGTTAATGTGACAAATTGGTTATCGAACTGGAATTTCAAATGTGAAACACCTGTCACATTTGACTATCTTTTAACTCTAGTGCTGGTGCCTATATTCATAACCCAGAAAATTTTCCCACCCATTCAAATTCCATCTGCTACCCAATGGCGTTCAGATTCAGATGGAGTGAGACTCTGTACTCTTTTCCGACGTGTTTGCTAAGCTTGGGAAGTTTTTTCATGCGCAAGTTCCCCATCACTAAACGTACGAGCTCTTTAAATGAATGACAAATTAAAGACAAATTGGAGAGAAAATAATACAAGAAATATTGATTTTAATTTTATGTAAACCAAGATAATTTCATTAAATATCTCTACACATGTTTATAAATATCTACACGCATCTTTATCGGTAAAACAACTAATGACAAGCCAGAGAGAGAAAGATTGACCAAGGAGAAGAGGGTTAGGGTGGAATCCCCTAGCCAAATCAAATAACCAATAGATTAGCATTGGCCAAAATCCTCGCCAATTTTGGCCGAGTGAGTCTTCACCACTCATCTCGAGACCCACATTACAATGAAGTATTCCCAACCTTTTATAGGCTCCATTACATGCAATACCATGGACCATAATATCATGGGTGCACTATACCATGTGCCTAAAACAGCTACTATTTAACAAGGTCAACCTTCAGTCAAACCCCCTCTCAATTTTACCTAACAAAAAAGCCCTGGTCACAAAGATAACGTTCCTATAAACATGGAATCATTTGAATTTAGTAAATATGACTAGAATGATGGATGTGTTGGTTTATGAAATATGAAGTAGCAACGATGTAATTTAGAAACTCTCTTACGAATTAAGCAAAAGATAATTTTTTTGAAGTGACAATAAGTTTTTTCTTGTGGAATCCCTACCCAACATTCCCCATCATAGGATGAATAACTATCAAACTAGGAGTTCAAATTCAATACGTTAAAGGTCTTCAAATTACAATACGAATTAAAACAACCCAATAATAATGATTCAATTGTTGCTAGGATGTTGTCCCATCCATCAGTTTCAAATCCCATAGTCGATATCTTTGGTGCCTTGTGATAAGGTTTAAGGAGTATGTTCCCCCACATTAGAGAAATCCCATGTCTAAGTTAACATAAACTAATAAGAACTAAATATTTATATCCCAAGTACCATCATTCCCAATATACAAAATATATAAATCTCCTAAATCTCATTAAGAATCACATGACCTAACCAATGCACTAATAATACACAATATACAAAATAAATAGATATCCTAAACCTTAATCTCGCCATGAGATCTATTGCAATATCTACTTTGATGAAAATTTTGTCTTCATTCGTAATTTTGAAAGAAAAAATTGTTTCTTTGGTACCTGTGATTTGTCTTCTAGTTACAAATCTACATGGGTTTTAATTTGAGGGTAATAGTATTCTTGATAATTTGGTAAAGAACCTTGCAAAGAGATATCAATTTTGAGTTTTCTTACTTGACATCTCACTCCTCTTTTTTTATATAACAATAAAACAATTAAATATCAAGGCCTTTAACATACTTTTAGCTTTAATCCAAACTTAAGATGTAATATTTTATTACTATTGCCACAATCGCCCTTATTACTTTCGCACCCCTAAATTATTGTGGGTTTGTGTCTCTGAAGATAAGTTAATCTTTTTTCTCATAAATGAATTTGTTGATCGTTGACTCACAGGGTGCCTCTCTATGAATACTCTTCATAACAATACTCATTGCATTACTTGATTGGACTCTCCACATATGTCGTTATTCACTACAATAAGACAAAATTTGGAAAGAATTTAAAAAAGAGACCATGTGATGAAAAACCAGGTTACTGTGACTACCAATAACCCAAGGCTAAATCCAAACACAACCCTTTATTAACCTCAAATATCATAAAATTCCATGCAACATTAATGTGTGCAATCAACCTAAGAATATGGATTGGCTATGAATTTTTTTTTGAGAGATTTCTCTCTCACCTTCCCATTTTTTTCCCTCTTCATCCAATTACATGGGATTCATCTTACCAAATGATGCAGCGTGAAGAAAAAATGGGCATTTAAAGCCCAAACATAAAGTCCTGAAATTTATGCTTATAGGTGTTGTTGGGCTGAAGAATTATCCTTAAAATACATCCACTTTCACTCCATTCACACATTTTCTCACCTTTATTCCACCACCATGTCACCGCATCAGCTTCACTTTCATCATTAAATGGGTTACCATTGTGTTTTCCAAAACATTATTAATTCTTACTATTTTTAAGTGAATTTGTGGTTAAACTTTAGAAAATAATATCCATATACTTATACCTAACAATTAGAATGAGTTTGTTGACATGTGTAGGTACAAAGGAAGCTTCTAAGGCACCCTTATGTGGCACTCTATGTTCACATTCGAATTTAAGGAGATCATGGACCTCATGGAGAAGATCATGGAGGATAGGGTTATGTGTCACCATTGGTTGAGAGATATGTGGATTTGAAGAGGGAATAATGGATCCACATTTATGAGTTTGTTATTATAACCTATGTATAAATAGGAGTGTTATCTCCTTCATTTGTAACTTTGGAATTTAGAATTTAGAATTGAGAAGTTAGAATTTAGAACCTTAGGATCTTATAAGTTGTAATGAGAAGTTAGAATTTAGAACCTTAGGATCTTATAAGTTGTAATGAGAAGTTAGAATTTTGAATGATTGTAATGGAGATTTTAGAACCTCTTGGAATGTATAACTTGTAAATGCAATTTTCAATTGATGCTAAATAAAATGGAACTTCTTTGATCTTCTACATTTGACTTCTCTTTTGATGTGCTTGTGAATCCTTGGAAGAGCTCCCATTGTCTAGCAAGTACACTTTTGTTTTGGTAAGCTTTCATCTTATGTTTGTTTGTAAATTTCATTAGGTTCATATGTTTGAAATATTAACGAATGACCTTTCGTAAGAAAGTCTTAATGTTTCTTTCAATGAATCTAAATTGTTATTTAATGTTTGATTTCTTTAGTTTAAATAGTTTGTTGATTAAGATGATCAGAAATATTAATGAACAATCTCTTGTAAGGGAGCTTTAATATTTCTTACACTTGTCACAATGTCTTTAGATTTCATTTTGTTAAACGACTAAATAGGTGTTGGAGATCCCAATGAAAGACCCCCCTGTAAGGGAGCTTTGACATTTCTTCACCTAGATTAGTTTAGATTGTCTCTAAGTCCATATAAATTGGATGATCCTTGAAGTATACTTACCTAGATTCATAGTAAATGAAACTCTAATTTTCCTCCGCATTTTAGAACCAATAAGTGCTATGAAATAATTTCATAGTGCAGTTAAAATCTTGTAGGTGGTGCGAAATATTTTTTTAGCACCCCTAAAAAACTGTATTTTGAATTTCAGGAAGTTGAATTACACAATAATTGAATTACGATGCCCTTCTACACTAGGATTTCAAAGCTAACTCAAACTTACCAGATAGAAGAGGAATCTAAAAGGGTTGTGGACTATATTGAAAAAAAAACAAAAACAGGATGTTATATTTTTGTTGATGGGGTTCACACCACATAACCAGGCACTTACTAGTCGAGAAGGCATAGGAACCTCCCAAAAGGTATTTTGAAAAAAAAAACTAAAAATAATTGTGAAAAAACCACATAACAGTTGAAGCCACAATATTCATATTTTATTTCAATTTGAAATCAACCTACAATGTACTAGCATCGGTCACATATCAATAGTAGGTACTCAAATATCCATGACAATACAAGGCTAAATAATAGCATACCATTAATATATAACATCTACAACACATTTATGGAACTCAATCTCTAATCCATACGCATGTGAATATATGTTCAAATCCAAATCACACTTGAACAAAAATAAACTTTCCTCGAAAGCGTACAACCGCCACACTTCTCGACAGATTCAAATCCTTAATATAAATCGACTTAACAAGTGTTGACCTTAATAAATCACATCTTCATTAATAATATACAGATAGATAAATTAACAAACACAGAAGCTTATAAACATGTTTCTCATTAATCAAATTCAAATATACATTAGACCTTGCTAGATATAAAATGTGGGCAAATGTAGCCCAAGCCTCTTTTGACCTTTGTCTCTTCTCCTCCACTTCACACTTTCCAAACACTCTTTCTATTTAAAATTAAGCTAACATGGGGAAACCAAGAGTCCCAAGATGAATTGGTTCCCCTTCTCCACAAAATAAGGAAAACGGAAAATATATTTACATTAGGAAATAATTACTCAAATTTATTATGAAAACAAAATTCACTTCTTAATGTAAATATTTACAATTTCTTACAAAAAATTTAAAATTTCTCCCAACGTCATCATGTCACCATCCCATCACATTGGGAAGCTTTTGATCTAGTGTTTATCGAATTTTTTGCTTCATCTATTCACCTTCATGAGACTCCCAGGGTATGAAAATTTATGACCTCTTGGTCATATACATCTCATCTTCTCATAATAACTTCAACTCATGAGTGGAAACATGCATCTACAGTAACAATTCTCAATCTTTTTACATGATAGCTCACCAAACTTTGTCCTGAGTTTGGGATTTTAACATCTTTTTGGTTCTTTTCTATGGAACCCTTCGACCACTCTTTTCTATAGGCTACTGAAAATATCCTTACCTTCCACTATTTTCATTTGCACAGTTAAAATTAAAAATATTAACATATATTTAATCAACTTGTACGTCCTTCTACTTCTTCTCCTGCAAACTTTGAACTTTACTTGGTACCAAACAGTTGAAACTTTCCAATACATTGCTAAAAAAATTCATTAGATTCATAGGTTTTCTCTTCATACAAATACCTATACCTTCCTCCTTTCATATTTTCAATTTCATCTTCTAATTCAGTCTTTGGCTAATTTTTTTTTTTGTCTTAAGGTTGATGCATACTTTCTTTTGTTATAAAATTTAAACAATATTCATTTAATTTTGGTTTATTTCTTTCTTTTACAACCTACTGGTTATAACTTGCAGTTTCATCTTCGTTGTCATCCAAGAAAATCTTCTCCTTTTCCAACTTTGATTTTTCATTTTGAATATGCAATCCTTGGTTCATTATCCTCTCTTCCAAGAATTCTAGCTCCTCATATAATTCAGAAAAATCTTCTTGAATTGTATTTATAGCCTTTATGCAGTATCCATCACATGGATCTTTTGTCAATCATTCCTCTAAAAGCTCTACCTCTTCATCAAAGAACAATCCTTATTCAAATTTACATATAAAAGCATCCATTTCACACCCAGTTTCTCTCATTTCGTCTTCCAATTTGACATGCACATTCTCTCTCAACTTCCTTTACAATGAATGCCATCTCACCTTCTTCTTCCTCATCATCCAACCATAACTCTAGTCATCTTGACTTTTTTGTAGCAACAATTTCACATGATTGATTTCTACTCTTAACTCAACCATCTCCTCTTGAAATCCTTCATCCCACATTCCCTTGAGTCCAACTACTTTTGGCACTTTTCTTCTTCTACTTGCGACTTTCCCATGAACACCTACTATGAGTAATAGCATTCATCTTGATCTCTTCCTCTCGTGAGCTCTACCTGTCTACTAGTAAGTTGCAACAATCCCTTGTCTTCCATATAACAAGTTTTTTGACTTTCATCCATACCAATTCATCCTCCTCATATCTTCTCTTCTCTAGGTTCTCTACAGTAGTACCTCTTCTTGAGCATGCTTGTTCCTAAACTTTCAAAGTTGTTGGATGATGGATATTCAACTGCTCACTATTCTTAGTTTTCCAAAATTGATTTTTCGGTTGGATTATGTCACCATTCCCTCATATAAGACATTTTCCTTCCACTTCTCCTTTGACATAGCATAATTGATATGGTAGTTGCTACCAATCGAGTCTTGCAAAGATTATTCTTTTGATGACGAAGTTAGCATAAACATCACATTCAATTTTATAAGATCTATAATAAGATCTCATCTTCAACAATATTTCTTGGATCTACTTGCTTAACCAATTCCTTTCCAACCAATACACTTGTTTCTCCTAAAGAGCATATCAACTCTTCACTTCCTTGCAATCATATCACTTACTTCCTAAAAATTCCACTTTTCCCCCTCTTGGTGTAAGGTTCTTCTTCTCTTCAACCTCTTTTCAATGTCAAGCTATCTTAAAACCTAGAAATTCCATTTGTTCATCAGTCAACTCTTATTGACATGTGATCATCTCCACTATCACTTCATTTTTCTTTCTGTTGTATTCTAACTCTAAAATCTAATCTATGTTATTCTAACTACATAACCAAAGAATATTGAGGGTTTGATATTCCCTAAAGAACGTGGTTGAGCTCTAATACCACTTGATGATAGACCACGTTACCTGGGCTACCAATAACCCAAGGCTAACTCCACACACATCTTTGTATTAACCTCAAATTTCATAGTATTCCATGCAACATTAACATATGAAGTCAAATCAAGAATATGGATTGAACTTGACAAATACCATGGGAGATTTTTCTCTCACCTTCCCATTTGTTTCCATTCTTAATGAATTGCATTGGATTCATATTATCAAATGGTTCAATGGGAAGGTGAAAGAAGCATTTAGAACCCAAACACAGAGTCCTTAAATTTCTATTGGTAGTCGCTACGAGATAATGCATAGCATAGTTAAAATCCCACACGCATTGCGAAATAATTTCGTAACGCTCCAAAGAAAATATATTTCAAATTTCAAAAAGATGAAATGACTCGAATTTGTTCCCAATCGATTATACATGACCTAGAATTGTTTTTAAACATAAAAATGAAAGTATGATTCTCTTCTTCACCAGGATGGAAAAGATAACTCGAACATACCAGACAGAAGATGAACCTAAAAGCGTTCTGTACTATATTAAAAATATAAAAACCTAGTTCTATTTTTTTGCTGATGGGATTCACACCATAGAACCATACACTTACTAACCTGCACTCATTCCTAAGTGTGATTTATATATTAAAATGAATAGCCTCAATAGGGTACACCCTTTCTTAATACACATTATGTTATTATGTCTAGAGGTTCCCTTCAAATTCTTCGTAGTACACAAATATATTTATGGATGTTGATATCCATACAGTCATGGCATAATTAAGGTTTTCCAGGTGTGTATTGAATCTCTCCTGGAAGTTTGGTTATACGGTACCCGACGGTTCTCAATGTAGCCTGCTCAACTCAACCTCAGAATACTATGTGCCCAATCCTTTATAGCACATCCCCCTACTTCACATGCGATACATGTGATCACACTAACATGCTTGGATGGTTGGGATGCGAGGATGAAAATTGAGGGTGGAGATCCCCCAACGAAAAATCCTAATCTCTTACCTTTTTCATTTTCTCTCCCTTTCGTTTTTGTGTTCTTCATTTTATTTTGAGGTTTTGTGGCAGCATTGTTTCTTAGACCAGTGCCATGTACAAACCCCCTTGTTAGTGTATGTGCATCATGGAGCCATGGCTTAATTTCACCAAATCTCAAATTTGTCTATTGTTGGCCTTTACAAGTACAAAGTTTTCTTATGGACAAGTGCAACTTTATTTTTCTTTAAACTCATCTCACATACAATTATGGTGTCTCTTTTAGCTAAATTTCCTTAGACATTATACTTTTATTTCCTCTAGCGTTATCTCTTTTGGTGCTAATGTTTTTACTTGGGTCTTGTTAGTATACCACTCATACTAAGGTTCCATTCCAACCAGTTCCAAGTTTTGTTCACCTTCATGTAATACTATTTTCTTTTAAGACATTCACATGTGCCTTGTCTTACTTATTTATGTTATTTGCAGGGGTGACCATATATGCAATTTATATGTGTAGTAATAACTTTTTCCCCTCTTTCAAGGTAGCGATTATCATAGGCTAAATTAATGAATTCTATGGTTCTAGATCCAATAGTGAATGTAAGGTAATCTCTTAGATGTTTTTCTTACCTTCCTTTTAATTCTTGTTTTTTCAACGTGTAGTTTTGATGTTCTTGTTATGGAAAATGACCCCTTTGTTGGTTTTCTCATTTTATTTCTTGTAAGAAATTTCTCATGAGGTTACCCTTTTTTACTTCTGAGGTTGTTTTTTTTTCTTGATTTTGTTTTTTCCCAACCCGGTATTGCCCAAAAATATTTTTGCAGACAATTAATAATACTGCCTCTTTCTATTGGCACAACAAACTTGTGCAATAAAGTATTTATATGTTGGTATCACTATAATGCAAGTATGAGAACAACTTTGGAAAACTCTTTTACCCCTATGCGATTGGATACCATAGAAGGCTTCTAACTTGCAATTAACAATTATTTTATTATATCATTTGGTTATACTTACGTGCACCAATTCCTAAGTGTGATTTACATATCAAAATGAATAGCCCCAATAGGGTACACCATTGCTTAATAAATATTATGTTAGTATTATTTCACGACATGACTTATGTTATTATGTCTAAAGGCACCCCTCAAATTCCTTGTGGTACACAAAGATATTTTTTCATGTTGATATCCATGCATTCATGGCACAATTAAGGTTTTATAGGTGTGTATGGAATTTCCCTTGGATGTTTGATTATATAGTACCCCAAAATTATGAATGTTGTTTGTTCAACTTGACCTCATAATACTACACACCCAATCCTTTATTGCCACATCACCCTCCTTCACATGGGATGCATGTTCTTATATTGAAATACCTGGATGGTTGGGATGTGACGATGAAAATTGAGGGTGGGGATCTCCCCTTGTGAAACCCAAACTCTTTCACCTTTGTCATTTCCACTCCGCTTCCTCTTTTCATTAGTCATTTTCTTTTCAGGTTTTGTTGCGGTGTTGTTTCTTCAATTAGTGACATGTACCAACACCCTTGTTAGCGTAAAGACATCATGGAGGCATTACTCAATTCTATCATATCTCACATTTATCTTTGACCAGGATTTACAAGTACAAATTTTTATTATGGTAGAGCGCAAATTTGTTTCTCTTTAAACT
>Ga0139314_100144_pt1 | contig 14987 bp, 5 predicted proteins | sample In2P11_FD_99376 | JGI IMG/M metagenome (GOLD analysis project Ga0139314, IMG submission 99376)
GTGGAGGTCTTATTTCCTATTTTTGAGGTAACATTGGAAAATATGGCATTGGCATATGACTGGGTAGTTTACCTACTGAGATGAGACAAGCTTCAACAAATACTGCTTGTCTATAGACTTTCGAAAAAGTGGTTATACCAAAATTTTGAATTTGTAGTGAGAGGTCCAATGGAAAGGCTCTTAAATAGTACATGAGGGCTTGATATTGTTAGGGCCTAACTGACACCAGAACTCTTTTCCAAGATTTCTAAAATCTAATGTTAAAGTCTAGAATATTCTCCTGTTCATATCTTTTAATAGAGGTGAGTTGAGTTAGTAAGGAGAAAGGGTCCCCTACTTCATTAAATTCCAGAATAAAGGGCTCTACCAACTAAGCCCAGGAAGTTATAGATCTATTATCAAGACCTATATACCAATCAAGGACTTTGCCCTTACAAGATTGCGCTAGCAGCCTTACCATGACATCTTCATGCTGAATATTATGGAACTTAGCCAAACCGGCTACATCCACACAATGTTCATAGGTTATATTATCTGTGGTGGCATCAAACTTAGGTAGAGTTTTAAAAACATTTCTTGGGATATCATGCAATGCAACAAGGGCCAAAGGTACCCCATTATCTCATGCAGGGTAAATATTTAGAGTAGGATTAGCCATTTCAGGAGAAGCAGTCCTAGTTTGAAGATTGAATGGGAATGGTTTGAATGGAGATTCTAAAGTATTGATATTACTCAATGAGCTTCTTTTGCTACTTTAGATTTTGATCTTGTCCACAAAAACTCTAGTAGCAACTAAAAGAATTTAGGTTCAGGAAGCAGAAATAATAACTGTAAAATTTGCTTTGATACGTACCATCAATACTGCTTCCAGCAGAGTCACCAATAAAATCTTTCGTGTCTCATCGGGCATGCCAAAAAGATATATTGTTGATAGAAATTGGGTAATGTAGTACCTTGGATGATTTCAACCAAAGTGTATCATGAACAGGTTGATACAATAACCTGATCTTCGGAGTAGGCCAGTTCCTTATCTATTGGGCATAAATTATAAGAACAAGTACTGGAAAGAAACAAAAGGGGATAGAGTGCAAGAGATGAATTAAAAGGTTAGGGTAATAACAATATTTAAGAGATATTTATTACTTGCCACAATATAACCAGATTAAGGATAATAACAACAAGTGTTGGACAAGAAAGGTCAAGATGGCATTATATTACTGATAGAACAAAAGGTCTTCGAAAGTAAATACAAAGGGCAATACTAGAAATTCTGACCTTTTTGCATTATCTTCAACTATATTTATACTAAGCTTAGAACAGTTACAAGATGATTGAAATGAAATGGTTACAAAATGGCCTAAAGATTCTAGCCTTCTTTTAACAACAACTACTACCTTTGCCACATGGCACATTATTTTTAAAAATACTGAAAGTCCTAAAATTGTAACCGCCTCTAAATTGTGATAAGCATGCTTTCTTGAACCTGCATCATGCTTTCAGAATATTTTTGAACGATTATGATGATTCCAGAGTCTTCCCATCTCCCTTTGTTCATTCTGGAACCATCTTGATTTTTTACTTGTGTTTTGGAGTCTTTTAGTGGAATGTTGCCTTGGTGAAGATTTCTTATGTTATATCTGACATCATCAATCTTCGCACTCCAATCTGAAGGCTTTTATTTTTTTTTGATGTCATCCTTTCTTTCCTTCCCCTTACAAAATGCTGCTTTGCCGCTACACTCTTGGTGGACCCCTGGGTCCTTGTAACTTTATGCTCCACAACCTTGGATACATTCTGCTAACGTCATATTCATCAACATCCGGAAGAGTCTTGAATTGCAACCCCATGTAGCTCTTAAGCTACCTTGCTGATGTCACTTCTCCCTCATGCTTTTATAAAGTGAACAAGAGGTGTCGGGAGTTTTGGCTCTCCTTGTGATGTCATTCTCCTTTGGACCCGATCTTTGGCCAACAATAGGATCCACTTTACTTCGCTAACATCGTCTCCCTTTCGTTCCTTTGGCCATCACGAAAACTTTTAGCATTGCCTGCTGGCGTCACTACCTTTGGGGTCCGATTTTAGACAAAACGCTACTCACCTGTACTCTACTTACATCATTCTGGAGAATACTGTGCATAGTCCTTCTATTTGCAAAACTTATCCAAAACCTTTGAAAAAGACTTTGCAAACTCATAAGTATATTCTGGGAATAGTTCCAAGGTCTTGAACCATGTATATGTACAGAATCATTTTCAAGTATGGAAATCATGTTTTAGCATGTTCTATCCAAACTTTAATGTATAATAAAGTTTTCTTGAAGATCTCATAACTTTTTTTGTAGTTGGTGTTTTTTTGTGAAGTAGAGTTTTCTGAGTAACCATTATTTAACATAATTTACCTTGCAATTTTCATGATATTCTGATTTATTTTATTCATCCATGTCATCATTTGTAAGTTTGTTGAAGTAACCTCAATGCTTTTTTGTAAGTGCACTAAAGTAATCTCAATACTTTCTGTGTTGAGATTTTCTTGCTTTCACTATTGTATGTGTTCAAAAACTTCAAAATGTAGGTGGGATATTGTATTCAAGAGGCCTTGGAATGTAGGAGAAAATACAAACAAGAGTACCTTACTTTATGTAGATATATTGTCTTGATATCTAAACATTATGAAGATCTTGTAAAATAATTAAATATTCTTCAAATAATTTATAAAATATCTAATTCAACAATTAATATAAATAAAACCAAATTATGGTAATTAAATTAAAAATACATTTCACCTTGCAATCTTATTTAATAATCAAACCTTGGAGGTGAGGTAGTCTCCACCTTGGAGAGGCAATGTATCCAGTTACATTTTCAGGACATCCTGTCCAAGTTAAAACTTTTCCAAACCCTAGTCATTCCTGCAACCCTATATGGTGTCGATATTTGGGGTCCCAGTTTAGTAGATTGAATCCCAGTCAAGTGGATATTGATCTCCTTCCTATCTTGCTTCATTCGAAGCAAGAGGATTGTCCCTCACTCTATCATGCTTGCAGAGTTCGATTTCTAGACCCTCCTGATATGGGCCCTTGCTTCCACCATCATCTACCTACATCACCTTCAGCTTCTATCTGACCTTGGAAAATATACATATTCTGTTAGACTTTTGATGAGAGCTTTAGCCTCCTTGATGGAGTTGGCAGCTCAGGGCTGTGGTCGATGTTGGTGTGCTAAGGTATCTACGATGCTTGCGAGATTTTGGTTCTCTCCTGATAGACTACCTTCCCCACCAATTGACTTATCCCAAACACTTAAGGAATCTTTGATAGTGATTCGGGATGTGATCTACAGAGCCTTCATTTAGGCTACTTGGGTGTCCCCCCTATCACGGACACCCAAGCAGGACCACTATGCCCAACACTACCTCCAAGTCAAGGATGGCAGGATTTCCCCTCTAGGATAAATCAGGCTACACCTCCCCCCCGAGTTGAGGATGTCGCTTAGACAGTTATGGGTATGCTCACACCAGCTACGAGTGGAGATAGACCACCACTTAGCTAGAGAGTTACGAGTTTGCTACCTCTGCTCTTTGGAGACCAAATATGAGGATCACTTCATCTTTCAATGCTTGATCTATTATGAGATCAGAGGTCGATACCATTATCTCTTTCGCGATTCACTTGCTTCTTTCATCAGGTACCTAGATCAGTGATGCTTAACCCTTTACCTATGAGAGGCCTTCCTCCTACGAAGACATCTCCTAGCCTGAGCTTAGCAGCCCTCAGGTGATCGATACATTACATCCTTCTTCCGTCCCTCCTCCCCAAAGGGGGCCCGTAGAAGATGCAAAGAGGAACACCCACAGCCACTCTGTCAGACCAGGAGATGCCTTCAAAGCATGCTGAAGGCGTTGAGGATTCGTCAAGTCACTTCTTTCTTTCCACCTAGTAGCACCTCGAGTACTTCACCCATGGACCAACGCAAGCCCTCCCCGGACCAGAGTACACCGCCACACTCCCCTCTCGGATAGGCTCATGATGACTTCTTTGCGGTTGTTCCAGATGTTGTACCCCCCTTCCCATTAGGGTGGGGTTCTTTAACTTAGAAATTTCAATTTAGCTCATTTCCTTTTGCTTTCTTTAGATGGGACCCATTAAGGGTTTAGCTAGCTTTTCCAACAAGACTGTACATGCTAGTTCCATTGACTGCTTTTAGTCACCCGAGGACATTTATATAATTTCTTTCTTTCTTATAAATACTTAGGTATCGATATAATAACAAACTAAATTAGAATCTAAGTGTCAAAAGAAGAATCTCTTATAGATGGAAAGCCTTCTATGGTCTAGAAAATAAATGTAAAAATGTAGGACTTTAGAATTTGGATAAAAAGAAAACTCTTTTATCTTGTCTTGTAACCCCAATAATATTGTATGGTTGTGAAGTTTGGGGTGGAAGCATTTCTAGACAAACATGGAATAAAATTGAGCAAATTCAAAAGCAATTCATCATTTATAACTTCAATATTAAAAATAACACGATATACCCTATGTTTCCCATGGATGTTGGTTTACTCTCTATTGAAAGTGAAGCTTTAAAATGATAATGTTTTATACAATTATAAATTAACAAAATTAAATCCTCTTAGGCTACCTGTAATCGCCTAACAAACTTGTCTAGCTCATCAACCTCTTAAAAGAGGTTGGCTAAAAGACTTTGATAAGTGGCTTGACTTTTGGAGTATACACATAATCCTTTCAAATAGCAATAAATTAAAATTACATATTGAAAATAAAGTAAATAAAAAATTATGAAGTGATGACAATATCCAAAACAAAAGAAAACTAGCTTACTATCAAAGCATCATTAATCAAAAACTTAAACATCCATCCTATCCACATAAGATTATCAATCTCAAAAAAAAAACTTGCGATCACAAAATTAAGAACTAATTCATACGAATTGCATAGCCAAATTGGTAGCTATACAATACCTAAAACACCTTGGGATAAAAGAACTTGTAAGATTTGTAACCTAAATGCCATAGAAGATGAAACTCATTTTCTCTTTTTATGTCCACTGTACAAAGACATTAGACAAACCTATAAAAATATTTGTAATTATAGTTCAATCCATGAATTTTTAAATCAAGATAATCTAAACAAGCTTGATGATTTTATTGTACAACTTAATTATGTTACAAACAAGCATTCAAATATATAATTGATTTATATTTATTTTTGGACAAACTTTGATAGATCTTACAAACCATTAGGTTTAAAAGGACGTTAAAAGACTTATCTTTTATCTTGTTATCTTGACTAAATAAATTAAGCATTAAATTCTACCATTGAACATGTTTATTATGGCTATTAAACAACTATACCATAGGAATTTAATTATCAACATCAAACTATTATAAGATCTATTTACAATGTTCAACTTTAGACAAATGGCTTGCCCTACCTTATGGTGTAGTATTATACAATGCAAATCATTGATCCATTAATCCCAATCACTCTTCTATATTTTTCTCATTGAATTTCTTATATTCAACTTGTGTAATTTGTTAGTAAAAAGCCATGTCAGCAAAAATACCCTTGTTTAAAAATCAATTCACTAATTTAGTTCTTGTGTTGATCTATCATCTTGTCCTTCTTCTTAGTGATGTTGCCTTCTATCTAATTAAGAAGAAGATTAGTTAATCAATCCATTATTATTTATATTTATGTTATTCTTTTTTATAACTTTCTTGCAAAATGGGTCATTTGCATCCTTTATGATCTTTGCATTCAAACTACATATCATATTTCTTCATGCTTCATTCAAATCCTTTACGACCTTTGCATTCAAACTGCATATTATGTTTCTTCATGCTTAATTCAAGTCTTATCAGTATATGCTACTTACAACTTTTGAAAGGATTTAAATTTTATACTTACAACTTTTGAAAGGATTTAAATTTTATTCAACATAAATTGGTCTTGAAACTAGTCTATAATCAATTATCGCATCCAATATGATTCTTTATGTTCGTTTTCTTTCACTATATATCAAGGAACTATGCCTATAAAAAATGTTGCTTAAGATATATGATATTGCAATTTCTTGACAAGATAAATCAAGATGTTATTAAAGATGCATGTTAGCATCTCATTCATAGATGCAACAATACTTAAACTTCTTGTTGCCCTTGTATTGATTCAATAGGCTTTTGATCCAACAAGTTTAACAGTGGTAAACCTTCGTTAAAATTTGTAAATAAGAATAAAGAAAAGGGATTTACATGATTCAGGATCATAAAAAAAAGAACCTCCAAAAGTACCTGACATGACAAGAATAAGCCTACACAAATTGACATGTTTCATTCACCAATCAAAAGATCATTTACACTCAAGTGGCAAGGACTCTTTCATCAACCTCCAAATGTCTCTTCGATTAGTAAGTGCACATCAATAACAAAAAATAAGCATTGAAGGTAAAATCGGCACCAAGTACAAAGTAAAGATTTGTCAAAGATGCCTCAGATTTGACAAACTTCACACTTCATTTTCACAAATTGTGAAGCCTATAATGAACCATCCACCTAATTCAAATTATTTTACTTCAATCAACACTATGACCAGTTTTATTTTTAACAGAGCTTGTTTTATAATGAAACTAGAGTTTACCTGATAGTGGTTATAGTTGAATGAAATCTGACCATGAATATACATATTGATATGTGTATCTTGCCAGACTAATTATTAAACAAGGTCCATCCGCCAATAAATATTTAAGTGATTACGTGTTTCTTTTATAATACTGTAAAATGCACAATTCAAAAGTATTGGCCAATTCTCATTAAAATTGCTCTTCTGCTGTAATGCAATTTTTGGAGGTGGTTAAAGAAACATGTTTAGATTCGTTTGGCACATAGTTTTCCTAGACACCTTGCATTATCGGAATATCCTGTACAAACTCATGTTGTGCAGAAAAAATACAGCAAACTTTCAATGGTCACTAAGTATACATAATGCACAAGTGGCAATTATATTTCAGTCTCATCTCCTGATTGTTCTCTGATCTTCCTACTAAGTGGTTAACATAGAAAAAAGGGGCAGAGTTTGTTGAACAGTCTGATTTTACAGCAATGGTTTCTTTCGTTCTCAAACATTGGTTTCTACCAGAATTTAATTGAACTAACAAGACAAAAGAAATGTTTCCCTTATCTGGAAATATAGCTTGGTGTGTATCATTGAAGACAGAATTTTAATAAAATTAACGGGATAAAATGCCATAGGGAAATTATTACAAAAATGAGTATAAAAAATAAATATATCCCCATACACCTTATTGACATCTCATTTCTATGATGACACTAATTCCAATTCACTTGATAGTATTACCATGCCATCCATTATACTCTAATGTTTCCATATTTCATTGCAGTTTTCAGTTGAAGAATGTCTTTTTGCCTGGATCCCATAGAAAGATTTTGATCATTTAAATAAAAATCTACAAGATAAATATAGATATGCTATATTTTGAAAGTTAATAGCTAAGAGAGGGATATTTCTCATGTTCATGTCGATGTTCCACTGGAGACCTCCACATTGCATACTGGGCATGTCTGCATTAGAAAAAGCAAGATATGAGATGCATGAGGTGGGAGGTAAAGCCATTTTCAGGAGAACACCAAATAACAAAACTGGCCTTGAAAGTATTAGATAACAAGTCAATATGATCTTGTTCAGTTGGAGACCTCTACATTACAAAATGCAATATAGTAACAAATACAATTACAAATATGAGTATAGAAGACAATATAGAAGAGATGCAAAAAACATTTTTAAAGAATGTCCTTATTATTGATGACAATAAATTTTCAATTTTCTGCATTTAAAATTTAATGCAGCTGACAATATTTATTGAGTGGACTTTGTTTTACCTTATTGATTTTAAGCCAATCTTTTATACAATCAGAATGGTACTGATGCTTGCATGGAAGAGTCAAGATCATATCCCCTTCTTCATACTCCACACGACATATGACACACCTGAAACAATAAAATGTATAGCAAAATTATTTAATAGAAAAAAGGATTAAATTCAAGAGAATGTAACATTAGAAAATATCTATTCCATCCACCATGATTGAGCCACGCCTGCAATTTTTGTTATAATTAGTGTACAGTATCACACAATGATATTGATCTCATTGACTTCTATCTTCTTTGGCATAAGCACCAGATTACTCGTTTATATATTAAGCATCTTTGGTTTCTAAATTCTTGCACCACTTTGAGCAAGTCATCTATTTCTTTGTTGTAGAATGCTCAAAAGAATTAATCAGGAATCCATTTCCGAATCAAAATTTCTACTTTTGAATGTATAAATATTCTATCATTGCAGATATGGGTTTTGTGATTGCCCTTGATATCCTCAATAGTACATTGTCTTTTGTTTCTTTCCTATTACAATCTAGTTCATTAAGAATGTTTGTGCAATAACAAGACATCAATAAGATTTACAAACATATAATAATGATTGCTCTGGACTTCAAAATATTTCATTTCTTACAATTACTAAAGCTAGTTTATGGATATCATATTTTAATTTATCTTGAGATTAGCCCGTATTCAAACAATAATCATGTTTTATTTCTACATTGTGTAAGAAATTTGCAAAATGCTGATTTCCCCTATTTTTCTTGTTCACAGTTCACCAGAAGGTCACGAGATCACCTTCATGCAAGTGATGAAAATTGTATCGATTTTTGGCCAACTATAATTGAAACACAGGTAGCTTGCTTGTTTACCATATAGCATTTTAAGGCTTCACTTCAATGCATAGCAGACCTGTCCGATGTGGAGAATAGGGTGGAAAATATAGCATTTAATGAAAGTTTTTAATAATAAACTACTCTTATATTTGTTCTATTTTATTCCATGTATCCTAAATGGTGCTACAGACCAATAGCTCACCTTTAAAGCCATAGAGGTCAAAAGTTCTGAGTTATTTTCCAAGACATAATGAGCTTTCCATTCTGCCAAAATTATTTTCTAACATTTCATAGTTGTGATCGGTAATTAATGTCAAATTTTGCATATTGATATCTGTGATCAGTTATTTTCAAATTCTCCTGGATGCTTTGCAAGCTGAATAATAGTAAGTTAAACCTTGTAATACAGATCTGAAACATACTAAGGGTTTTCAAATTCAAGGAACCTATCACTGTTCTAGATTAATATTTAGAAAGTTTAAGATGCACTCTGGCCTCTTCTGCAATATAATTTAAAGACAAAAAGCATCCTTGCTCCTGTAAATTATAACTGCTCTCTTTGATCCAAAAACAAAGTTGCTGAAGAACAATAGATGATGTTTATATTAGTTCAAATATGATTTAAAAGAAGTTGCAAGTGAAACTGAGATTTTGCTCTATAATGACTACCAAACTTTTTGTGATATTTTGTGTTTACCTGTGTGTAATTTAGTCCATTACAATTTTAGCCAATCCTAGACAATACTTTGTTCAAATTTCAGCTACTGGCATGCATCTATAGTTTAAAAGGAAAAGGACCAGTTCTATTAGCAAATTGCAAAATTCATGCATCTTATATATCAATCCACTATGAACGGCAAGGTAAGCCAAACGTGCCCAAATGACATTGAGATTAAAAAAGGTCATAAACATCTATACATAGGTCAGGCACATTTTCTTACTGTTCAGTGTTGCTTGAACTTGGACTTTGCAGAACATATTTAGACAAAGGCAAAGAAGAAATTGAATCTTGATCAAGCCCTCTAGTTTGAGTCCCAACCACTTCACTTAATGCCACTAGTTCCTGTCAGTCATATCACAACAAAGGAGAGCAAAAATGCTTACATGAGATAGTTCAAATAGTCTCTTTTTGGTGCATAAATGACACTAGCAATTAAGAAAAATACCTCATACAACATATTGTCTGGATCAACATCTTGCCATGCATCATCCTGAACATCAACTAAAAAATTAGGAAATCTGAAAATGTCGGTGCACTAGATAATAAAGAACAGTGATCAACAATAAAAATATATGCAAACTGTGTATTAGTTATAGTATAGAATATTATCCATCATAAATCTGTTCTTAGCCAAGCATTGGCCAATTTTGGATACTATGTTGTTGATGCAAACACGCATTGAATGTTTTAGGCCAGAAACCTCTCCTAGAGTAAAGAATCTATTAAAGACTTCGCTGGCCTTTGAAAATCAATTTCAAGTATGTATATAAGAGAAAACTTGAACTGAGACAATAACAAATAAATCAATAATACAGAAACTCTGACCAATCACACCACTAATTATAATACCTGAGAGCTGCCATCATTGTCTTCATTGTCATCTTCTTCCCCTGAAACAAATTTCCTTCAGAATAAAGTACTCAAATTTACATACAATATATATGACTAGCATCCCTTGCTAGAATGGCATAACTGAGATCAAAATCATGTTAATGCTGAATAGACTTACACTCATTAATGCCTGTCAAAGCCATCATGTGAGCCGCCATTTCACGGTCTTCAGCATCCTGAAGTGCTCTTGCATATGCTTCATCACTTTCAAATGAAGAAGGGTCAATCTCTCCATTCTGATCATCAACTACTGCATTAGCTTCATAGTCATCAGCGTCAGGATCAACATCAACCTCATCTTCATTCTCACCACTGTCATTGATATAATCTTCCTGATCATAACTACCACTCCCAGATGTCTCATGGTCACTATATTCTGCATTCATTCGCAACAACATATATGCTCGTTCCTGACAAATGCAACGCATCAACAAAAACAAGAAAATATAAATACCAAATTTCAGTAACAAGCGTAAAAAGAGAATCCAACAAACATTCCATAAATGAAGACAAAAATCTGCAAAAAGATTCTAAAGTAAAAATGACAAAAAATACAAATGACCTATGCACAAAATATGATTATTACATCCACAAAGTAGTTCTTGTTTTGAAACCTCTTGTTCTATATAATAAATTTTAGGAGGTCAAACATGATTATAACATCCACAAATATTTGTCTATCAACAATGATCAGTTAACAACCATCAATAAAGCTGGTAGGAACTTACCAAAAAGCTTCAAATTCTTCAGAAAACCTATGAATGGTTTGACAGAAATTATTTAGTTCTTTACAAACAGCCACCAAAAATCTTTCCAGGAATACATTGTGAACACTAAACCAAAAAATAAGCTTTTACAGAAAGCAGACAACCATACCAAAGCTCCTCATATCAGGAATTTTCAGCCTCTATTAATTGCCTCCTTTCCCCAAATTTTGTGTAGGGAGCTAGGAAGTTGGATTCCAATTCTTCGGTAAGGGAAGAAAATGTCAAGCAGTCACACATATGAAAGCCTCCTCATATCAGTATTTTTTATTTCTATCAATCACCTACTTTCCCCCAGTGTTATGAGGGCACTAAATGTTCATTTGATGCTAGTGTTAGCCAGTCTAATGGTGATGAACAAGTGAAGCCATTCCTTCCCTCACTAGCAACTACAATAGCTCTCATCAACTTTTTTCACCCAAGTTGGGCAGGCCTATTACTCTTCAATATTGTATGTCAGCTACCCCCAATTTCCTATAGGCCAAGCAGCCCACTCAAATATGTAGTACAAATTCCTTATCTTCTTCGACAGGTTCAACTATGAAGGAGAGTTCTGAGAAATTATTTGCACCCTTCCAAGCTTGTCTAGACAACAACCCCGTCCTGACCACATGCCAATGAGGTAAATATTAGCTATCTTGCGATGATTAATGACCATAGTATTTCTTCCACCATTCACCACCCAATAATGGGTAGAGTTGCATGTTGTTGCTTTTCTTGGCATGTCTTGTATTCAACTACATTTGGATATATATGAAATTATGATTTGACTTAGTTACTTTAGCTTTGAAATATTATTTTTAATGCCTTTTTCAGGGTTCTCTAGTACATTGTCATCATATGGTTATGTATAGATTATGATATAATTTACTTACTTTAGCTTTGGTAATTTCTGCTTTAGTGTATTTTTCAGGCTTCTGTAGATTGTAAGGATATATTTTCTTCAAGTCCTACTGATTACTTATGTCTTCTGGAGATTAATAAACTTTCATTCTATATATAATGCACTGCATAAAATGAATCCATCTGACCAGAATATATTCAGTCCACTCTCTGTAGGTGACAACCAAATTATCCTGTCTAAGTTGGCAAACTCAAGCACCTTTTTCAGCCTCAAATCTGCCTCTATAATTGACAAGTTTGTCACTGGAATATGCTGAAAATTGAAATGAACACAAACCCAACTTGGATAACACTTAAGACAGATTGCTGTTAATCCTCAAAAAATAGAGGACAACATACCTGACTGCAATGTTGTCGTTGGTTTTGTCAAACCAACTTTGGTTAGTTGGACTCTTACCTCTACTGCTGCTATCATGTTTTTATTCAAAGTTGCTTTTTAGTAGTAAATATCATGCAGAATATATGTCAAATAAATGATCTATGCCACAAAATAACATTATTTTCCTTTGCATCCAAGTTACACCGATAGCTATAAATATTCTGATCATGCAGGGAATGGGTAGGGTGGGAGATCTAAGAACTGCAGTGGCTTTAATATACACCCTCAATACATGGATGGCACTTGTCAAAATGTAATGTATCACTGTTGCTAACATATATAAAGGTTGTGTTACCTAAGATGAAAGCTGGGGATGATTTAAATAGCTAATATGAATAGTAAGTTCTTACTTAAATATGATGTAATTAAACAGATTGGTGACATGTAAATTGAGTGCAGTCATTAAGGACATTTTTTTGTATTCCAACACCACTGCTAGTATATGTGAAGGTTTAGTAAGAAATTGTGCAAACTGAAGATCATTGAATTTATGGCCTTAGTTAATTTGAGCAGTGTGTAATTTAACTTATTTTAGACCCTATTAGAATTAGTTACAGCAAAAAGATGCAGTTGTTAGGAATGAAATTCTTGCAGTTTTTCAACAGTTAATGAAACATTAGTCTGCCACATGAAGCATACAGTCTTGCAATGCAATAAAACAAAATAAAAAATAATTTTTTTGAAAGTTTGAGAAAGATATTAGATTAAATGAATATTGAATAACCTGTTCTTGCAAAGCACGAGCAAGGGCTAAGTCGGAATCTTCCTGACTGAGGCAAGTGAATGGACGCCTTGAAGATTGCACTGACGGTAAATCCAACTCAGAAGCTACATGCATTTCTGGTTGTGACCCTTGTGCATTCTCTATTTCAGTTTTATTGTTTCTTTCATCAGCCTTGTCATTGCCTCTCGTATCATCTGCCATGGAATAAATTACTGTCAAAGTAATTTTCTCACACCAACAGTATAATATCTGTGACAAAAAAGATCACGGGAAAGCAATTAGAATATACAACAAGCTTATCTAATTAATTTTAAAGGGGATAATGATTCAAAACTCTAACATAAAACACAAACAGAAAAATATAATGTATTAGTAATATTAGTATTACACAAGTAATGAAAAAATAAAACAATTATTGCTATATTTTTAATGAATAATTTATAAATTATATTTAGTTATATAATAGTAATACAAAATAATATTAAATAAAGTTTTTATTACACTATTTAATATATAAAATTACAATTTAAATTTTAAAATATCCTACATTCTCATATTTATTTTGAATTGCAAAATAATCATAATCTTATTCAATTTTAAAAAAATTTACAAAATAAAAATTTAAAATATTAAATAGAAAAAAAAAATTAACTATTTCTTTGTTTAAAAAGAATTATGAAATTAATTTTTTATATACCATTAATGAATAAGTTAAAACAAATCTTTCATAAAAAAATTTATAGAGAACAATAATACTATATAACCATGGTTGCAAAATACTGGGGGCTAATGAATCAGATCAAGCCAAAGAAGTAGTTCCTACACAAAGATGAGCAGAAGAGGGTGGGGAGAGGGCAATGAATTTTGATGCTGATAACCCGCATGAGGGCTTTTCAGCGAGCTAGCATGAAGAGAAGCAGACGGAACCCTAAAGCAAGCTAGGGTGCCGAGAAAGTCTACACAACCATTGCACAGAGATTGCTCACAGAATGCAACCTGCATGAGAGTTCAAGAGTTTACTTGGGAGTTCAGGCATAAATCAGATGGAGAGAAGCAACAAAACCCTAAAGCATTATGTCTGAACTTCATACTTGGAGTTGAAAAATTTAAACATTTTTATTGACATGTGAATGAGTAGAGGACCTAAACAACAAAAGAGGCACTTGTTAATATGTTTACCTTTAGCTTTATATTCCATCTCTCATTAACAATCTTACTTCCCAAAATATGTGGGCCTTCACCTTTTTGTTTTTGCTAGCTCGATGGTACAATGCCTGTGCCCATATTCAAGAGTTACAGAGTTTAGGTCCTCATTGGATGATTTGATTTAAGGGATTTGAGAATCGAACCACAATCCAGGAAAAATGCTGAAACATGAGGATCAACAATTGATTGGTAAAGTGCCTATGCCAGTAATCAAATGGTCTAGCTTTGAGTCCTACCTGAAGGATGCTACTCCTTCCTTGAGTTTCTATGCTCATCCTAAGCTCTATAAATAGTGTCCACATTCAATTATTACAGAGCCTGTAAGAATATACAAAATAAACAAAAGTAATTCATGGTACAAACAATTAGCAGCACTACAAGATGAATAAAATAAAACAAGTTCAAGCAAGAAGTGATAAAGAGGTCTATATCAACAACTATTGATTATTATTGGTCCATTTGAGGATACTTTCTAGTTTTTTTTAAAAAAAAAGGATACTTGTAGTCAGGAACTTGTTACATAACAAGGCTCAACTACGTGGTTTAGGGTTCATAGGAATGTAAGATGAAGATATGGATATACAATATATCATTCCCTCTCCTTTAAAAATAATCTTCCCTGGCTTATCCCTAGTATTCAAGTGGTAGACA
>Ga0139314_100145_pt1 | contig 14966 bp, 15 predicted proteins | sample In2P11_FD_99376 | JGI IMG/M metagenome (GOLD analysis project Ga0139314, IMG submission 99376)
AACCAATAAGACCATCTGTTGAACTTGATTCAGATCAGCAAGCCCTTCAGGAGTTTGACAAGTTGCAAGATCTTGTTTTAGCCATTGATCAGGTTATACATCAAGCTTACATACAATAGTCTTTTGATCCTGAGGGATCGCTGCTTTAACTATTTTTGCACCTAGACATCTCCACCTTCATCATTATAAAAGAGGTAGCATTGTTAGCTCGAGGGGTCGAATCCTTATGTTTTTTATGTAATTTCTCTGAAGATTGAAACTTTGATTATCGAGTCTCGTTGAGAACTGATCTACTGTAATTCCATTTTATGCATTAATACAAACTCGGTTGCTATTTCATCTCTGAGTCTGGAATAACTTCAAGCGGTGTACCCCTGGAGGCTAAGGGCCCAGCCTTGGAGGACACTTGCTCCTGTACTATTACGTTTGGTTTATGCGTGGTTTGCTTATCAGCATTATTTGGTAATCTGGTATGTTTTGTTAGTTTACATCACATGCTCTGTTTGATTTGTTAAAGTTTCTAAGGACAGAACTATTGCATTAACTCTGCAATGTATCACTGTTCTTTTAAGTTTTGATATAATACTATCGGTCTTTACAGAATATTGTTGCTGTTCAATTACAGAGCCTCTGTGCTGTGCACTTATTCATCGATATTATGGAATTCATCTTAGCGATTATGTTCTTTGCGATTGTTGGATCTATAGACATTGTTGTTCCATTCTGAAACACAGTTGTAATCTTTTATAACTGAGATTGATTACTAGTTTACGAAGGTCAGGTTACTATTAAAGTGTGTCGTGTGCATATATGGTTTTCAAAGCACTGTTTTATAATGATTCATTAATTAGTGCTGTTCCATTTTTGGTGTGTTGTTCAATTTGTCTTTAAGAGTGAAGGATTGCCATTTGACTCCTGTAGGTCATGATTCGTGCATTTGATCTTGTAGACTAAGGTGTTACTGCTTGTTAGACTTAGTTGTTGTTACGATTTCCTGACTACTTGTTAGACTTGTTTGCTGTTCCATTTCAGATTTGTTGTTCCATTTCAGATTTGTTGTTCTATTTCTTATTTCATTGTTCCATTTCTTACCTGCCGTTCCATTTCCTGTCATTTGTTATTTTGGTGTGAAGAATGATCCAAGGTTGTAGTGAGCACTAACATTTACTGCCTGGCTCCTAGATCCACGATCTGTTCTCTGCTTTACTTTAGTTCCATCAGTTTACAAAGGGATGAGTTACTGCTACTGAACCCTTGACTGATAAATTACTTAGTTTTTTGAATGTGTAGTTTGATCTTTTGAAGTAGTTTGCTGTAATCAAGCATCCATTTAATCTTGTATTTTTGAGCACTGTACTACTAGCATTATTCTGGCAAATGATAGCTTCAGATTAAGACACTCTTTGAAATAACAAAACGTTCCTGGATTGATAAACTAATGTGAGGTAATTAGAGGTGAAAGAGATCCTTTTTATAGCTCGACAGTAACCACACTAAACTCTAACATGATGACGAAATCGTTGCACTACGTATCGATGAAGGTAAGGGATCTACCTATGTATGATGGGTTAAGTGAGGTAGATGACTTCTTGAACATATTTGAAAGTGAGGTGTCGAAACAACAACGTTTCGAAGCTTTGAAATAGGTATTGCCTGCTACGCCCGCAAGGTGGTGGGGTACTCAAGTTTCGAGGACTGGCGCGAATGCAGGAGGATGATGCAGATACAGTTTGGGAAGCCTCAAATGCAATTAACAGATAAGATGGCTAGATGAAACGGTCTGTGCACTCACCTGTCCAGATGGATACGAGCATATGGTGCAAAACCTGCGTGGATAGTCTTCACGTTAGGAGACACGGTTAGTAAGAAAGTGCAGGCGAGGCCATGGCGCAAACAACCCCTTCAGTTGGAATCACAGAGTATGGAAAGACTAAGTGCGTAGAAGGTTACCCACACAAGGGCTTTTAACTAAGTATGTGAAGCACTGAACAAGGTCCAGAATGCATAGTGGACTGACTGGGACCTGCGCGTACCAGCGGTTCTATGGGTTTATAGGACCATGTGCAAGAAACTGATGGCGCAGGCATCTCTGAGGTTGGAGTATGGCGCGAACACTGTAATTCCTATAGAACATAAAATACCTAGTCCGTGCATGGCCGCACTAGTAGATACAATGGTTCGTGGAACCTTGGAAGAAGGGATCGCACAACTGAATAAAACAGAACGCTTGGGACCTAAGGAAGAAATCCAACAGGGAAATTTTAGACTCCAAGAACTTGAGAAAGAAAGGGTGTGATTAAGGAAAAAAAGTGCACTGGCGGAAGCGGAAGTCAAGAAGCTAGAGGACGAGATAAAGGAATATTTTCTCAATAAGAAGACCACGGTGATAAAATAGGATACGCACGATCACGCTGACAAGTTTGAGGACTATCACTGTGAATTGATCAGTCTGATGCCTTGGCTTGGACCGCATATTACTAAGCGAATCAACCAGGGTGGCGCGCTACAAATGATAAAGTGCACGATGCTACCAGTAACGATAAAAGGACGATATTTTCCAGGAAGAATGATGGATGACCGGAGGAAATCATATACAGGTGGCACGGCCACTTGACTAGCTGAAGGAAGTACAGTCTTAGCACTCTTGGAAGTTGAAAGGAGGCGCGAGACTATAAACTACTCTACACGGGAGCTGTACGATGTTGGAGCTGCGCGCAAAAGCAAGGAGTCACAGGGTCTGCAACCAAGCAAGGTGGGCTACGCTGCCACGTGGGTTGTCCAGAAAGTGACCATTCGAGTCATTATTCACGATGTGATGCTCGACTTGAGACCAAATGTAGCGGGCGACAGGCATTTAAGACACGATTTATGGGAAAGATTTGGGAAAATATGCCGCCAAGAAAGCATTAATGAACTGGATTTTGGGGGAATGGTCAAATTCAAATTCAAAAGGTGCTATAAATTACAAGGGGCTTCCCAACAAACAACACTTGGTCATTTGCGAATTGAGCTATTGTATACCCCACGTAGCCTGAGCAGAGCCCTGTTTGACCTGTGCAAAACGTTGATTGAGCCCCTGAGTATGCGAGTGATAGATTTCTAGTCAGACATGATGGAAGCCTCCAAGGAAGTTATGGAAATTACAGAGATGAGTGTCGAAGAGGCCGCGCAGTAGGGGTGCATGAGGCATGAGAAGAAATGACTAAGGTTCAACTGGAGGTGAACCTTCAGATCATAGAGCTGCGGTTGAAGGTGCAACCGTCCACCCTTCTAGAAGTAAGAGAACAACACGTTGACGCTATTACAGTGGTGTTACACAGTAATTTGTCACTGTCCCTGTTACCCCTCTCCTGCACTTTGGAGGCCGCATTCTAGGACCTGTGAGAAGTGACATAACCTGAAAACACTTGCATTGTATTCCCCTAAGTATGAACTTCATATGCCCTAAAGACACCTTCTGCAAAATACCCATAAAAAGAGCCCTTTTGCCATTGGCGCGGTTCCACAATGTATCACTCGCGCCAATGGGGGAAATCCTCCAAAGAGGGCATGCTAGCTGGTGCTCTGTCTCAGAGTCGCACTCGCGCCAACCCAGTTGGGTAAAGTTTTTAACAAACAAACTTACGAAGGTTCTTCCTAACCCACTCATGAACTGAATCTATGTTGAGTTGGTATGGTTTGGCTTCGAATCTCCATAGAAGGGAAGTGGTTTGCCACCTCTCATGGAAGCTTCTTAGTGATAAAGCCAATCCCATGGACATTATGGTTGATCTTATCTCCATCCCCTCTATCTATAAAAGCTTGTCCTTTTGCCTTTGACAAGCTAGTGCTAGTGATAGTAAGAATTCCAGAAGTCCAAGAGATTAATGCTGCAAGAGCCTTGTTTGTACCCATAAGGCCAAATCCAAGCAAGGAGATTCTTGTGACCAAAGAGAGAGAGACTTGTTCTCAATCCCAACAAGCTTTGCAAGACATGTGTTACTAATCACCCAGCCAAAGGAGGATTTGACGTCAGAACTATGGTTGTATTCTTCTTTGTTTATCAATAATAGACGACTATTATTATGGTTCCACTCTTATTGTCTCTTGAAATGATGTTTGAGTTATATTTTTTCTGACCGATATATAATTGCATCTATTGGATTTTATGCTTGTGTTTGTGTCGTTCTTTGCATGTGTAGGTGTCCATTCACAGAGATCGTGGGGATCGTGACCAGTCAGAGCAAAGGAACGGGAACGTCAACTCTTCTACAAATACTAGCGTTGGAATCCAAGTAGGCTCTCATCATTGACCTTTAATTTGCAATTAGGAACTCATGTGATAGCATTGTTTGATTGTTACTAGACCCAGTTTGGGCTAGTAGGGATCGCCTCGGCCCATTTGGTGAAGTAATCAACGGCAACAATAATATACCCATGCCCCCCAGCCAAGCGAGGGTTATAGGTTGTATAATCAATGCCCCATTTTGCAAAAGGGCCGACGGTGACAACAGGTTGCAATGGAGCAGGAGGCACACGCATCTTCCGCTGGTATATCTGGCACTCATGACAAGAGCGGACGGCAAGAATGCAATCCTTAAAGATGGAGGGCCAGAAGTAGCCAGCACAGAGGATCTTTTGGGCAGTGGCATATCCGGACATGTGACCACCACAGGCACTGGAATGGCAGTCATTCAAAACACATTCAGCTTCCTCGAGGGTTAGACATCGGCGGAGAACAGAGTCGGCGCTGAGGCGGTACAGGGTGTCCCCAATGATACGATAGGGTTGAGACTGATGACGGATCCTTCGCCAAGCGTCCTTGGACACAGCAGGGCGAAAGGAGGATGTCTGCAGATATATGATGATATCCCCGTACCAGGGATCGAGGGTGCTAATGAGGAACAAAGTCTCATCCGGGATATGATCCTCTGAATAAGAGGGCGTGGAAGAAGATGGCAAAGAGCAAAGTAACTCAGCAAATACAAGGGATTTCTTGGACTTGGCAGTTGTAAATTCCATGTCGAACTCTTGGAGGATGACGATCCACTTTGAGTACTTGCCCCCCAGCAACTGACGTGACAAAATGTACGTCATCGGGTTGCAATCAGAAACCATGGTTGTAGTGCGCAACAAGATGTAATGGCGGAAACGTTGGATGGCACACACGGCTGCCAAATCCAACTTCTCGACGTAAGCATATCGAGTTTCCATATCTAAGAGATTGCGGCTGAGATAATATATAACATGCTCAGTGTCACCATCGTCACTTTGAACGAGAACCATGCCTATAGTGGTGTCGGAGGCGGCCAAATACAGAGTATAGTCGCGATGATAGTTTGGAGGACGCAACAATGGAGCGGAAACAAGGAGACACTTGAGACGCTCAAAAGACTCTTGAGTGACAACATCCCAATGAAAAGGGATATCTCGCTTTAGTAACCGCATGAATCCTTTAGCCACTTTGGCATAGTTTGGAATGAATCGTCTTAGAAAGTTTGCTTTGCCCTGCAAGCTCTGCAATTGCTGCAAAGAAGCAGGGGGAGGAAGATTCACAATAGCCTCGACTTTAAGGGGATCCAAACGGATGCCCTCTCGGGAGATGATAAACCCGAGAAGTCGGCCGGATTCGATGCAAAAGACACACTTGTGAGGGTTGAGCCTGATGCGGTAGTGTCGACAGCGAAGAAAGATGTCGTGAAGGTGAGTAGTGTGGTCCTGACGTTTGGCTGAATGAGCTGGCAGGTCATCCAGGTATGGTTGTACAATGTGGCGAATGTCATGAAAGGCATAGGACATTGCACGTTGGAAGGTAGCGCCGGCATTCTTGAGACTGAAAGGGAGCTTCTTGTAAGCGAAAGTGCCCCATGGATAGATAAAAGCGTTCTTTTGTTGATCACCGGGCGCGATATTAATCTGGTTATACCCAGAAAAACCATCCATAAATGAATACATTTCGCTTCCCGCACACTCGTCAATGAGTTGATCAATGAATGGCGTGGGGAAGTTATCTTTAGGGCAGGCCCGATTGATATCACGATAATCAACACAAACTCGAATGGTACCCTGTTTTTTATTCACAGGGATGATGTTGGAGACCCAATCTGTGAGTGAGGGACTAGATGAGATCGACAGTGTAGTGAGGGACTGCACCAGAATGTTGGAGGAGTCATTTGAGGCCCTCATAAACCTGCACAAGGACTCCAACATCCAATGCTTAGAAACAAAGGAGTGTGAACTCTAGCAGCAGTATGACAGCATCAAAGGAACTGCGCAGATGGTGGCCCTCACCCAGAGACTCACGCGGATGTAACAGGCCAAAGCACTGAAAGAACAAGTGGACGCAAAACAACACAAAGAAGCAGTCCTGAAAGCACGCGTTCGGCCTCGGATTGACCTAGCCTTCACCATCACAACAAAAATTGAAGGCAAGCTTGCCCAAATGCAGGGGATGCAGGAATGGGTGCAGGGAAGCAATGCCAACACTACGGTCTTGGAACAACGTGTACAGGAGATCCAGCAAGCAGCCGCTCAATGCACTGTCGACCTTGCAATAGTTCGAGGAGAGCTGGAGGGACTCCGCATGAAGATCTCCGCACCGATAGAGTGACACAAGGGCAAGTCACGATGTTTGTGTTGGGGGCCTGTTGGGCATGGAATCCCCCCAAGGCATGTTTTGGGGCTTAAAGCCCAAGTTTTGACCAAGTCCTTTGTAAAATCTCCACGAATTATGGGTGCAGAGCACAAAGTCATAATAGAGTCAAAGGGTTGTTCGCCCTTGTTTTTGTAATGTAATGTCAGCTTGATAGACCTACCCATGGTCTGTGGACCATGGAATTGTATAAATAGGGCAAGACTCTAAGTGTAGAAAACAACATAGAATAATAGAAAGAAAAGAAGCATAATGCGTCTCAGACAGTGAGTCGAAGTGTAAAGCGTGTTGTTGGGTCGTAGAGTAGGAGAAGGCTCTGTAGCTAAGTACGCAGAGACCTAGTAGTCCATGACTGAGTGCACGGACCCCTGTTGCTGAGTGCGCAGGGCAGGTCAAGTCTGTAAACATTGGAAGAATTAATAAAGGGAAGTTTACCATATTTCTGTGTATATTTTCCTGTTTAAATGTATTATTGGGTATAAATTACAAGTGTACTATTTATTTGCTGCGCGAACTTATATGTGTTGTATAAATAAATATAACGGAAGGCATCCATTTACTCGAAGATAATTAACTGGTATAGGAAGATAAGTAAGATCTCAGGTGTGACTTAGGGGAATAACGTAGAGCATTGCTCCAGCAACATGGAAGCCCCACAAACCCTGGTTAGGGCTACGCGAAGGCAAGTATACCAGGGTGCGAAGGCCAAGGGAGTGCGTGAAGCAACCTGTATGAAGGCACTAACAGTTGGACCAGTTCAACCTCTCAGACATCTCAAGGGTGCAGAAACCTGGTTCCAAGACCCCCCCATACTACTTCGGGTGAGACCTCAGTCCGCACTCCATGGAATGTTTCCGAAAGGGCCAATAGTACTGGGATTTGTTTGGCTGATTGACTCCAAACCTGGGTCAGGCCCCAACAAGCCAACAAATCTTCCTCCCTCAAGACTCTCAACTCCCTAAGAAAAATCACCCATATCCCTCTTCTATGTTCCCTCAAAGTATAAGACATATTATTTCTGTTTTGTCTTCCATTCTTGGTTACTACTCAGATGAGTGAGTAGATGAGCCTATTCTAGGTTTTATGTCCACCCTTTCTTCAGAAGAAGGACCATCAGTCACTTTTGACTAAGGTTAGTTCTTATCAAACGTAATTCATGAACAATTCCTTCAGTTTTTAACCAAAGGAATGTTTAGATATTCATCCATGTTGATGTATATGTTTCTATTTTTCCAAGCAGATAAGTTTCCATTCTCAATGAAGAAATTAGATTAGCAAGGAGAGCCATAGTCAGTTGTTTTCTAGACTTCCTTAGTTATAAAACAATCACAGGAGTACAACTTTTTAGGGTTTATAGAGCAATTTGTATATCTAGCCACTTGCGTGTTAAGTGGCCAGCATGTTCCAAGGATCAGTGAAGAAATACAAGAGGTTTTGCAACTCAGTGAACTGGTTAAAACATGGGATTGGTATCTTTACCAATCATTCACAAAGAGTAGAGTGTATGGTTCATAACTGCCACTATACAAATTGCCCAAATATGTTCCCATGAGGATATTTGCCTTGGAATATATCAAATAGATAATTCATTATGATAATATTAATTTTGTGACAGCTAAAAAGAAATCCCAGTTCAGGATCAAGACACACGTTGGATATTTTATTTTCAATAGTAGAGTAGCGGGAGAGGAAGCAAAAATCCGATTGAAACAAATGAATTTTCCTCTCATCTTCACCTGGTCTTATGATCCCTTTGGGTTAGTTTCCAAGTTGAGAGTAGAACACAAAACTACACCATATATGCACACACAGAGGCCTGAAATTGAAAATTATATGAACCAGCGCACTTGGGAGGAAAATACGTTGCAGGAGGCTGAGGATTAGGTACTTTCAAAGACAACTTCAGAGAATCCAATACCCAAAGAGAAAACAGATAAGAGAGTAAGGGAAGATGATTCTCCAATCACCGAAATCTTAACCAAGGAATTTAGAATATACACTAAGAAGCTCAAATCATGTTTCGGTTCTAAAATAGAATTTCCATCACTAGAGGATACACAAGGCACTATTGTGCTCTCAGGCTTGAAGACTTTCAAGCTGGATAGTGGAACTACATAATCTCCATCATCTTCCTCAGTTACAAAGGATATTCCATCTACTGTCCCTCAAACACCTGAAACTTCTACATAGTAGAGACAGTTGGACATTTTTCAGATATACAAGGAAATCAAGCAAATGAATGAGGCCATTCATGACAACATATCAGTTCAGTTCAAAAAACAATCCTCTTCCATTCAACACAGGCTCATTTTAGCATATGATACAAAGAAGGTAAGAATGCATATGGCATTCTTGCAGGCCCAAGTCCCTCAACCAAAGTTAGCAACAGACTTCAAACATACCACTTTTGAATTTGATTCAAAGGATTTCCATCCTTTGGATCAAATAGATATGCACAGATAGACAGGTGAGATGGTCTATTCGACTTTCACACAGACTACTATCACTGCCTCAAAACTACAACTCACTTTAAATAATGTGTAGTCTCAACTCAAATCGGAGAATGTCTCCTCATTGGCCAAAGATACTAGAATCAAATACTTGGAGGAAATGGTAGTCAAAGCAAGCCTTGATCTAGAAAATGCAAAAGCTATAGAAGAAATAATTAGAAATAAGAATGCTAATATTACATCATTAAAAAATAAATTGAAGCTGCTAGCAACAGAAGACCCCTAGGCTAAAGAACTTGGAGAAACAAAGCTGCAAAAGGAAGAGATGCTAGAGTTTCTTGTGGAGAAAAGTGCCCATATTAAAACAGTGGAAGTTGAAATGGACAAGCTTATAAAGGAAAAGGAGCAGAATGCACAACTTGCAGTTTTTCCTCTTGATGCAATTGCAATTGCATCTCTGCTACAGATAGGTATCCCTACAACAACTACTATAGCCAGAACATCATCCTCAACAGCGCCTCCCGCTTCACTGCTGGATGAATCAGTTAAATTGGCTCAATCTATGGAAAATATGACTATACAGGGAGAAGAGATGAAGAAACTAAAGCAGGAGATAAAAGTTTTGCAGGAGCAGAGTAAAAGGTATGAAAATGCCTACTTGACAGAAACACAGAAAACTCAGACCTTGTCCCAAAGAGTGCAGAAAATGGAAGAAGACTATGCCATGGGCAAAAAATTGGCACAAGTGAAAGAAAATATCTGGAAAACAATTAATGAAGACATGGGAGAAATTTGTCCTTCTATCCAAATCATTCTTGAACAAAAGTAACTTTTTGATATGTCGACTGAAGTCATTGAGCATGTTAGAGAGCACCTAGGAGATAAACCAAATGAAGCCATTGAGCTGATTAAATTTATGAATTCGAAGAACAGTCAAAAGTTAAACGAAATAGAGATTGAAGATAGATCAAAAACCATTTTGGAAGTCAAAAAGGTGCTGACTAGAAGGAACCTAATGAGATAGCTTGAAGAGAAAGGGAAAAACATGAACATGGGAATACATAGATTCTTTTCCAAGCTGGAGCCTCTCTACAAGAAGGGACTTCCAAACTTGTTAATTATTAATGACAAACTCAGTACATGGCCAGATTACAGTGCACAAATTATGAATAAGGCGAGAGACAACTCGAAAGTTACAATGGGAAGACTTAGCATGATAGGAAGGGTATTTCTAGAAGCACTGTCATTTGATCTCGACACCCAGTATGCAATTTCGAATTTGTTCATCACCCGACCGACATTTGCTAGGTATATTGAAGTTGATGAAGTGTACAAAAAATTAATGAAGATGAATATCCCAAGTGAACAACGCTGGGATAAACTCTGCGAATTGTTAGAGTAAATGGTAAATTCAGTAACACAACTTAGCGTTAGTGCACATCCAGTTTTTCAGCACCAAACAACCAGTTGTTCCTTTATTTTAGTGCCACCACTTTAGACAGTTCAATTCTCCTCATTGTATTGTAATAAGTTAGCTTAATGCAGTCCTATGATTTTGTAGATACATCCTCGTCATCCTGACAGGATATTTTTTGTAATTCAATTATAAATACTTCAATTGTTGAAGTAGAACAGGTTGGTTTTTGTACGAAGAAACACTATTGTATACCTTTTACGGAAGCATCAACTAATTTTCCAAAGTAATATAGAGGCTCTTTCACAGGATTCATGTGTCAAATTGGCGGTGAAGTACATATATTTGTTATATGTGTTTATCGCACATGGTTGTTTTCTAAAAATCTGAATTATTCAATAGATAAATAAAGGGCAAAATTTGTTTAAATATACACTTTGCACCTGGCTACGAATAATTTCTATGTTTTCTTCTGATCTTTGAATATAGAATTCAGGTAACAATGCTCTATATTTTAAAGTGAACCTTATTATGTTTTTTCCTCCATTTCACAAACTTTAAAGAATCCAGTTGGTTTGGCTACCTTACCTTGTGAGATATATTTGTAGGTACTCTAATTAATCTGTATTTTATGTATCAGACTCCATAGCCCAATGGAAACCTAAGTTATCAACCAACCATTCAAATACAAATCAAACCCCAAACTTCATAACTAGCCTAATATTCAATCAAACAAAGTTAAATCTTACAAAGAGAGCCCTCTCTGAAGCTAGCAGGGCTAGATCCCAGCTTCCAAAGTTGGTTTGTGGTTACCTTGGTGATTTTCTTCTACAACCTTAGAAAATTACTAAGTGCTAACAATTTGGTTACCATGGTAGGAAATTAAAATAATCCTTTATTCCATCATCATATGATTATTTCCCTAGTTTATATATCCTTATTTCAAGAAATTTAATGATTAACACATTGGAAATAAAGGATTAGTGGTTGTTTTACTTTTAAAAACAAAAATATAAAATTTGGCTCCAAAATGAGTTTATACTCTAGCCAATCCTGATCCAGATCCACCTGAAATCCTAGACAATCCCAAAAGAATACTCATAAGGAGATGTTTAGCTGAAAGCCAGGGAAGAAATGACCCCCCTTTCAAGGGCCACTTCTCTTCCTGAGAACCTTGATACCATTCACGATATTCAGTTTGAGCTACCTTTCGAGCATAGTCCTTTCAGGACTATGTGTAAATCTTTTGTTGATCAAATAGTAGTTGATGAAGTCATTCTTCAACCATATAAACCAATAAGACCATCTGTTGAACTTGATTCAGATCAGCAAGCCCTTCAGGAGTTTGACAAGTTGCAAGATCTTGTTTTAGCCATTGATCAGGTTATACATCAAGCTTACATACAATAGTCTTTTGAGCTCTTTGCCCTTACTATTGTTGCATCTCATACTCTCAATCAGTTCATCCAACATCAGTTGGCCTATCCTCTTCTATAATTTCAACTACTCATCTAATAGTATCTCAAGTAGTCACCCAGTTAATTCCCATAAATCCAGTTCATTAATGCTTTCTTGGCGGCATATTTTCCCAAATCTTTCCCATAAATCGTGTCTTAAATGCCTGTCGCCCGCTACATTTGGTCTCAAGTCGAGCATCACATCGTGAATAATGACTCGAATGGTCACTTTCTGGACAACCCACGTGGCAGCGTAGCCCACCTTGCTTGGTTGCAGACCCTGTGACTCCTTGCTTTTGCGCGCAGCTCCAACATCGTACAGCTCCCGTGTAGAGTAGTTTATAGTCTCGCGCCTCCTTTCAACTTCCAAGAGTGCTAAGACTGTACTTCCTTCAGCTAGTCAAGTGGCCGTGCCACCTGTATATGATTTCCTCCGGTCATCCATCATTCTTCCTGGAAAATATCGTCCTTTTATCGTTACTGGTAGCATCGTGCACTTTATCATTTGTAGCGCGCCACCCTGGTTGATTCGCTTAGTAATATGCGGTCCAAGCCAAGGCATCAGACTGATCAATTCACAGTGATAGTCCTCAAACTTGTCAGCGTGATCGTGCGTATCCTATTTTATCACCGTGGTCTTCTTATTGAGAAAATATTCCTTTATCTCGTCCTCTAGCTTCTTGACTTCCGCTTCCGCCAGTGCACTTTTTTTCCTTAATCACACCCTTTCTTTCTCAAGTTCTTGGAGTCTAAAATTTCCCTGTTGGATTTCTTCCTTAGGTCCCAAGCGTTCTGTTTTATTCAGTTGTGCGATCCCTTCTTCCAAGGTTCCACGAACCATTGTATCTACTAGTGCGGCCATGCACGGACTAGGTATTTTATGTTCTATAGGAATTACAGTGTTCGCGCCATACTCCAACCTCAGAGATGCCTGCGCCATCAGTTTCTTGCACATGGTCCTATAAACCCATAGAACCGCTGGTACGCGCAGGTCCCAGTCAGTCCACTATGCATTCTGGACCTTGTTCAGTGCTTCACATACTTAGTTAAAAGCCCTTGTGTGGGTAACCTTCTACGCACTTAGTCTTTCCATACTCTGTGATTCCAACTGAAGGGGTTGTTTGCGCCATGGCCTCGCCTGCACTTTCTTACTAACCGTGTCTCCTAACGTGAAGACTATCCACGCAGGTTTTGCACCATATGCTCGTATCCATCTGGACAGGTGAGTGCACAGACCGTTTCATCTAGCCATCTTATCTGTTAATTGCATTTGAGGCTTCCCAAACTGTATCTGCATCATCCTCCTGCATTCGCGCCAGTCCTCGAAACTTGAGTACCCCACCACCTTGCGGGCGTAGCAGGCAATACCTATTTCAAAGCTTCGAAACGTTGTTGTTTCGACACCTCACTTTCAAATATGTTCAAGAAGTCATCTACCTCACTTAACCCATCATACATAGGTAGATCCCTTACCTTCATCGATACGTAGTGCAACGATTTCGTCATCATGTTAGAGTTTAGTGTGGTTACTGTCGAGCTATAAAAAGGATCTCTTTCACCTCTAATTACCTCACATTAGTTTATCAATCCAGGAACGTTTTGTTATTTCAAAGAGTGTCTTAATCTGAAGCTATCATTTGCCAGAATAATGCTAGTAGTACAGTGCTCAAAAATACAAGATTAAATGGATGCTTGATTACAGCAAACTACTTCAAAAGATCAAACTACACATTCAAAAAACTAAGTAATTTATCAGTCAAGGGTTCAGTAGCAGTAACTCATCCCTTTGTAAACTGATGGAACTAAAGTAAAGCAGAGAACAGATCGTGGATCTAGGAGCCAGGCAGTAAATGTTAGTGCTCACTACAACCTTGGATCATTCTTCACACCAAAATAACAAATGACAGGAAATGGAACGGCAGGTAAGAAATGGAACAATGAAATAAGAAATAGAACAACAAATCTGAAATGGAACAACAAATCTGAAATGGAACAGCAAACAAGTCTAACAAGTAGTCAGGAAATCGTAACAACAACTAAGTCTAACAAGCAGTAACACCTTAGTCTACAAGATCAAATGCACGAATCATGACCTACAGGAGTCAAATGGCAATCCTTCACTCTTAAAGACAAATTGAACAACACACCAAAAATGGAACAGCACTAATTAATGAATCATTATAAAACAGTGCTTTGAAAACCATATATGCACACGACACACTTTAATAGTAACCTGACCTTCGTAAACTAGTAATCAATCTCAGTTATAAAAGATTACAACTGTGTTTCAGAATGGAACAACAATGTCTATAGATCCAACAATCGCAAAGAACATAATCGCTAAGATGAATTCCATAATATCGATGAATAAGTGCACAGCACAGAGGCTCTGTAATTGAACAGCAACAATATTCTGTAAAGACCGATAGTATTATATCAAAACTTAAAAGAACAGTGATACATTGCAGAGTTAATGCAATAGTTCTGTCCTTAGAAACTTTAACAAATCAAACAGAGCATGTGATGTAAACTAACAAAACATACCAGATTACCAAATAATGCTGATAAGCAAACCACGCATAAACCAAACGTAATAGTACAGGAGCAAGTGTCCTCCAAGGCTGGGCCCTTAGCCTCCAGGGGTACACCGCTTGAAGTTATTCCAGACTCAGAGATGAAATAGCAACCGAGTTTGTATTAATGCATAAAATGGAATTACAGTAGATCAGTTCTCAACGAGACTCGATAATCAAAGTTTCAATCTTCAGAGAAATTACATAAAAAACATAAGGATTCGACCCCTCGAGCTAACAATGCTACCTCTTTTATAATGATGAAGGTGGAGATGTCTAGGTGCAAAAATAGTTAAAGCAGCGATCCCTCAGGATCAAAAGACTATTGTATGTAAGCTTGATGTATAACCTGATCAATGGCTAAAACAAGATCTTGCAACTTGTCAAACTCCTGAAGGGCTTGCTGATCTGAATCAAGTTCAACAGATGGTCTTATTGGTT
>Ga0139314_100147_pt1 | contig 14952 bp, 13 predicted proteins | sample In2P11_FD_99376 | JGI IMG/M metagenome (GOLD analysis project Ga0139314, IMG submission 99376)
ACCAGCCAGAGCAATTCCAGAACCGTTGAACGCACCTTTCTTTGAGTAATATGCGGGATCGATAGCGCCTCCGATGTAGTAATCCGTGTCACCCGTAAAGTTTGAGGGTTTGTTACTTGTACCTTGAGAAGTAGCGCTCCTATCCCAACTTATTAGTAATCGTAGTCTAAAGATATATAAATTCTCTTTCTTACGAGCTTTTCTTGGTGCCGAAGACCACTCCTAAGGCAATCGCCACAGCAGCAACTATCAATACTATCACAGCGATGATAGCCCAAAAGATCCACCTTCGAAGACCACAGACTCTCTTGCGCCCATTTGTCGATGGCGCCTGTTCATATGTTCGATATACTTCTTTTCCATCCCCAGACATGACTGCTATGGAACGAGTTTGAGGAGAGGATATTGGAGTCGTTCCCTGCGAGAAAGTTGGAGATTTGGATCGATCATTTTGAGCATGATTGTTTGCATAGTGATCGATAACCTCCGGTGCTGACGAATAGCGCTCAGACGGTACACTGTTGATTGATTCTCTGTAATCCTGGACAGGGCTAGGTATATATTCGCGATTAGTTTTGTTTTTGGCATGTTCGCTAATAAAGGTGTGATCAAATAAACAGAAGACTATTATCCTTAGAATACTTTGGTAAGCCTTACGATACCGTAGCTTGGTAAACGCTAGGTGTTATCGATGTTTGGGTTCTCTTGATGCGAGACTGGGATAATGAATCACAAATAGATAAACTACGAACCTATGCAGCCGCGGGCTTGTTTCTGGATGATTGTAGTGCTGATCCATGGTGTTTTGGAATCTGACAATGGCCAGCCTTGAGATCTGTAGCAGGGACGGCAGGGCATAGGTTTAAGCATCCATCTCACATGGCCAGTGGGAGTGCGGGTCGAGGCCGTATGCTTCGAGACCATCAGGCCGCAGCCGGAGCTGAGGCTTGATCACTGCTGGAAGCGAGAAGTTTGCCAATCAACGCTCTTACCTATTCATCGTGCAGGAGGATGCAGGCAGTGCTTGCTTTTGACAGCGGCTATCCCAATGGCTGCAAGTCACTCTGCTTCTATTTGCGCCAATCGCTTAATTTGTAACCTGAAAGAGAACATGCAGACATCGAATATTGTTCTAAGCAGCCACCACTACCAGGTGCAATAGAGTGCCCAGTAAATCTTGCTCGTATTTCATTGTAACGACGATAGTGCACCTCAAGTGACAGACATCCTCTCGAAACTATGCGAAATGAAGCTGAAGAATGAAGCTGAAGAATAAAAGAACAAAAGGCTTGAGGCATTTCAGACACGTTCTGTAAAGTGAGCCGCAGTTGTATGCAGCCGTTCTGAATAACCGTTGCCGATAGGCGCACTTGTTTCGTTCCGCGCACCCGCCACGTAGATGGCGCGAAATTCAATAAATGGCTTGAACGTGCTGGCGGTCTAGCCCGTTAAAGAATATGTTGTGCTGGAAAAGATCTACCGTATTTGGCCTTTGAAACGTGCCTTCTTTCACTAAATGTAATGCGCTTCTAGAATACGGTTGCGGCCGGGTCCCTAATCAGCGCTATCCTGTCCGAAGGGATGATAGAAGCGATGGCATAGGGCCTTGCAGCACTGGTAAAGCCTTGCTCAGATGTTGCCGTCTCGTTCGATGCCGTGATGCAAGGCAAGCTGATGTGGCGTTTACAGTGCAGAATCATCATCGCGTTGGGGATTTGCAAGGACCGATGGCCTTCAGTGGAATTGTCGATGGGTATGGTGAATTTTATATGCAGATCTATCTCAGTCGGACCATTCTGATGATTTTCATGCTGGTAAGGGCTTCGCACAGGTGAAGATTATGGATGTTGAAGATGATGAAAAGGTGGGGTTAGGATCAGAGACGGGCCGGGCCGACTTGGCAAGCTTTGACATTTTCTAAGTAAAGTCTGCTGAATCATCGAAAGAGATCAGCTCACAAAAGTACAACAAGTATTTACACCCTGCACGATACCTGGCGGCATCTACCATCACAAAGTCAATAATCACATAAAGTTTTAGCACTGATCATTTTCAATGCGGATTTAATAGAAAGGCGCTTACGAACCGAGAACGCTGAAGGTTCTCCCCCCATTTCCTAGATAGTGTTGTTCGATCACCCTGTTAACCCCTGCCTCTAAAGCCATCCCGCACCTTTACCGAAACGACGAAATAAAACAGAAAAACTAATACAACATCACTCAATCTCCTTCATTACGCCTCGTGCAATGTACTGGCATTATTTATGTTCAGACATTGGCCGTTATTGCCTGTAAACGTTAGGATACCTACATGCGTATAATGAAAAACAAACTTCTTTGACTCCAAGAAGATGAAGTGGTTGTGTACTTTAGCATGAGTCTAGGTTAAGATATGCATGGAAGTGATCCGCCGATAGTTAGTGAATATGGTGTATATTTGTGCTGGATACAGCAGCTCTTGGGAAGAAAGGAAAATTATGAAATGTAATGATAGAAAGAAGAGGGTTGAGGATAAAGACGCGTGGATGTAGATGCAGCGTAAATGACCTTGAAGACTATAGTCATAATTTGCAGCTCCACTTAAATGAAAGGATAGCTTATAAGCGTTCCTCATTTTAGCTTGAGAGTAATAGAACGGGGTATGTTGTTTGCATTCAGTGACGTCCTGCCTAACCGACGGTCGATGTGTTCGATTTCCGTTTAACATACCAGAACTGAATTGTTGCAGCTCATCAAGTAAATTCAACCACTCTACTCCAACCCTCTTCACCTACCCTTCTAAATTCCACCCCTTCGCCAAAATACCCTGCTTCATTCCAAGAAGCCATCGTTCGTCCGTCATACGGTCCATGGCGTTCCCCACCATCCCGTTTATCCTCCCATCTATACTCCCACGTTTTTATTTCCGCCTCAGCTTCTGCCACGTCAGAGGGAATAGCAGGCTCAACCCAGTCCTCCCCTGTTTCACGCTTATACTGTCGGATCAGCAGTTCGCGTTCAGCGTCGTAGATCTCAGGCTGGCCACGCGTAAGCAGCTGGTCCGCAGCTTCTGTAATGGCTTCAACAGTTTCTTTCCGCCTTGTTTCCACTGGGTCTTCTTCAGGTTTCTCAGAATCAACGTCCATATCATCATTACTAGTTTTCCGACGGTTCTTCTGCCACTTGGGCTTCTTTTTTTGCTCCTTTTTGCCCTTGCCCAGTCGCTGCAGAGATTCGAGAACAGTCTCGCCCTTTTCCAACCGCGTGATAAGCGCGGAGAGAATATCGCTAACCAGTAACTCGTCGTCAGCCCTATCGCGCCTCCTCCGATTCTCTTCCCGCTTCTCATGGGCTTCTCTAGCCCTCTTGATATCCTTCTTCGACATACCTTCTAACCAAGAATCATGCACAGCATCTTTATCTGCCGCCTTGCGTACAAAATTCCCCGATTCATCGAATCGCCCCTCCTCACCTTCCTGCTTCATGTTAAACGCATCCAGCTTCGGCGCATGTTTCTTCTTCCCACCAGCTCCGATCTCCTCGTCTACATCGCTGCCAATTCGATCTCGCTCTTCATCCCCGCCAGATTCGCTACTGCTCTCAACTTCTTGCTCTCTCGATTTTCCATTTTGACCAGGTGTGAATGCAACGTGTCCGCCGCTCCTACTATTACTAACTTGTCCTTCAATCGCATCCGCATCGAGGAACTTGACCTCCTTCTTACCCCTCTTCCCCTCCCTCGCCGCATCTTCATCTTCATCCCCGTCCGCGAACTCGTCCTCCAAATCCGCAAACATGTCCGCATCTTCTTCATCCTTGCTCTTCGCCTTGTCATTCTCAGCGAGCTTTGCCTTAGCCTCAGCGCGAGCATCGAAGTTCTCGTTTGACGAATCGGACTCGTAGCCGTCGAGGTTGACGGCGTTGCGCTTTGTGGCTGCGGACTTGCCAATTTCATCAAGGGAGAGCATTTCATCATCTTCGTCTAGGGCGTCGGCAGCGAGGGTGGAGGGGTTTCGCGCATCGAAGCGTGGCTTTTTGGATGTGCTTGCGGAGACGGCAGCTTGAGTGCGGGCGAATTCTTCGCCGGCGCGTTTCGGGCGCGCAGCTGGGCGGGAGCTGGACATTGCTAGAGATTGCAGGATATTGTGGTCATTTATGGTATGTGTGGGCTGTAGAAAGCTGTTATTTAAGGTGTTTGATGGCGACCACGGTGATAGCTATGCGGAGGTGAGTTTGCGGCGGACGTCATAGCGTCGGTGCCTGAGAACACCTCAGTTGTCTAGGTATCTAGTAGGGTAGCTTACAACTCACGAGAGCTTCATCTTCTGTTCACCAAAACTCCACATCGCCCATCTCACCCTCGCACTCTCTTCTATTGTCTTCCTGGGTAGATTCTCTTGACGTCTCTCTGCTTACTTCACCTGCAGCTACCCGCTTCTTCACCTCCCAGCCGCTAAAGGTCACCTTCCACCCCCACCATGGTAAGTCGCCTCTCCTCCAACACACTCCCCCATCCACTCCACCAACTAACGCCTCTTACAATAGTCTTTTGGCGGCGGTTTCTACGATCCTGAAGACCCGATGGCTATGTACGAAGCACTCGCTGCTCGCCGCGGAGGCGCTGCCCGCCGTTTCGACGAATACTTCCGTTGCTATCCTGTCGCCATGATGCCTGGCCCAGAGCGCGACGATGCCAACCATGGTGGCAAGGTCTTCTTACCACCTTCTGCGCTGGATAAACTCACGAGAATGCACATCACATACCCGATGTTGTTTGAGCTCATAAACGGGAAGGAGGGGAAGAAGACGCATGCTGGTGTGTTGGAGTTTATTGCGGAGGAGGGAAAGATATATTTGCCTTATTGGGTATGTGACTCCTTAAAATATGCTAGAAAGCACACAGAAGGGGTTTTGGGAGTCTGAAAGTCTTTTACTAACACACTAATCACAGCTTATGCAAACTCTCTCCCTCGAACCCGGCGACCTCGTGCAAATAAAATCCACCGACCTCCCCCCAGGCAGCTTCATAAAACTCCAACCACAATCCCCCGAATTCCTCGAAATCAGCGACCCAAAAGCCGTGCTCGAAAACGCTTTCAGGAACTTCTCTTGCATGACCACAGGCGACAAATTCACATTCTCCTACAATGAAACCGTCTACTCCGTCGCCGTGCTGGAAACCAAACCCTCCCCCGCTATTTGCACCCTCGAGACAGATCTGAGCGTGGATTTCGCCCCACCGGTAGGATACGTAGAACCGAGTCGGCAGAGCTCAGGCACGAGTACCCCAAGAAGCGGTGCTGGGGCAGCGCTTGGGAAGCAGGGCGGGACATTGCACTCACACGGTTCTATGGCGCAGGCTATCAACTACGCGGCCATTGCACCTTCCAGCTCTTCGGCGGCAGACGGTGCCCGTGCAGTGTCCTCGCACTTTTTGACCGGCGGGCATAAATTGAGCTCGAAAAAGGGCAGCAAAGCGCCGACGCCTAAAGCGTCTACACCGGTGGCGGGCGTGTCGACGAATCCTCCGGCCGCGCCGAGGAGCCGAACTAACGGCCCGCAGCCGCTAAGACTACCACCAGGGAAACTATTCTTGGGATATGAGGTCACGCCGGTAAAGAAGAAGGGCGAGGAAAGCGAGGACGGGAAGGAGAAGGTCATTTTCCAGGGACAGGGACAGACCTTGAGGAAGAAGAAAGGGGATGGGAAATAAGGGTTGGGATTTGGCAAACATGAGATGAGTCACTTAGATGAGGCGTATGTAGGTAGGGCATTGGGACGGCGTTGCTTCGTAGATTCGTTGGCTACTATCTATCCCATTTAGCTTATTGCCATACAATTGAGAGCATGTCTTAAAAATGCTCACGTATCCGCCGCTATCCATAACGCGTGTTGTCCTAACATTTCCTAAGCATACAGTCGTAATCGTGTCTTCCTTTGCATCCGTCCTATCATGCTGATACGGATATCTTTTTACCACTTTAGGGTGGATCGCTCCATCCTAAACACGCGAATTTTGTTCAACTTTTCGCCACAGCGCGTAGTGCTATCAAGTCCCTCTGGAGGAACAACCCTGATGCCTGGCAAAAACCCTTTCTTGGCTTCCGTGTACTCCTTGTTTTTTGTGCAAGCGCTTTTATATCCCAAATAGTCCTCATTGTTTCAATCCGTTTCCTTTAATACCAAGCGCCTTAACTCCCCCATGCGTACCGGTTTTGTAAGCACTAAATCCATCCCACAACCCATGGCCTCCTGCCGACTCTCCTCGCTTCCAAGACCTGTAAGGGCAATGACTTTGCACCTCCCGGTTCCGGCTCTTTCTCTTCCTTCACTGCGCTCTTTATCGTTCCTGTTCTTCTCCAGCGCACGGATCTCCCTCGTTGCATCAAACCCGTTCATGACCGGCATACTGACGTCCATGAATACTAAATCAAACGGCCGCGTCTCCGTCATAAAAGCTTGCACGGCTTCGAGCCCATTGACCGCGGTGTGATATGTGCAACCCAACCGGGCAATATAAGTCGTCAGGATTTTAAGGTTGATCACGTTATCGTCCACAAGCAGCACATGCAGTCCCGGAGGGGACGATTCACCATGTTGGTTTGCTGTGAGGATTAAGGGGTGGGTGAGGGAAGTAGGTCTAGATTTTGTTGAGTTGGCGACTGAAGGAGAGGAGGTGTCGTCGATGGGAGGCGGGGAGAGGGGGCTGAATGGTGAAGCGAAGGTAGGGGACCTGGAAGAGCTTGAGATGCGGTTGTCCTTCATGTTCTGAGATTGGGGTGAAGGAAGGGAGGTTGAGATGGATGTTGTGCGGCTAGAGGGAGTGTCTGGTTGGAGTCCTGGGCAAGGCCGGGGTTGGGTGGAGAGGGCTTCCAGGAATGCAGCGGCGAGTTTCTTAGGTCCGATCCTGTGGGGTTGTGTTAGTGGGGGAATTCAATGGAGATTAAGGAGTTAGATTAGAGCGAGACTTACGGCTGTCGTAGGTATACAACTCGGTCCGCAGCAGCGTCACATTTGGCTCGACTCGGTCTCTTGTAGCAAAGCGCAACCGTGGGCTTCGATCCGAAATTCAGGTTTTCGCCCTGAGGGAATATGTTCTCCACCACGTAGATATCCGCCTGCACATCTTCAACTGACGATGCAGATACACATCTCATGTTCAACCACTCTCGTGCGATATCGACCAGCGATTTCTCGAGTACTTGTGTTCTCATTGCGTCCTTTTCAGCTATCTGTTCATCAGAAGCCCGGTTTGCTTTAGGCTTGATAAAGCATATCGTCCGTCCTCGTAATTTGTGTTCGGGATCTAAAGCTCTGCTGTTTATTGTAGTCCCCATGGGTATAATATCTGTGTCTGCCTGGTTGTTCAGCGGCACCAGTACGCGGATATCTGATCCAACGCCGCATTCACTCTGAACATCCAATTTCCCGCCTAGATTCTGTACAATCTGCTGCACGATGCTGAGTCCCAGCCCAGTCCCCACAGAGAGCGAATTCTCCTGCGCAAATGGCGTGAAGAGTCGGTACTTCATATATTCGGCTGTCATGCCAATTCCAGAATCCTTTACAGAGAAGCAAATGTAGTGTTTTGGTGGACCATGCTTATTCGGCAACGTAACGGATCGAAGCCCAACCTTGATGTATCCCGAATTTGTATATTTAAGCGCATTTCCAAGAAGATTCGCGACGATTCGCTTCCACGCGCCAACTTCGGTGTCGACATTCCAAGATGGACGGTTCTCGATGGAAAGAGTGACAAGAACTGGTTCATCGATGAGAACATCAGGTTTTGATGGGAAATAGCTGGGTAATTCGCTAGCATGGTCAGACTTAAACGCAGTTTTAGATGCGTGGCCTAAATGTACACCCTCCACTACCTCATGAACCAGTACACTTAAATCGACGTCCGAAGTAAGGCCCTTACGACCTTGTAGCCGTTCCGTACCTAGGGTGAGTGCATCACTATTCCGCCTTGTGGAATTGGCGAGGCTGTTGATCTTGGCGAAATCTAGGAGATGGTTCATAGTATCCAAAAGAGTACTTCCACATGATTCGATCATGTCAACCATGGACGATTGGAAGGGATCTAGAGTGTCATGCAAGAGCTCTGCGCTAGCGAGTATGCCGTGGAGTGGCGAGCGCAATTCATGGCTGATGGAGGAGATGAAATCAGATTTTGCGCTACTAATAGCAAGAGCCTCGAATCTAGAGACTTCAGCCATAATTGCATTCCCAAATGCGGAGAGATAAGTAACATCAACGGAATTAAAAGCTTTAGTAGGGTCGGTTGTCCATCCTAGAGCACATGAAAACCACCGCTCTTTCTGGAAATGCCACAAAGGCAGAAAAATGACGGACCGAGCACCAGGTAGAGCATTAAAAAGCTCTGTAATATCAGCCCTATGCCTGGCTCTTCCCCGAGCCAGTTTTGCTGACGAAGATCCTCGTAGTTCAAGGCTTGGGTAGTAGTTATCAACAATTGGTCCAAATTCGTCGGCGGAGAAGACATATCCATGTGGGTGTCGCCTCATGATCCTTTGTAAAAGTACTTCAGAGACAGCAACGTCCTCTGGTTCTTTCGACATGGGAATGTCATTGTCTCCTTTGGGTTTCCAAGAGTGCGCAAGATTGGTGCAAACAGCGTTAGATTCCACAGGTTTAGCCATCTCTTCATCTTCGCTAGTGGTAGAGTAGTAGTTTTCTTGTTGGACAGGTCGATGCGAACCAGTGCCATAACTATTGAGACATGCGTCTAGGAACACAATACCATCCATGCTCATAGATTCCCGAATAAGGTCTGCTGCACGAGTGAACGCCGTCTTGACGTCATTAGGGACGTTGTAGCCTAGCGGCGTGCCCTGGATATTACTCTCTTTGCTATTGCTATTTTCTCTCGACAGTCCTGGCTTTATGGCCTCGACTGGTAGGATATTCTGGGTATCAAAGGGGTCTGCGAAAGTGCCAGTAGACGGAGAAGTTAGAGGCGTGCTAGAAGCACGGCTTTGAACAGCAACAGAGTTGCTGGATGAGTGAGAATTCAAAGAATCGTTGCTTGTTCCGGTGCTGGGCAAAGGTTGCGATTCTGTGGTGATGGCAAGGGCCGAGCTGGTGTTGTTTTCTAGTGATGTCCGGCTTTGAGATTTACTAGATGAACCCAATGATGTCGTGGTATTATCAATGCCCACAAAATCCTTCAAAGTACCACCCGACTCATCTTCGATGAACGACCCAAGTCCCCTCATCAGTTTTTCTGACCGGTCATGACTCTGTTTGATCCTGACCAACTCCAAATGCGCCATAATGGTCTGGGCAACTTCACTAAGCATCCAAATGGTTTCCTGCGAGAATTTTCGCGGCTTCGTATCGACTATGCAGTAACCGCCAATTACATAACCCAATGGGCTCACAAGTGGGACTTCGGCATAACTCCTCATATTCGGCCATTGAACCACATAAGGTCGAGTAGCACATTGCGGATCAGCCATGAAGTCATGGATGAAGTAGTGGGACCGGTCAGCATCCACGTTGTCCGTATGAATTGAGGCTCTGCCTGTGTCATCCGTAAAGAGTTCCATTGTGTTCGGACACACGCCGAATTGCTTGTCCATGGTCAGAACACCCAGATAGTTTTGGTTCTCCTTTTCGAAGCATCTCCCTTGCTGTGTCAAAGACACCGTCCTTGTAGCTTCAGCGATAATATGTTGGTAACTACCGTCAATCAGGGAGAGGAAGGCGCGGTCTGCTTCGGTCCGCAGTATGCCGAGTTGACATAACGCAGTGAGGTTGGGGTCAGTGGAGAGAACCGCTTCTTTAGGAGTAGGGTCGCCAGTTCGTGGAAGGGCTGCGGGCATCGAGGCTGCTGAGAGGTAGCTATGTGAGCATTAGAGATGCCATGGTCGGTGCAAGGGTACAGCGTCATAGACTTGCCTTGCCAATTCCCGCTGTCGTGCCCGCTCTGAGAAGGAGACAGCCTCTGGAACGGCGGCATTATTTTCAAAACGTTCGCCGTACATGACGGCGGAGTTGGACGGAAAGCCAGTCACTCTGCGCCGTTGACGGTGGACGACGGCTGTATGAGGGTGGTGGGGGTTGCGAGAAGTAGGAGAGGGTGGCGGATGAGGATGTACCCGATAGATCGGAAGCTTAGATATCAGGGTCCACTTTGCCGGTCCATGCGCCCACGAGACTACGATCTCGATCCGGCTCACAGGGATTTCCAGTCCTGGTTCGCCGCATACAGCTGAAGTCTTCCTAACGAAAAGAGGAAGGACAGCGTTGACGCTAGAGACTCATACGTGTCCTCCAAAGCCGCTGTATATCTACAACGCCGGAAGTCGTCGCACCAGCCTAGGCCGTTGTTAAATATGTGTGCTTCCCGAAGACCACGCGCCGCAGCCAGCCGCAGTATCTGGTGCAGGGTTGTTGTACGATCTAGAATGCTCCAGCCGTTAGTCGTGGATTGGGAGCTAGTTCCGTCATTGGCCTACGGTCGCGCTCGAACCACCCGAGCGCCGAAAGTAGAAGGGGAAAGTTGGCAGAATGGCCATGTTCCTTCCGGAGATGCGAAACATAACAACTACCTATGCGCTTTTTGCCGTTGACTCAATTGCCGCTCTGTGATTACCACAATTTGAATTTACTTCTGCAGCCGCATTTTCAACCCCGCAATTCCGATCTAAACAGCATATACCATCTCTGCTCCTCAACTGGCTATGCTGCTGCGTAGAACGTATAGAGTTCTCCCCATACCCGAAGAGTTTGCTCCAGCGGTGAGGCCTGGTAAAGGAACATTTGACTTGGCGATGCCGACGGCCAGCCCCTAATGATGTTCGTTGGCGGCGCCAAATTAGCATGCCCCTTCTTGTCTGTCACATCATTCCCGGTCATGAATATCGGCACGGCAGAAGACCCTAGCTACTCATTCTTCTTACAAATGCCTAGAACGATTAACCTCAACACCAAATATGCCTCAAGAAGGATGCCCGCTTTGTCAAAGCCACTGGCAATACGCATCCCCCTAAAGTATCACATCCATCAGCCCAACACCAAGACGAGCCATAAAACTATCGTGCGACATCCCACTTACTGTTTTAGTCACACAGCACCACCGTACTGCTTCAGGTAGTCGCAAACAATCCTCCCATGTATTGTATGATGGTTCTATACTACGTGTCAACGTTGGGATAGACAATGTTTATCGCTGTAGTTGAAAGCCTTGGGAACTTACCAAAGCAATGGTCAGAACTACAGCAGTAAAGATTACTACCGGTTGGACACTGGAAAGACAGGCTTCGAAGAGGGGATTGTGGAATAGAAGGGTGGGTACAGGTAAGTGTCGCGAGAGAGAGGAGAAGGAGGTAGAAATTTTTCGTCATAGTAAATTAGTATATCTCGAGAGCGTTTACTATGCATGTGTTAAGTTGCTGTAGCCCTCATGATGTTGCAGTGTGTAGGCAGCAACTTACAGATCTGTCAGCCACAGAAGAGATGAGCTTGTATAGGGCTGATCTCTTGGCATGCAGCAATGTACCAGGGTCTATCCTCAAGTTGCTCCGTCTCCGACCAAACACCTCGTCATGCATCTTCAGCTGTCATGCAACACCATGCACAACCAACATGCTCATAAGATGTCTCTGCCGTCTCACTTCATCTCCAAGCCAGCAAGCCATTATCCACAGCCACCATGACATCCTCTCAATCTGTTACAGTAACCCCCATCAAGCCGGCAAACGCCCAGACGTCCCCTCGAGCGCACCATGTCGGCAATCCGCCTACGTCCTTCAAGAACCCATGGCCTTCATATAGAGGATCGCACTCCCTCGTCTCTGTGCTACGAACCCGCTTCTCATCCGAGCGCAACTTCGTTCCTGTCCCCTCTACCAGGGACGAGCTAGTCGGCATACGCACTCCCGATTGGGGTTCAGACAAACCGGGCTTGAAAGCGACCTGGTTCGGCCATGCCAGTTTCCTCATCGAAACAAGTAAAGAGAAAGGAGCTAGTCGTGGTATTCGGATACTAGTCGACCCCGTGTTTTCAGACTGCATGAGCCCATTCTCCTTTGTGGGTCCAAAGAGGTTCTCTCCCTTGCCTTGTGCACTTGACGAAGTGCCTGATGTGGATCTGGTTGTCATATCCCATAACCATTACGACCATTTGGATCTCTGGACTATAAAGGAGGTCTACAAGTCTCGAAAGGGGAAAGTACATTTCCTATGTGCCCTGAACCTCAAAACCTGGTTTCTGGGATGTGGCATAAGTGATCATGAAGTTACCGAGCTGGACTGGTGGGATGAGGCAAAAGTTAACGTCGAAGGTATCGGAAGCGTAAAACTAGCATGCACTCCTGCGCAACACATGAGTGCGAGAACTGCATGGGATACTTCATGTACCTTGTGGTGCTCGTGGGTACTAGAAGAGCTAGAAATGGTAGAAAAAAAGAGGTTGTATTTTGCTGGTAAGCCTTGTTCTTTCTTTTCTTGTGTTTGTCGGCGTTTCTGTGTCTGCCGTGGCTGAAGTCGACGCCATTCAGGCGACACCGCGTACCGCACTGTTACCTCCGCCGACCCGCCTGAAGAACACGCATCTCTTCCCGTGTGTCCCGCATTTGCCGAAATTGGACAACGGTATGGCCCCTTTGACTTAGCCCTTCTGCCAATTGGTTGTTTCCTTCCTCGATCGTTTATGTCTGCCGTCCATTGTGCTCCAGAAGATTCAATTAAAATTCATAAAGATATAAGGAGTAAGAAAAGTATCGGGATGCACTATGGGACCATTCGGGGTGGGCTCAGTGCACAATTCGAGGATGTGAGAGAGCCAGTAAAGCAGTGGAAGAAGAGCGCCGAGGCGGAGGGTTTAAAGTGGGGAGAGGAGATTTGTATTTGTGATATCGGGGAAACTGTGGTTGTCTAAGACGAGGAGATGGCGTTAGCGAAATCTCGTTCTTGGACGTTATGAGGTAATAAGTGCCTGGTGTTACCGGTACACTTCCTGAAATCTCCCCCTTTTGTTCATCTTCGTTTCGTTTTCTCTCTTAGTCTTGAGAACCCGGGCGTATGCATCCTCTACGGCTCCTGAGTCCTTGAAGTAGGAGAAAATGCTCTTGCTCTAGTAGAAAGATACCAAGTTAGCAAATATCAAGCGTTGAAGTCTTCTGCCCTTTCTATCCTTGTGTCCTCTTCTATCGTCACTAATGTCTTCTCAGAGTTCAAACATTCTTCGAATTCGTCTCTGCTATACCATTCCAACCTCCAGTTATCAGTCGCGGGTTCGAGACTCTCCTATGTTCTAAAGGGTTTCTCCTATTGTTGGTTTGTGATTTGGTTCTAAGGTTCGAAATCCAGAAGTGTCGCGGACTGGCGTGTAGCAGAATTTTCTTTTGCTATGGGGAACGCATAGTTTAGAAGGAGGTCTAGAGAAGTGTTCAAGGTAGCACAAAGAGACACAGAGTTGAATTATGGAGGATTCCTACCCTTCTAGGTCATTGCAGAGCTGTCACAAATGCCAGTTTGAGTTGTCGTGCCTTGCTGCTGGGCGAGCGCGCGATTATGAAACTAGACTGCCACAGCATCCTTTCTCTAGCCTGCTTTAGGAGTGTTCCAAAAACTATTTATGCTTTTATAGACGTAGTCCACGTTTGAGAGGTTTTCGAGCTTGTTAATATATTGATGTGCGGTAGGTTCCACCTCATTGTGGAGTCATCCTAGCAAACTTGACGACGAAGGCTTCCGTTGTGTACTAGTGGTTCTAAGAGATTATTATGAAAGAATATGCGCCTATAAAGCATCCAAAAGCTTTATTGGTGTTACGGGAAACGTTGTAGAGTTCGTAGATGTTGCGATGGGTGAGCTGAATCTTAATGCGAACGGGGTGGCCGTGGCAGGACTGGATGACCAAGGTATCGGCTCTACACTAGGAATTCCTTAAGGGCTATATGAATGAGCTGTGATAGCTGTAGGTTTCCGCAATGGCCTTGGAAATACCGTCGAGCTTGTAGATGCGCTAGTGTTGGACATTTGCATCTTGAGAGAGCGTACGCGCCTGGAGGACTGGACGATCGCGATCCAAACTCAACGCCCGTAATTTCAGGAAAACACGAGGCTAGAGTATGAGTCTCTATGTGCTTCTTCCAGTGTTGCTAGCTTTGTCGAAAGGATCATTAGTGTTGTAAAGTGGTGTTGATTTGGTGTTGGTGATTACTAGACTGGCCGATTACGGCTTGAGTGCGTCACCAATAACTGTAGGAAACAATAAAAATGCCCATGAGCTTCCACGTTGCTCTTCCTTTGTTGAAGATGTTCGAGACATCATTGTGTGCTGTCGTTGGTAGGTATCACTGGCTGGCATCAACTAAGTATGGCGAGGGGCGTCGAAACAGGCGGAATAGTGATTCAATGCCAAATAAATAACTTTCAAAGATCACAGAAAAGAGAGGATCTCTCCTATATCACGGCGCACTATCAAAGACGTTGTCAATGTCATAATTTCCCTACTACTCGACAATTTCCATCCCACAAGTAACGAACTTAGCACTACTGAACGAGCAAGTGATCGCTTGATAAGGCGCTTTGGTCCATTCTAGGTTCTCGGCTCTTTCCGTTATTACACAATAACAATATTTTTCGGTCTAGAAATCATGTTTCCTCCCTCTCACAAGAGGCTGCCTTCTTCAACACACCTTTCCCGCTCTAGAAATCTTGTCAACCACCCATAACTCAACTTTCGTCAACCTACTCGCTTGGAACTCTTTTTCAAAGCTTCTTATAGCCATCTACGCTCTTCTTCTCACAGTTTCCAGTAACTCTCGCTCATCATGCCTATCGTTTGGAACGCCGAAGCGCATGCAAAAGTTCGTCTCTCTCAGCAACCCTTTCCCGACCTAACTCACATCCTCTCACTTAGTTGCTTCTTGTCCTTCTCAAAGTGCACGGCGACGATATCAAACTCAACTTCCCTGTGCTTGCCAACGCCATGGGT
>Ga0139314_100148_pt1 | contig 14918 bp, 15 predicted proteins | sample In2P11_FD_99376 | JGI IMG/M metagenome (GOLD analysis project Ga0139314, IMG submission 99376)
CGACGTTGCTGAATTGTTCTTCCGTAGCACAGGTCAAACTCGGCTCAAGTGCTGGCCAGATATCTTGAGCAGGAATGACTGTCCTGTCTAGTTTTTCAAGGTCGATGTGATTGCCAGAGAGGAAGCCATCCTCGAGTACAACCAGTCGTTCTGGAGATCGGGCATGATAGTAGGAACTCCCATCCTTGATAATTAGAGCGCTATGTGGTGGCTCATCCGTGCGGATGTCCCGAACTTCACCGCATTCCGCTACCACGGCAGGCATTTTCCTTGTGCTGCAATGTTGAGTGTGATGATTTCGTTGGATCCTGAAGTTGAAGGTGAATGCTCAAGGATCAGGTATACATCAAGATCGAGATATGACGGCGAATCAAGATGTCTGCGCGCTGAGTCACTTTGTACGACGCAAAGGCACCTGATGTCGTGAAACAAGCTACATAATTTGAGTTTGGGGAAGTGAAATAGGCTCCTGACAGTGTTTCAGAGCTGTTTTGGACGTTGCTGAAACACGATTTGGTTCTGTAAATGAAAAGGCGTTCACCATTCAAACACGCCGACAAGAATTCAGTCGCATCTTAATAACATGGTATCTTGTATATGGTAAGCTGATTGTCTAGGTATAGCACAGCCAACAAGGAGAGGACATCACTCACCCCGAGCAATTAGCCTGGCCTTTGTCGTCGAGCAAGATAATGGACGAGTATCTCTGTATCTCCTTCATACCCAGACCACGTAAGTCTTATTACTACCGACTCAGCCACCTTCATGTTGTCGTCGCCAGTGGCCAATTGTTCAAACTTGCCAGCTCATTTAATCCTATCCAGACGATTCCTATTCATCAGAATCTCATCATCCACCACATCAACTTTACCCGTGATCCTATCAATGTGCAAATTCTGACTTTCAACCTCTTTACCCATAGCCCTCCCCACGATATTCAACCTACCCGCCGCAGCACTCAATGCATCCAGATTCGAATCGATCTCATCCTCCATCGCCTCATCCTCACTATCAGCCTCGAATTGATACTTGCTCCTTTCTGCCAGATTGCCCCCTGTCTTCTGTTGTGCTCCCATAGCACCCGCGAAGTCGGCCTTCTGTAGCTCTTTGCCATGCTCCTGCTGCCGCGCAATGGAGGAATATGCTTCTTTTCTTGTAGCGTCACGTTCACGACGTTCTTTATGGTGATTCTCCATGATTGCGTTGTCTCGCTCTCGTAATCTTCGGTTCTTGGTAAAAGGATTGGCGACGTTGGGTGCAAAGATGGAGCGATTGAGGCGATTAAGTTCTGCAGCTTTCTCCTGGGCGAGACGGTTTTGGGAGGAAGCAAGGTCGAGGTTCTTCTCGGCGGAGTGTATCATTTCGCCTTGGATGCCAAGACGTTCGAGAGTAGCACGGCCAGTTTCTTCGGCCTGTGCAGCAATGCGGAGGGCATTTCGGGTGGACGCAACGTCCTCTGAAGGTTTTGTTAGTTGGCAGATACTTCCTGGGATGGACAGAGATGATCGTGGCTATTAACTTACGTCGTTTGAGGTCGCGGATCTGGTCTTTCAAGCCCGATACCTGCTCTTCCTCCTCTTCTTCGGCTGTGAGCTGGCGATCCGGGTTATAGCCACCATATGCACCGTATGCGTTTCCTCCTCCTCCTCCTCCAAAAGCTGGATTGTCTTCTGGTGGTAGATCGTTCTGTGCAGGTGCCTTTGCAGCTAACCTTTCTCTAGCACCTCCGAACAAGGCTTCTCTTCCAGCATCTGTGGCCATTGTGTCCTGACTGTTCGATCTCCTTAACCCACCATATCCTCCAGGCCGTTGTGGTACAGCTGACGGACCAGTACCATATACATCATTGCTTCCATATCCACGTTGTTGACCGTAAGCGTCGGAGCTGCCAAACCTGCTACTGCCATATCCGCCAGGAGGTACAGGCGTCTTGTCTGCTGGGAAACCAGCTGTGTTTACGTTATATGCTGGTGGTTGACTATTACTTGGTGGTGCTCGTTGTAATTGGGGTGTCTGAGACCTGTTAACTGCTGAGCCGCTTGGGGTAGCAGCATAAGGATCTGGTGATTGTGATTGTATGGCGTATGGGTTGCTCGAGGCGGCAGCTTGGGTAGGAACTTTCGCTTTGGAGCGGGATTGGAACAGGCGAGCACGGGCGGACGCTTCGCCTTCTTCGGATGGCTTTTCTTTCTTACTGAAGAGTCCCATTGTGTGTTCTGATTATATAGGGGAGTGATGTTGTATGAGCTGTTGTTGTCAGCATCCGGGGATAAGAGGACGAAGACTGGGGGTGGCTAGGGCGATCACGTGACGCGTAGAGTGACGCTTTATTTGGTGAGAGGCAACGCATTAGCGATATAGCGATGTAGTATGCCATACGGTATATGAGCCAAAAGCTATGGCCTTCTACAGTGATATCTCAAGAGTGGTAGTGTTTTTTTGGCCTTCTTCCACATCACCACGCTCCAACGTCAAAGTAGTCCTCACCAAAGAACGTTACCAATACCGTCCTATTGTCAAACTTCCTTCCTGCCAATGCCTTCATAGCGTCCTTTGCACTGTTCACGTCCTCGTACTTGACAAAGATCTTTCCGACGCCACTCTGCCCTCTGCTGCCTCCTCCCGGCCTGGGTATGTGCATGTCTAGAACATTGCCAAACTTCTCGCACTCTTCTCTTACATCGGAAACAATCTCTTCATACTCTTCATTGTCCATGAGTTCTTGCGCTGTGACCATGTTGAGTAGTTGCAGCACACGACCTCCAGCGTTGGGGTCGGCAGTAGATGCAAGCATAGACATTGCGTTGACGGACATCTCAATGGCAGGAGCTTGAGAGGCACCTACGTTGGCTCGTGTGACGCGGAGGAGTTGGTCGCCCAGCTCCATACCGTTAAGCCCTTCTACTGCAAGAGCGGTGTTGCTAGAGTCTACGTATTCGCAGAAGGCAATTCCCTGATTAACATTGTTAGTTCCGTCCAGCGCTTGATTTAGAAGACTTCGCAGACTCACCTTCGATTGCTCAGTTCCGTTGTCTTTCACCAAGATGAAAGCTTTTAGCTCTCCAAATGAGACCAGTAGCTCCGTAACTTGATCATCTGTCAAGTAGACTGGGATGTTTGCGACTGTAATCTTGTTCGGACCATCCTTGACACGGTTTGCAACAACACCAGCCATCGACTGATCTTCTTCTTCGTCGTCGTCAGGGTTGGGCACAATATAATCCCTCGGTCTTTGTATCGACACTCCACCACCACTTCCATTCGCCGCACCATTACCATTCTGTGCGCCACTGCCCACATTCACACCATCCAATGCCAAGGCCATTGTTGCGTCCTCGGCAGTCTTGAACTCCAGCATAGCGAATGTGCGATCTTTTGACATCTGAACAGAGATACAAGGATCAGGACCGGACACAACATTCAGTCCGTTCATTTCCAGGTTGAAGAAATCTTGCAGAGAGCCCTCCTTGTCTAAAGATGCTGGCACATTGTAAGCAAAGATACGCTTCGACTGCTTCGCATTGGACAGCTTCATTGTAGAGTTCTTGGCTGCACCAGCAGGCTGGTTCATGAGTGCTTGTAGACGACTTGGCTCGATCGGTTGCTGGCGTGGGGCGCCAGGTAACGGGAACATGCCTGACAGCTTCGCCTGTTCCGCGGTAATGTTGTCGTATCCTGGTGGCTTGATATCCCACTGCGTTCTGCGTCTCTTGCGCTCATTGATGGGTACGATATCGGTCAAATCAGGTGTTGGGAGTCTGACCTTTGGCGGTGAAGCACTTCTCTTTCTTTCTTGACGATCACGGTCGCCTCGTCGTCCGCCGCCTCCACCACCACCACCTCTTCGATCGTCGAAAAGGTCGCGGTCTCCTCCACGTTCTCCACGACGATCTCCACCACCACGTCTGAAGTCCCCTCCGCCTCGATCTCTGTCCCATGCACGTTCTCCACCTCTTTCTCCTCCTCGCTCTGCTCCATGGTCCCGTCCACCACGATCATCGCCTCTGCCGTCTCTGTAACGGTCCTCGCGTTCTCTTTCACGATAGTTGCGGCTGGAGGAGTAGGTATCTAGTTCATAGTCTCTTCGCGATCCACCTCGCGCTGCAGGCGATCTGGAGCGCCGTCGGTCGCGATCACGGCGGTCATCACGACCTGAACGAGATGACTGCACTAGTGAGTTAGTAGATCGCCGTAATGTGGTACAGAAGCAGACGTACGTAGTTATCACGACCGTTCATAGTCGGCCGTGTTATCTTTACTTCACAAAGGTCAAAAGGTCGAAAGGTCGAAAGGAGGTATAGGAAGGTCCAAGTCGCTGTCACAACACAAATGACGAGTCGAAGATGTGTCTACTGTGGATCTGTCCTTTGAGAAGCTGGAAGAAATATGTTAGCGCAAGTACTTCAACTTTCCACGTCTTCGCGCGAACATGGATATCGTCGCGATTGAGAAGTCTTTGACTGGAGCCCCAATTGTCGTACCTTGCTTGTGTGAGTGAGGTTAGACGGTCTGGAGTCTGAGAAAGATGTTATCGAGGACAACGACCTGAGGATAACCTGAAGCTTGGATGAAACTTGAATCCCAAAAGACAAAAGTCTCCGCACGTGTCAAGCTTCGGCAGTGGTTCCGTGCATCGACAGCAAGGTGGTTACGAAGGGCCAATTTCCATCTACCTGTTCACGCCGCTCACTCGCTGGTGACGAAGGAGTGTTTGTTTGATAGTTGAACTCCGCCCTCGCGAGCTTGCCTGCAGTAACACCAGCAGAATGCAGCTCACCGCCATACTATCTGACCTCAACTCTCTTCGTGCTTGTGTATGTTCTTAGCTAAATATCATCAGTATAGTAACCTTCTTGCTAACCGTCCCGGTCAGGATCATGCAGCCGCTCTTGCCCTTGTCTCTTCACGACCTGTCTCCTCCACATCCATCAAATCATCTTCCGCCGACTCACCAGACTCAGCACTTGCTGAAAACGATGCGGATCTTCGTAGGCCACACGAGCTAGGCACTTTGCATCAGAACATAAGACTTGCGTATGGAACAAGTTCCAATCCTGCTCCTACCTCGAACATACTCGAGCTACAGCAAGCCAGGAGTCAAGTCAACACAGCTGTTTTGAGCTTAGGACTAAGAAATGCAAGAGATTACAATGATAGCAACACACAACAGTACTCAAAGACGCAGCCTGAACAGGAGCAGGATTTGGACTACGATGAGGATGATGCTTGGGCGTAGGAATGTGCTCTTGTTCGTCGACAACAACAAAAACTACATACTGCTCCGACTACACTTCCCTCCTGAGAAAGCTTTTGAGCCCATGCTTTCCAGGTCGATGTTGAAGATCATGGAGGACAGTCTTGAATGGGTGACAATCTCGCAATCGCTGTCGTCTCCGTGAAGTTGATGTGAATATTGAATCGCCATCGTCGGAAATAGGCATAGGTTCAAGGTGAACGATCGATGGTTGTTTGCTTGATGAGCGAGGACGCTTGACGCCAGCATAGGTCAAGCTTTCATTGGTGAATCGGGCTGGAAGGTTTGGTCGAAGAGTGGACTGGACAGTACCATCGAGAGGGTGGAGAGATGCTAGACTGTTTGGATCAGTTGAGCTGCGTGAACAAAGGCAGGATGAGGAAAACTTACCAACAGTGATTTCAACTTGCTCCTTGGTCTGCTTAGGCTTCGAGTAGGTCTTGTACTCAAGGTCGCTCGCTTTGTTATCCATGTTGTCAATCTCAATCTCCTCAACGAAGCCGCCGCGTTTGTGAGAGGGAAGCTTGATTCCACGGCGCTCACGAGCAATTTCTCGGAGTGTCTGGCGACTCCCAGCATCGATGGCACCTTCTCCTTCATAGCCGCGACGGGTCTGAGAGGACAGTCTGATGTCTCGACGTTGACGAGCAATGTCTCGAAGAATATCACGCTCCTCATCGTCGTGTGTCTGCCTGTGCCTGGTCCTGCCACGCTCAACTGCAGCATATGCAGCTGCCTTTGCGTCCCTGGCATGTGCATCGGCTTGGTAGAAGTCGGAACGAAGTGCCTCTTGATAGCGCCGTCGGAGTGCGTTGAGTTCGCTACTCTTGGCCTCGAAGACAGACTTCAAGTGTGCAAGGTCGTCGTTGACGCGATGATCGCCACGGCTGTAAGCTGCAGGTTGTCAGAGAGTGAAGCTCAAAGAAGAGAGTTAGCAGTACTTACTTTCACGAGAACGGGAACGGCGACTGAGCTTGAGCCAAAGTCCATAGATGGCGCGTCGTAGTCTGTCACGGCGGCGCATCGGGGCATCGAACTCGTAGATTTCAACAGGTTTGTTGTTCGTTTTGACCAGTTCTGCAGATGGCAATGGTTAGTGAGGGTCTAGAAGCACGATTCAGTGGAGGACATACCTGGAGCGACAACCTTGGGAGGTGCCTTTGCTTCAGTGACGACGACAGGCTCCGGAGCAACGACAATGATTGTCTTCTGCTTCTTGATCTCTTCCTTCTCGACGGCTTTGTCAAGCTTCTTCTCCTCCTTTTCGACTTTCTTTTCTGCTTTCTTCTCTTCCTTTTCAACCTTCTTTTCCTCCTTTTCGACCTTTTTCTCCTCTTTCTCAATCTTCTTCTCGGCCTTGTCATCTTGGATAACGACAGTCTTGACAGCCTTGAGAGGGGCTTCGCTCTTGACGACAGTGATAGGCTCCGTGACAGGTTTGTCGGCAACAGTAACTGGAGCAGCCGTCTGGATTACTGATACCACTGGCTTGGCTGGTGGAGGGGCCTCGGTGGGAGGGACGACAATGACTGCCGGCGCAGGAGCTGGCGGTGGTGGGGGTGCAGTCTCCTCCACAATCTGCACGAGAGGCTTGCCTTTCGTGGCAACTGGCATAGTGGAAGCTTTGGTTGGAGAGGGGATCACAGGAGGTGGCAATGGCGCAGCTAGCAGGCGTTAGTCACAGTCATGCATCTTGGAGACGAATCTAGCTTGCCTTCTTTGACTGGAGCGGGAGCCTCCACAAAGACAACGCTTGAAGCAGGGCTTCCAGGTGGTGCCACTACAGGTGCAGGTGCTGGAGAAGCAGGAGGGCTGACTGCGGGTGCTGGCACTGGCGAGTCGGGAGCAGGAGAAGCGGGAGGAGGAGAAGCCGGTGCAGCCGGGGCTGGAGGTGCTGGTGCAGGAACGGGTGCTGCTGCGTCAGACATGGCGATGAAGTCTAGGTTGATGTGATGAAATAAGATGAGGTCCTGGCGATGGAAAAGGTCGAAGCGAAGAAGCCAGACGAGGTGTTAAGAGATGACTGAGCACAGTCGAGCGTAGTCAGCGTCTGTAAGACGGACAAGAGATGTGCTCAAAGAAGATGATGGAGATAATAAACGATAGACTTGACTTTTGGGTGCGATGAAAGAGAAGAATGAACGGAGGATGGATAAACGGAGGATGAATTGAGTGTTTTGAGAGGTACTTGTTCTTTCCATCTTGGCTCTTTCCTCATGATGGATAAACATACTGATGAGGAAGGCACAGAATTTGTCACCTCCCTTTGTTGTTGCTCTTCTCTTCATGCTCTGTCTTGGTTCGCTTAAACTCCGCTTAAACATCCCCGCATTGTATGAAACTCGTAGTGAAACACAACTTCTTGTGATTTACGTCAACAACACCCTCTGGGCTCTGGCTTGCGTGCGCTGTCAGCCATCGCATTCGATCTCGCTTTTCTTCTCCACTCAACATGGCCGACGCTGTAGACCAGAAATTGCTGAAGGCTACAAAATTCCCTCCAGAGTTTTCGCAGCGCGTTGACATGAAAACAGTCAATGTCGAAGTACTGAAGAAGTAAGAATCTGGGCGCATCTGCTGGAGCAATGGACGGATGTGCTGACAAACGTTTCACGGATTAGATGGATAGCAGGCAAGATCTCGGAGATCCTGGGCAGCGAAGATGATGTAGTAACTGAGATGTGCTTCAATCTACTCGAAGGCTCTCGTTTCGTGAGTACATGCCTCTACCACGAGGATCCGTAGCCTTCTAACTTGCGTGAACACAGCCCAATATCAAAGTACTGCAAATACAGCTTGGTGGATTTCTGGAGAAAGACACAGCATCCTTTTGCAAAGAATTGTGGAATCTTTGTCTAAGTGCTCAAGCTAACGGACAAGGTGTGCCGCAAGAACTTCTGGAAGCAAAGAAGCTTGAGCTCATTCAGGAGAAGGCAAGCGAACTCGACTAACAGCAGTCTGCACGAAAAGATCGTTCGCTAACCATCTCTACAGATCGAAGCAGAGAAAGCCGCTGAAGCCGCACGTCGAGGTCGCGAAGAGGACCGACAGCGAGAAAGAGAAATGAACAACCTCAGACAAAGGGATCGAGGCGATCGAGGAATGGGAAGAGGCAGAGGAGGGCGTGGAGGACGCGACTTTGACCGTCGTCGTTCTTCAAGATCACCGCCACCATATCGTCGAAGAGAGGTTGAAGGAGACCGCATGCCAATTGCACTGAAAGACAGATATGTGCCGGGCGAATCTCGCAGCAGATACGAGAGGCCACCTCGTCCATCCCATCGTAACTCACGTTCACCATCTCGCAGTCCACCAAGGCGAAATCGACATAGATCGCTGACAAGATCTCCTTCAAGGTCAAGAACTCCTCCACGTCGGCGTAGTCCACGACAGACTCGGCGATCACCTGAGCGCAGGCGCTCCCCTTCACCGCAGACGGAAGCTAGGCACTCCAAGAGACGAAAGTTATCTGAAGACATCAACCGAGATGATATCCGTACAAGACGCACTTCTACAGACAGATCTCGTTCACCAACACCCAGAAAGCATAGCCGAGCGCGAAGAAGATCATCATCCCATAGCCGGTCTCCGGTCCGCCGCAGGAGTCCTCGAGGGCATGTTCGAGAGGATCGTGCTAAGGGGCTATCGAGTTCAGGAACAAGGTCAAGGTCCAAATCCAGGTCCAATTCCATACCACCTCGAAGCCCGAGTGTGGTTGGCAACGGTCGCTTAATAGAACCCCACCAGAACACAGACACCATAATTACCAGAGCTCACGATCGAAAGGACCGCAATCACAACCAAGCACAGCGTCACAGTCGCAGTAGAAGTCCACCCAAACGATCACGCCGCCGCAACACTTCCTCTGAGGCTTCGGTCTCGGGTCACGACAAATGAGCAGAATATAGCGAAGAGCGCTAATGTAGAGGTTGGTACAACTTCATGCTAGTGAACACCTTCTCCCTACACCGATAAGCACGTCTCCATAACGCCTAGCTTTCACGCTTCAATAGCTCACTGACGGAGACTGTCAGTCGTGTTCCACGGCTAATCCACGGCGAATGTGGCACGCATGAAACACTACGTAAAAAGACTCCAGTAAGTCGGCAGCCCCGCGCATCTGCGAAACGTGGCATTGCCCTTACCACTTTGCATCCTTGGCTTAAGATGGTCGTATTCAACGATAATGATGCTCCGGGAAGATGTTGCTTGTTCACACAACATGTAGTTAGGAGCCGTTGCTCATGAATTCAAGACAAATATTGACTATTTCAATTTGCACTTTCCCTTTTCCTGAAGAAGAAGTCTCTTAATAAGCAAATGCTCCATTGATGTACCTTCTCCTGTCACCTGAATCCCATGTATTCTCAACCTTTGGGTCCATGCCGTGATGTATCGGTACTACTTCCAAGCCGCTCGTGGTGTCCGTATCTGGTCGAAGAAATATATTACCATTATGCAAATCACCCAATTCGTCGTCGATCTGATCTCCATCTACTTCTGCGCATACAACTACATGATCACAACCAAGTTCTCCTGGCTCCCAGCATATGGTGCATGTGCTGCTACAGATTTGTCGTCATTCACTCGGGTCACAATCATCTCGAGCTATCTGTTCTTACCCCTCAGTTTTTTCGCCGCCACATACAAGAAGCCGGCGAAGACGTTCGCGCAGGGACATCGAAGGGCTACGAGTGCCTTGCTCAATCTGCAAGACGAGAAATTGCCGACTGTCAACGAAGTACCCCGAAGATTCAGCCATGCTGAGATGACCTTGACGAATGCCATCGACCAAGCCGTGGCTAATGTCAGTAAGACCACTGATAAAAAGGGATATGATAGGATGATGTAATGAGGGCGGGATCAGGTTGGGCATTGGACATTGGTTGCATGAATACAGGATACTGGGATTGGGAAGGACTTATATATGTCTAGCTTAACCATTATAGAATTTTAGCAAATAGATCGCAAAGAGCATTTCGTGGTCCGACCATTCGTCGTTCTTTCGGAAGCGTTGCTAAAGAGGCGCTGTGACTATTGCTGGGAGTGTTCTGTTACACTATGCCTTACTAGTACTGCTGCGAATGCTGAAGACTATATAGAGGAGTCTGATATTAAGAGGTTTAGACCAACTTTAGTTCGTACGTGAAGATTGCTGGACTACAACATCTGAAGATCTTGGAATCTGATTGTAATGGATCCCACACCTGATATTGTGAGATTGTGATGATAGCAGCGCTTATATTATAGTTAAATAGTCATTGTGAGTACTGCTAGAACTGTTTTATTTCTCTATTCATCGAAACCCCACCTTCCTCTCCTTCGCCTTACTTCGTTTACTCTTTTTTCTAACTCTGAACACCTTGCGTAGGTGAGTTCCATAAGACGGGAGTCTTCGTAGTCTAAATCATCGTCGCCTCGCTTGTGTTTTATGCTGACAATCTGCTTTTCCACTTTAATGCTTGCTTTCGCTTCTTGGCGCTTTGCTTTATAGTGTATAGTATAGGCGTCGATTGCCTCGAGCTTAGCACGTCTTGCTTCTTTGTTGGACATGCTTGGTTCCATACTCGTGATATTTATCCTGAGTTTGACTTGCCTCTCTTGGAGGGTGTCTGAAAGTAACTTGATATTGATATGCTATGGGTGCGTCATCCTAAGTGCTTGTCGTCCTGTCTAAGTTATCACCAATGCTATAGCACAAATAGAGGGAGATGCTACATATGCGTCAATTTAAGTGCTGTGGTTAGTAAGCTTGTACTATAAGTGAAAGCGGACTCTTTCGCGAGGAAGCAGGTGAGCTTCGGTTTTAGTCGAGTTTAAGGGGTCAGATCTGCTGCGTCGTCTCTGAAGGTAGTTTAAGGGCGAGATTTCCTGCGTGACCTCTACTACTTGTGACTTAGTGATTAATGTCGCAACCCGAGATCATTATCGTGGGAAGCTATATTTGGTGTAGAGAGAGGTGTGTATGTGTATGTGTATGTGTATGTGATGGGATGAGGTGGAATAAATGAATGGAGGAACGATTTTATGTAGTTTTTCAATTCTTTGCGAAGTGTTACTTTGGGTGATTGTTTGATTGTTGCTTCTGCTGATGCTGCTTGATGAGCTTTCTGCACGCCCTGTTTTGTGTTGTGATCTTGTGTTTTTCTATTCTGTGTCTTGTGCGCATTATGTCTTAAGTCTTGTGTTTGATTTCTTGTGTCTTGTGTGTCTTGTATGTATCGTCTTGATGCAATATACCTCTCCATTTTTCAAATAGAATTGCACTCATCAACGGAAGGCAAAAGCGAAACAAAGGTGAATAGACAGATGCATGGACGGACAACGGCTTTGTTGCCCGTGTGATCGGATGCCAGTTGGGTTGAAGACGACTGAAACATGCTTTGCTTTTTGCTTTTTGCTTGGCTTGTTTGGCTTTTATACTATTACTACGATAGTGCTGTATTTCCTATTTCTTTCCTTCCAGATAAACGGCCTAAGTTGAGACATTCACTAGAAAGTCCACGCCAGAGACAAGGAGTAGCAACAGATACATGCCTGTCCCAAGAAGTCGACCAGGATGTGTTTTCTGGCGGGCGCAGTAGCTCTGTATTTGGTAACATGTTTGTGCTTGTGTGCGGTGGTGGCTCGCATTGTTTTCGTGTTCTTGTATAAGCGGACTGGATAAGGTGCGGGGCGATGCAGTGCGTGCCTGTTACCTTACGTTTTCTTGTGTTCGAAATTGAAGATTGTACAAGTCTTTCGAACGTTGCTGGCTGGTATTGTTATGAGCTTTCTTCCTCTTCTCCCTTTGGTTTCATCAGTCTGAGTAGAGCGTCTGTGCTGTATCTTCGCGCTTCGCGTCGTTGCCAGATCAGGTGGCCAGCGGCAAGACAGCGACCAGACCAAACCGGACCAGACGGACAGAAAGCCTCCGCCGTGCCCACGCACGCGAATTTTCTAAGTTTCACCTTTTTGTATATTCATAACATCATTAAACCTGCCGTTTCTTTTCTTATCCCCGCTCTTCAGCACCCTCACTCATCGTCCATCCCACCTCCCTTATATCCATTTCGAATCACTCAATCATGCCCCCTCTGACCCCTCCCGTCCCCACCAATCCTCTCCAGCGCCTCCAGCATCACAACCGAATTCCCTCTAACAACCACCATTCCCAACGGAACTTTCTCGCCGCCTTCCTTTTCTTCCACAGCGTCGTCGAGGACAATGTTCAGGAAGACGTCGTAGCCGCGCAGGGTGCCCATGACTTTGCGCGAGCCGTTGAGTTGGATGAAGAGGCGTTTGTCGAGGTACTATATCGATGGGAGGGAAAAGGAGTTAGCAGACTGGGTAACAATTTGGTGGGTTGATTACAAGGGTGCGCGCGCGACGAATGTGCGAGGAAATGTGACTGGATCAAGCAAAACAAAGCAAGCCTGCGGCCACCACGAACAGACTCATAGAAACATAGACGTACTTTTTTCAGTTCGGGCTGAGCTCCAGGCATTCTTGCGACTTCTTCTTCTTCGTCCTAGAGTAATCGGATTTTCTGTGCCGTATGTTCTTGAACTCTTTCAGGCTGATTTGATCGTGTCTAGCAATTCAACGATGAGAACAAGGGCGCGTCTGGTGTTTGCGATGAGAGTAGCGAAAAGGTGTACAGTATACAGTATGCAATGTCGTTGTCGTTGTCGTGAAGCTGTTTGGAAGATTTGAGAGAAGAGTCAGAAGTTCAAAGTAGTCGGTCCGGGTTAGGCCATTAGGGAATAGGGGGGTGAACAAGAAGAACAGTCAACTTTATACTCTATCAGTAGAGGCATGCTACCGGCATTGCTAGCACTCCAATACACTTCGCATTCTTGCCTATGCTGAATCACTTCCATCATATCTTCCTTCCGCCCTGCTTCCCATTCTCCTCCTCATGCTCACTAAACATGCCCCCATCAGAATCATCTTCCGCACCCGCAAAAGCATCATACAAATCGCCCGCCCTCCTCGTCTGCCCTTTCCCTCCTGTTTTCCCCTTCCCACCACCACCATGTCCCTTCCCATTCGCCTGTGTCGTCTTTCCATTCGTTTGACCATACCCCTCCAGCCCACCACCAGGCCCGTAATGTTTCGGATCTTCATCATCATCGTCGTCGTCTTCGTCGAAATCGTTATCCACTAGTTCGAAGCCATAGGAGTCGCGCGCGTTATGAGCGGCTTTGCGGCGTGCGTTGAGCAGGTAGGCTGCTATTCCGATGATGAAGATGAGGATGAGCAAGGATGAGCCATAGATCCAGGTTTGTGTTGATTTGGAGACGCCGAAAGTGGGGAAGTAGGAGGGGAGGAGGTGTTCGTCATAAGGGCCTTGTGAGGAATCTGGGGTTGGAAGGGGAGATGGCGCTGTATCGGTGTCATCGTCGGACTGTGGAGGTGTTGTGGTTATCGGGGCCACAGTCGTAGGAGTAGGTGTTGGCTCTGTCGTGGCAGTGGCAGTTGGAAGGGCATCGTTGCTGGGAGGGGAAGGTTTGATGGCGACGGGTCGGTCTGGGTGGTCACTTGGCTTGTCGCCGAGAGCTGCTGTGGGTGTGGGAATGGATACGCTCGTGGTGTGTACGACGGCGTCTTCACGATCGTGGTCATCGTCGTCGTGCTCGCCTGGTAAAGGCAACAGACCTTGAATATCAGGATCGATAGATTCGCCGAATATATTCAGCTTCCAATCTGTCCAGGTACCATTATGATCGTTGTTTGCGTTCACATCTTTGACCTCGACTGTCCACTCGCCAACACCGGATTCACCCCAGTGTGCCATTGACATGAATGTCCAATCATTGTAGCCTTCCTTTGCAGCATCGCGCAGTCTAGCTGTACTGATGTGGCTGATGATACCACTCGGACTAATGAGGTCAACCATAAGATCACCTCGTCGTGTGTGCTCAATATTCATTGTAACGGTGACATGTTCGACTCTTTCAATGTTGGCGTTTTGTAGCATCTCTTCCGTGACAGTAAAATGACTTTGAAGACCCGTGGTTCCTTCTGGAATGAAATGACGAACGTGCTGCCATGGCGAGTTGAACCAAGCTTGTGGTTTGACAGAAGTAAAGTTCTTTGCCATTTCGACAAAAGCCCACGCATCCATTTTGCCATAACCAAATTGATGGCTGAATTTCCTGCCAATAACCGTATCTTGCCAGTCGTCTCCTTGGTCGATGGGCACAGCGGTAAGCACTGTCAGCCACTGAATATCTCGCCATGTTAGATCAGGTCGTACTCCGAGTGCGAGAGCGTATATGCCGGAGGCTAAAGGTCCAGCAGCAGATGTTCCACCATGACCAGTATAGCATTGATTTTCTCCTACATCTGTAGTGTGTATGGCGTCTCCACTACCACTACTGTATGTGACGGCTAACAATGCAGAGCAAGTCTCTGAATAGTATGGATGTAGACCTTGTCGATCAATCGCGCCGATGGAGACTGTATATATGCTGTTGACATAGCCATCAAAGTTACAGTTATCATCTGAAAATGCTCCATTGCCGGCAGCAAAGACGTAGATACTGCCTAGACCACCTCTTCCTTTTTGTACTGCACAGAAAATCCGATTACTCTAGGACGAAGAAGAAGAAGTCGCAAGAATGCCTGGAGCTCAGCCCGAACTGAAAAAAGTACGTCTATGTTTCTATGAGTCTGTTCG
>Ga0139314_100150_pt1 | contig 14873 bp, 18 predicted proteins | sample In2P11_FD_99376 | JGI IMG/M metagenome (GOLD analysis project Ga0139314, IMG submission 99376)
ATTTCCTAAAATAACATAGACACACACCAGCACATGAGTCTATAATACCTTCATTTATTAATTAATTAATTGAGATCACTCACGAGTGATTATCATATCAAGTGGTATCAAAGCTTTAGGCTATTAAGGTTAGAAAATCTTGTGTTGGTTTAGCTGTTGAATGCTAACTAGATCAAAGCTCAAATTAGGAGAAGGAGAGTTGGTCGAAACTAATCCTGAAATTGGGAGAGTCTATGCTCAGAAGACAATGTCAGATGAAGGTTCTATGGGGCCAGACCCTTAATTCATAGATAGTTTCCTAGCCATAAAGTCGATGGTAGAAGAAATGTATAGGGACTTTAGAAAACATAAGGATGAAGATTCATCAAGCTCTATGCAAGACAAAGGAGAAGATGAGTCACATTCCCATGACCACTCAAAAGGCAAAAGGAAAGAGGAAAGCTTTCTCACACCTCCTGATAGCCCTAAAAAGAAAGCATCTTTGATCAAACTAGATGTTAAATTTGATTTACCCATATATGATGGAGAGTTGAATGCAGAAAAGATGGACAATTGGATTAGACAAATTGATGTTTATTGCAGAGTGCAGAATATCGACTCAGGCAAGAGCAAGATTCAGCTGGCAAGCCTACACCTTGGAGGCACTTCCTTGGTTTGGTGGGAAGGCAGAACCCAAGCTGACATGAAAAGACATGGTAAGACCATCTCTTTCTGGAGTGAATTTGTTTCTGCAATCAAAAAGCAGTTCTATACATTGGCCTACATGCAGCAAGCCATGATGAGTTGGAAAACTCTTCGACAGTTGAAAGGGCAAAGCGTGTAGGGGTACACTCAAGAATTTAGAAAGAGAGCATTGATTCTAGGAATCTCATTAGACTCACCTGAGACTCTGTTGAAGTACACTGGTGGTCTACACAGCTACATGAGGCACACCATCCTCATGTTTAATCCCACTATTATAGATGAGGTATCTGTACAGGCTACTCATCTAAAAGCTAGAGGAAAGAATGGAAGTCCAGAAGTTGGGGGATCATCCCAACCCACTACAAGCAAGAATAAGGAGAAAAGAAAGCAGAAGTGGAAAGCAAGGAAGGCTAACACTGTGCAGAAAAGCAAAGCTTCATGCACTCACTGTAAAAAGGATGGGCATGATGATGAGCTTTGTTGGATTCTGCATCTAGAGCTGAGACCTAAGAAGTTCGAGGGCAAGAAGAAGAAGATTGCTGCAACTATTCAGAAAGATTTGGGGTTAGAATCGGGAGATGAAACAACCATTGCAGCTAAAGGTATAAGAGGTAAGAATTCTGAAGCATCTACTAGTAATTTTTCACAATCTACCATTGATGAAGTAAATGAGAGAAAAAGACATTAGCTTTTCCATATTCGAGTTATTTCCAAACATCAGAAGATTGATACTTTGTTTGATAGTGGCTCAGAAGTAAATTTAATTTCTGAAGCATTTGTAAAGAAGTTGGGATTAGCAACTATACCTCACAAGAAACCATACCCATTAGGATGGTTAAATGATAAAGCACAACTACAAGTGACTAGACAGTGCAAGCTCAAGTTTTCTTTTGGGTCAGCGTTTGTAGATGAGGTTGAGTTAGACATAATTCCTTTGGATATATGTGGAATTGTTTTAGGAAGTCCTTACTTGTATGATAGGAAAGCTATTTTCTATAATGCTGAGAACAAGTATATACTTGTTAAAGATGGAATCGAATACTTTGTAAGAGCTCATAAGCTCAAGAATAATTATACTCTCATAAACTCAGGGAAGATGAAAAGAATGATAATTTCATGCAAACAATTCTTACTGATGGTTGTAAAGGAAAAGAAACTTGATAAAACCAATGTATTTGAGGGTTGTAATACTAAACAACAAGCTGATTTAGAAAAGGTTGTTTCAGAGTATGATATCTTGTTTCAAGAACCTAAAGGTCTGCCACCTAAAAAGGAAATAGTACATGATATTATTTTGCAGCAAGATGCTCCATTGCCTAACATTGGAATGTACAGGTTGTCCGCTTTAGAGAATGCTGAAATCAAGAAGCAGGTGCAGGAGTTGCTCGAGAAAGGGCTCATCAGACCTAGCACATCACCATGTGGGTCACCAATTGTTTTGGTGAGAAATAAATATGGCTCGTGGAGAATGTGCATTGATTACCGAGCACTAAATAAGATAACAATCAAAAATCGTTATCCCCTTCCTCGCATAGATGATCTTTTAGATCAATTGAAAGAAGTTGTTTATTTCTCCAAGCTAGACTTGCACAGTGGATACCATCAGGTCAAAGTTGCTGAACAAGATGCATGGAAGACTGCTTTCAAAAAAAAGCGGGATTGTATGAGTGGCTGGTTATGCCTTTTGGCTTAACTAATGCTCCTGCTACTTTCATGAGATTAATGAATGATGTACTCAGTCCTTTTCTTGATGATTTTGTTATTTTGTATCTGGATGACATTCTGATTTTTAGCAAAACGTGGAAATAACACTTAAAGCATGTTAAGCAGACACTACATGTTTTGAAAAGATAAAAACTTCACGTTAAACTCTCAAAATGTGAATTTGGAAAAACATCTCTGAATTATTTGGGTCATATAGTAGGGGGTGGTGAATTGAAGATAGATCCCTCTAAGGTGGTAGTCATTGTAAACTGGCCTAAACCCAAATCTACTACAGAAGTTAGAAGCTTCTTAGGAGCAGCACAATATTGGAGGAAGTTCATTTCTAACTTTTCCATAATTTCAGCTCCCTTACATGTTTTAACGGGATTGAAAAAGGTGTTTTAGTGGGGAGGCAAATAGTAGAAAGCCTTCAACACCTTGAAAGAAAAGATTAGTACAACATCTGTACTAGCACTGCCTGATGTTCAAAGACCATTTGAGATCCAAACAGATGCTAGTGACTATGCCATGGGAGCAGTGTTGACAAAACATGTTAAACCCATATATTATCATTCTGAGACTTTTAATCCTATAGTAGTTAACTATCCTACATATGATAAAGAATTGTATGCATTAGCTCAGAGTGTGAAAAATTGGAAATATTACTTAATGGGCAAAGAGACAGTAATACATATTGATCATCAACAACTTCAATATCTACACTCCCAAACTAAGTTGCAACAATCAAGGCACTATAGATGGATGGGTTTTCTACAACAGTTTCATTTAGTCATCAGATATAAAAAGAGCATACACAATAAAGTTGCAGACATGTTATCTAGACCTATTATAAATGCATCTACTAAAGCATAATTCTGTGCTACATGAAAGCTACATTGAACAATATGCTCAAGATATAGACTTTAAAGATGTATATGCAACATTTAGTCAAGGAAAACGAGTAGAAGAATTGGATTATCATATAAAGGACCGACTCTTATACCATTGTGGGAAGTGATACATTCCACAAACTGAGAGAGTAAAGATAATTAGAGAAGCACACACTTCTCTGATATCAGGTCACTTTGGGATAAGTAAAACAGTTGCACAGCTACAAAGATTTTGTTATTGGCCAAAAATGAACGAGACAGTTTCTAGATATGTAAGAGGGTGTACTATGTGTGCTAAAAGCAAGCCCAGCAACAGAAAACTAGTCTCGTACACTCCATTACCAGTTCCTTCTCATGCTTGGGAAAATGTTTCCATGGATTTTGTTGGAGGACTGCCTAAACCTAGGAAAGGTCGTGATTATCTATATGTTCTTGTGGATAGGTTCATCAAAATGTGTATTTTGATACCTTGTAATAGTAGTCAACAAGACAGTGATCCAGTTGCTGAGAGGATATTGCAGCAAACATCCTAAGCTTTGGGATGAACATTTGTGTTATGTGCAGCATGCTTACAACAGAGCAAAACATTCTTCTACACAGAGATCTCCTTTTGAGACATGTTTTGGTTTCACACCAATGTCTCCTTTGGATTTTGTCTTTCATAAAGATACCATAGTTGATGGACACAGTGATGTGGACAGGGCAACTAGGTTCATTGAACAAATCCAAGAGATCCACTAGGAAGTACTGGAGAAACTGGAAAAGAGCCAAGCCAAATACAAGGCAAGGCATGACAAGGATCGGATGGAGCATAGTTTCCAAGTTGGTGACCAAGTCTGGCTGTATATCAACAAGGATAGGATGCAAGGTGAAGGTAAAAAGCTAAAGCCTATCAGGTATGGACCCTTCAATATACTTGAGAAGATTGGTGAAAATTCTTTTTGCCTTGATCTACCAGCTTACATGCACATCTACTCAGTCGTAAATGCAAATTTCTTGAGATTGTTTGAACCCTCTCTAATTGAGGATCCCGAAGAGAAAAGTCAATTGCCTTCTATTGATGACCTGCTACCTGAATATCTTAATGAATTGCAGGAAGACACAGTTCTAGACAGGAAGGTGAGGACAACACGCAGAGGAGATGTTGAGTACCTTAGAGTAGGGCTCAAGGGTTCAAAGTCAAGCAATGTAAAGTGGATAGAGATTAGACAAGTGAGACAATTGTACCCTCACTTAGTCGATACTTGAAAACCAACTTTTGGTGGTCCAAAAGCCTTTTCAGTGGGAATTTCGTGATCCGAATTGGATCCCTGAAGATTATCAAAGTGCCATGACTGTATTAAGACTGGACAGACTTCGAATTTATGAACACAGATCGATCAGGAAGACCTATGGACAGTGGCAGATTGCAGCCAGCAAGGAACAACGAGGACCTCGGTCAAAGCGTGCTGACCGAGGCCCATGGAGTCCATGCAGGAGGCAAAACTGGCAATTGGGAAGCCTGGATAGGGAAACGGGGGCCATTTCTGATGCGCGATTAGCGCTTAGTGATAATCCCGCATCGTTGGGCAAAACCCCTCGAGAAGGAAAGGCCCCAAGCACTCGATCGCATGGGAAGCTAGGAAACCATGGGGAAAGCACTAAGGCGAATGATGGGACCCGCGCTCCAAAACCGGCAGTATATTGGGGGCACCCTTGGGCGATAAGCGGATTTGGCTGAAACCAAGTGATTCCATTCAGCGCTTGACACGTGTCTGGTGGATGAGAGAGAAAACCACCACTCATCGCACGCTAATGATCGAGCAAGTCAACCGCGCGAAATGAGCGAATATCTTAGGATCTGGGGGCCCCAGATATGACAATGAAGATTGCACCCAATGGAGGAACTAGGTTTGACAGGGGAATTAAGCTGCGGCATAAAGAAGTTTGAAGTCTAATTTGACCACTGAGTTGGCGAATGAGTCATTCCACAGTGTAACTGGATTACCGAGCCATCGAGGCAGAGCTGGTGTAGTTCGCAAGAGGACAAGTGGCCACTCCCTGTAAGCCATTGACGATGATGCAAAGGCGAGGAACTCCGAGTGAACAACAGCAGGCGATCTGAAGGGACGGAAGAGGAATCGAACAGTCATGAGATAGATCATCTTTAAGCCATGAATAGATAGAGAACAGGATACGAAGAACAAGAGAGAAGAAGACTTGGGAGTGCAGAAGGCACAGGGATTTCTTCAGACTTGATCAGGGATGTAATCAAATATAATATCAATATCTAATCTTTTCTTCTCCTTTAGGCCTTCCCATGGAGGTTTATTTATACTTCTCCAAATTAGTTTTTTCGGTTGGGAAACATTTGGGCCACGGGCTATAGTAGGTGAGTAACAGGTAAAACCCATAAAATCTCCTCGAATTTAAGTATATTATATAATTTTTAATGTTTTAACACATATATGCGAGTTGGGTATAGACTGACCAACATGTACACACTTTTTATACAGGGAAAAATAGCATATGGGATTTAAAACATTGTTTTTTAGAATATGGACCAAGTCTAGAAGGGAAGCATTTCCCTAGGCCATATCATAAAGCATCAAATCTACCAAGGGTGGTAAATGGTGCTATAACAAATGCCCCCTAATATATTAGGTTAGAAAGGGTGCATAACGGTCGAAATGTATTAAGTGTATAGAAGGAATCACACCAAGACCTGAGAGAAGTTCACCAAATTTCAGCCTACCAAGCCAATGGAAGAGATCAGAAAGAAATTTGTTGTTTGAGGCGGGCATACCCATGCTCAAAGATAATAAATCATGTCTGCATATCAAATACAAAAGTGGATCCAATATGTATACAAGTATAAAAGGACCAAAAATACATAGTGGATCATCTGATCATATCCATAGAAGTGCATGTCACAATATTGCATATAAAGAATTGATCAATGATGTTGAAGTACAAAGCTCATCACTGAATTCATAGAGTTGATACAAAAAGTACCAAGTCAAATAGTGGAACAAATGGTATTTCACGCAACTCAGGTGCCAACATATAGGATGTCACTGTGATGAACTGCAACATATAAGATAGATGGGGTCACTATCAAAAACAAGGGGAACTGGCAAGTGATCCAAGAAATGTTGATGCAAACCCGAGGTCTTCACCGACCTCCATGGTACATTTCTACACAATGGGAATAAATGATCTAAATTTGACCATGTGAGAAATCATTTGATTATTGGTCATTGATGTATACCATTAACAAATGCAAGACTGATCATCGATAATGATCATGAGAGCCAAGGTACCCAGTACAATCTAACAAGTGCAAATAAATGAGTTGAAGTGGAAAACAAGGAAGGATCTATCAATCAGGAGACAATGATGTTTTCCCACTATTGATAGTGAAGGAGTCTGCCACTGATGATTGCAAACCCTAAGGTACTTCCAAATGGACCGTAGACCTTGTTGCCAGAGAAATGAGTTGAAGTCGATGGGATAAGATCTGTTGGAAGGAATTCATTAAGGCATCCTTCATCAATCCAGTGCAAGTGTAACTTGCAGACCAATAATGTGGAAGGAATCAGACGAATAAAGATGTAGTAACCAAACCGAAAGACATTTCCGACGTACTTAAGATGTGGCTAGCACACAATAGAAACCCTCTAAACCAACCAATAATGAAAGTTGACATAGATGAGAGGAATCCACCAATAGGTTCAAATGGAAACCAAGGTACTGCATGAATTCCAATGTGTGATAATTAAAGCTGACGTCGGACTCAAGGGAAACCACTCAGTCAAAGACCCATGATATTGATCGATGTTGAGCACAAGGTGACCTATCAATAATGAAAACAGGACCAGGGTGCGACTCTAGGTCTACTCTTAGAGCAATTTGTAGTAAACGATAAGAGCAAGACTCGCCAGTAAGAAGTCAATGGAAACATTCTCAAACCAACATAAGTAAAGGACCAAATAGCTGATGTGATAGTGAACATGAATCTGACAACCAGGGATGGCTGACTGAAAATAAGTAAAGAGAAACTGCAGAAAGGCCGACTCAGGTTTACTTCCCTTGAACAAAGGCATGACTCAAATGTGACAATATGGTAGAATATGGTAACTTTGTATAAGTTTGTCATGCAAGAGCCATAAACAAACTCTCCATATGATTAGAAGAGATAACCAACTGGAGGAGTACTAACTCAATAACAAGGTTAAGGCTCTCCTAAGTCAAAATCCTAATGGAGGAAAGACTTAATTTTCAGTGCCTTGTTCAAGGGCGACACAACTTAATCTGGCTTCCATCAATCATGGAAGTAATGTCCCGTTCTCGCTCTTTTTGGAATATTTAATTACTCTGTCTTTTTCATATTTAGAAAGCTTGAAAAATAATAAAAGAATGCCTATGGTACAGTGGAAAGAACGAGTGTCCAAATACATACGTGCTAGTATCTGGGAGGGGAACATTCCTATGCTCAATGTACGGTGACAGAACTGGTCAATGACACTCAAAGGAATGTTCTTTCCATGGGAAAAAGGTGTCAATTTGGAGAGGCTAAGTGATTGCAAGGTTGGTTTTCCAGAAAGACAGAACGAAGACAGAGAGAGCAAAGAAGGGACAGTGAAGCAAAAAGCAGAAAATAGAGAGCCGAGCTGACCTAAGGCAACATCGAGCAGACAGAAAGCTTGTCAGGTTCAAGCAATCCTTGAGAGGATCTATCGGGAATTGAGCACCACATTGGGCTTCTCCCATTAAAGACCAGAGAGGTCAAGTTCTGGTAAGGAAAAGAGTCTGTGTACTCTAGTGTCTTGGGGGATCCAAGAACCACCCTACCAAACATTATCTATTTCAGGAGACTCAAATTGAGCTCCTCATTGTAAATATTTGCTTTTAAGACACAATAAAAGAAGGCCACCACTGAAAGCTGGACCGGAGACGTAGCCCTAGAGAATAGGGTGAACTCCTTATTAAATCTGCTGTGTTCTTGCATTTGCTTACTGTGTTTCTCTTGTTGTTTTCCATTCTTCTAGTGTTTGTGTATTTTTCAATCTGATCGATCTGTTGCCTAAAATAACATAGACACACACCAACACATGAGTCTGTAATACCTTCATTTATTAATTAATTAACTAAGGTCACTCACGAGTGATTATCAGATCAAGAGTAAAAATGGATGTTGTAATTTAATGTATGTTAAACATTTTAACTTGGTTAAAATAAAAAATAAAATAAAAATTAATTATTAATTTTATTAATTTTTATAAATTACTAATAGTAATTTTTAAGCTCCAGGTTTATGATAACCCATGGTATTGACCCATGGTAATACCATGGTATTCATGTGAGCATAGACTATTTAAAGGGGAAATTCTATCATCTTAGATCCATCTTAATTATTAGTCTGCTCAGAGGGACAAATAGATTTCATTCCTCTAAGAGTGGTAGATGTGGAGTTAAGATGGATATAGGTTGGTTTTTATGATAATGAAGATATGTAGAGCAATTGCAAGGATTTCTCAGGTTGACAGGGTATTATTGCAAGTTTGTTAAGAATTATGGGAGAATAGCAGCACCTCTAACAACATTACTAAAGAAAGATGAATTTTCTTGGACTCCAGAAGAAATGAAGTACTTTGAACATCTTAAAGATGAAATGTGCCAAGCATCGGTCTTAGCTACGCCAGACTTCACAAAAACCTTTATTGTGGAATGTGATGCCTAGGGAAATGGAATTGGTGTTGTTTTAATGCAAGGAAGACCCATTTATTTTGAAAGTCATCCTATCAAAGGAAATTGTTTACATAAAGCTATTTATGAGAAGGAAATGTTGGAAATACTACATGCACTTAAGTAATGGCGGCCTTACCTAATGGGATGACACCTCAAGGTAAAAACAAATCATGATAGCCTTAAATACTTTCTAGAACAAAGACTATCTTTAGAAGAGAAGCAAAAATGGGTCACAAAGATGTTGGGTTATGATTTTGAAATAATCTACAAAAAAGGGATGAAAAATGGTGTTGCAGATGAACTCTCAAGAAAGGATAAGGATGTGGAAGCATTGCTCTGTGCCATTTCTATTATCCAACCAAATTGGATAAACAAAGCAAGGGATGAATGGAATAATGATGAACAAGATCCTAGTAGATATGATACATTTAGCTGGAAAAATGATTCGTTATGGTACAAAGATCACTTATACCTCTGTAAGAATTCCCAACTCAAACAAGAGATTCTTCTGATATTGCACACCTCTCCCTTAGGAGGGCACTCAGGATTTTTAAAATCTTACCACAGGTTTAAGAAGGAGTTTTTTGGGATGGGCTTAAATCTGATATTCAAAGGTTTGTGGTGCAATGTTTGGTTTTCCAACACAATAAAGTTGAGACAATTAAGCCCTCAGGTCTATTACAACATTTATCCATTCCAGGTAAATGTTGGGAGGAGGTTTCAATTTATTTTATCACAGGTTTACCCAAGTCTGAAGGAAAGAGTGTCATCATGGTGGTAGTTGATAGACTTTACAAGTATGCACACTTTTGTGCATTATATCATCCATTTAAAGCGAGTACAGTTGCTACTGCATTTATGGAAAAAATTCAAAAGCTACATGGAAACCCAAAGATTCTTGTAAGCGACAAAGATCCCATTTTCACTGGAAATTTTTTGATACAATTATTTTCTTGTCTTGGTACTTAGTTAGCTCATAGCTCATCTTATCATCCTCAATTTGATGGGCAAACTCAGATAGTGAAAAAATGTTTGGAAGGATATATTTGTTGCTTTGTATATGATAAACAAACATAATGGGTCAAGTGGTTGCCTCTGGCTGAATGGTGGTATAACACTTCCTTCCATACTACAACAACAATGACCCCATTTATGGAACTTTATGGATATCATCCACTGTCCATCACATCATATTTAAGAGAAAATTCTAAGGTTCAGGTAGTGGAAGATGACATCAAGCATCAACAACATGTTCTCCAACTCTTAAAGGGTAACCTCACGTTGGCACAAAATAGAATGAAACAACCGGAAAATCAACATCGTAGTGAAAGAAGTTTTGATGTAGTTGACTAGGTATTCTACGACTATATCCATACAAAAAAATGTCCCTCAAGCAAGCTATTAGAAGGATAATAAATTATCACCAAAGTATTATGGTATGTACAAGGTGTTGCAAAATATTGGTACTATTGCATACAAATTGGAGCTTCATGCATCTTTTCGAGTGCACCCAATTTTCCATGTTTCATGCTTAAAGAAGGTTATAGGTGACAAGCTTGCAGTTTAAACAATATTGCCAGAACTTGACAAGGAAGGAAAAATCATATTGGAACCTGAAGCAGTCATAGAAAAAAGAACTTGACAACTACGAAATTGATCAATTTCATAGTATCTCATCAAGTGGAAGAACTTACCCGCTGAAGCTTCCACATGGAAGGATGAGAATTTTATATAGAAGAATCCATAACTACTCAAGTGGTGAGGACAACACTTTTTTGAAGGAGAGGAACATGTTAGGTCCCTATAACTCTAGTGTATTCCCCCATTATTATTGTCATTGTAGCCCCTTATTGTTATTGTTGTGCCAATGTTGTCCCTATCTTGTTATTATTATGCCCCATAGAAGCCCACTATTGTTATTGTTCTGCCCTTACATTATTATTGTTATGTTGAATCTGACTATATTGTGACCCCTTAGACTACTATATATAGAAAGGAAGTTTTGTCATTTGTCTCATCCAAGAATTATTCATTTGTTTAATGTAAAGTAGGTTTCACCCTCAAAGAGACTTATTTTGAAGTCATTGATCTATCTCTTCTTTTATTTTGTGAGTTGGTTGGATAACACTAATTCTCCCCTAAGCCAACCTAATATTGAAGATTCAAACATATGACCCTAGTATTGCTATGTAATTCAGGGTAATGTTAAATTCTTAAAGTAAAAGGGACGAAAATGAAAGATTAAGGAGAATGTCAATTTCACTTAAATTTTTAACATTACCATGAAATGAGTCAATATGTTTGAGAATGGTTCCAACCTCATTGTATTTCATATGGAGAAATTATAATTTTAGATCTGACTGAAAATCCCGCATACTTAATAGTTTTTTAGGATTTCAAGATTAGGAGGATTGCGATGTTTCCATTGGATTTTTCTATGTATGAGGCTATGGAACTAGTATTTAATCAAGAGACAGACTCTTCTATGTACTATGATGTTAGTTCCATTGGTTGTCAAACTTCTCTATCATTACTCTACTAAAAATGTACCCATCACTTAAACAAAATCTTGACTTGACATGCTATGTTTTTTCTATCATGTTTTAATGCTTAGAGGGTTATATTGATGATGAAGATCCGAATATAGCTAATGATTTTGATGATCTGTAGGTATTTGTTGTATCTTGATTTTTTTCGATGCTAGAGGCCATCTAGAACCTATTTTTTGATGTATTTTTGGTTAAAATATGGATTGCACTTGATGTTGTTTTTGTTATATGAACCCAAGTACATGCTATATAAATGAGAACTTTTGCTTATTTGTGTATAAATGGTTTGGATTGATATGGATGAAGATGAATATATACACTGTTTTAAAAAAATTGAATATTTATGTGTTTTTGGTGCGGTGGATTTTGGTCCGGATTTTGTATTGGTTCTCGGTCCATAAGGTTTGTTGGTTTGGTCACCTATTCAATTTTAATAACATTGCCTCAAACAAGAGGGAATGCACCCACAATAATTTCTATTCATTTTTATCTTTATCCATGGATGGTAGATTCTAGAGCTTCACATCACATGGTAGCCACAAAAGAGGCTCTATCATATTTAAAACCATAAGTTGGTCCTTATATTCTCATGGGAAATTATTCTCGAGTAGAGACATTTGGACAAGGGAGTGTAAATCTTAGAGATGGACATTCGCACTGGTAGGAGGTTGAATTAATCCCAGATTTGGTGAACATATATGACATACAAGATAATCCAAAATTATAGTTGGGAAGGTAAATCATCAGTCTCATCTTTACACTTTTTCTTAAATTTTTCCGTAATCAAATTTCACTTTATTACTAATGCATGAAAATTATGAAAGTATAATTTGGCATGAAAGGTTTGGACACTTCAAATACATGCAAAAACCTAGCAAACATGGGATGGTGAAAGGTTTTCCTGGCATAGAATTTTCTCATGAAGTTTGTGAAGGATGTGCTCTTATAAAGCATCTACATGAAAAGTTTGAGAAGGCACATGCATGGAGGGTCTCCTCTCCCCTGGGGCTTGTTCATAGTCATATTAAGGGAATTTCTAGATCCTTCCATAAGAAAATCTAGATATGTACTCACTTTCATAGATATTGGACAAGATACACATGGGTGTACTTTCTGAAACTCAAATCTAAAGTGTTTGAGCATCTAAAGATGTTCAAAGTGCATGCAAAGAAGTAGTTTGAAATGATTATCAAGATCCTTTGTACAAATAGTGTGGGTGGATATGTCAACCAGGATGTCCAAGATGTTCTTGATGAAGCAATAATATATTTATAACACACAATTCCTTACACTTGACTATAGAATGAGGTATCTAAGAAGAAGAACATATCCTTGAAATAGATAGCCAGTTGCATGTTACATGCAAGGTCCCTTCCTTACAAATCTTGGGATAAATTAATCAAATACTATTCCTATATACAAAATGGATCTCAAAAATGTGTTATAGGAAAAAAAACCTTCTGAAAGATGGAGTGGCATTGCAACTGAAAGTCACACATTTCCAGATTTTTCATATCTCATGCATGGGACCACATTCCTATAGAAAATAGGAAGGATTTGGAGCCTCAAAGGTTTTTTTAATCTTTGTTAGATATCCAAATGGTGTAAAGGGATACAAAGTGCTAAATCTTTCAATAGAAAAGCTCTTCATTGTGAGGAATGCCTTCTTTGAAGAAATTCCTTTACATGCATCTAAGGAACAACATGAAGAAACATCTATGCTTTGTCCTATAGTAGATCTAAAATATGATGCATCATGTCTTTCATTTTAGACTTCAAATCCGGGTTCCAAATTCAATTCAAAATATCATGGGCATGCATGTGAAGATTCATATTTATGACTACCTTTGACAAAGAAGTGTTACCTCATGAGTGATCTCTTGGGTGATCCTACCACGAGATCTCGATTTGAAGAAGCACCCCATGCACTCACAACTATAATACCAATTATTCTGAGGAATTTCTATAGATTTCTAGAATTTCACCTCAAATTTATGCAGAAGCTACATGGAATCATTTTTTGGAAGCAACTATGACTGAGGAGGACAAACCCCTTATTAGGAACCAAATTGGGAACTTGGTTCCACTTCCTTCAAATCACCATCCTTTCAAATGCAACAGAGTATATGTGATAAAGAAAGTAACAAATGGACTTGTGAATAGTTACAAAGAATGGTTTTTAGCCAAAGGCTTTCAACAAGTTCATGGCACTGATTATGATGAAACCTTTGCTCTAAACTGGATTGTACCTAGTTAACTATTATCATTGCAATGTCAATAAGTTGGAAGATTCATCATATGGATGTGAAGAATGCATATCTTCATGGTGATTGCAGAGATAAAATTTACATGGAGCATCCACAAGTGTATGTAAAGAATTAATCTTTAGTTTTTTTATTGGAGAAGTATCTCTATGGCCTCAAGCAGACACCTAGAGAATGGTATGCTAAAATGTATTTTTATTTAATTTGTCAATAGTTTACTCAATGTAAATTTGATCCAAATGTTTATATGCTAAGAACATCTGACTCTCTATTGATCATAGTTCTCTATGTAGATGATTGACTAATCACATGTAGTTCAACCTTTTCCATTCTTGCAACTAACAATGCTTTAAATGACAGACTTTCCATTACAAATATTTGTTTGTGACACTTATTCCTTGGACTAGAAACTAACCAGAATGATTCATGGATTAAAATTACTCAGTTCTAGTATGTGAGATATCTCTTAATTATTTTTCACATGATTGATTGCAAGCTAACAACTACACCTTTCTTATCTAGGTTACACCTTGAGGATGGAAAGGATACACGATTGGTTGACTGCACCATGCACATATAACTTATGGGGAGTCTCCTCTGTCTCACTCATTGTCATCTAGATCTCTCATATGTAGTAAGTTTGATTTCCAAATACATGCAAGAGCCACATGAGCTGCATTAGAACGCTACCAAGTGCATAGTCAGATATGTCCAGGGAATCATCCACTATGGGATTCATTATGTAGCAAGATGTACTTTGGATCTAATTGGCCATGTCGATTTAGATTGATATGGCGATAACATCTATCGCAAGTCCCCTTCAAGATATGTTCTCATTTTAGGCTCTAGCCCCATTTGTTGGTCTAGCAAAAAGCAATTTGTGATTTATTTGTAATTGACAAAGGTAAAATATAGAGGTGTAATCAACATTGCCATTTAGACCATTTGGTTGTAGAACTTCCTCACTGAGCTTGGTGTCTAATTTCATCACCTCACTGCCAGCTAGTGTGACAATCAAAACACACTAAAGTTTTGTAGAGATCCACTGTAGA
>Ga0139314_100153_pt1 | contig 14781 bp, 11 predicted proteins | sample In2P11_FD_99376 | JGI IMG/M metagenome (GOLD analysis project Ga0139314, IMG submission 99376)
TTCTCATCATCGTTATGGACGAAGTATGGTGAGTCGGCGAGGTCAGCTGAGATTTTCGAGTCTGGAGCGTCCTTCTTCCCGTTTGTCACGGCCTCATTCTTCCACTCTTTCTGCCATGGCTTATTATATTCGAGGGTAATCAGGCAGTCCAAGTACAGTACCATACATAGACAGTTTATGCATCGCCAAGACATTTTGTGAGCATCCGAGCTGTCAGTGACGCAGATCGCCGAACTCAGAGTAAACAGTTCTGCTCTTCAACCATCGACCATGTTGTAACGACAGTCAGAATCCGCCTGTTGGCACAGTCCTTCTCCCTACATCGTGTTTGATGTTCCCGTGGATATAACTGTACGGTTGCAAGACTGTCAGTTGCGGAGAATACTGGAAGCATGAGCAACAACTCTGAGCCTTTCTTGGCAGGGCCAGCGGAGAAAGAGTGGAAGAATGAGGCCGTGACAAACGGGAAGAAGGACGCTCCAGACTCGAAAATCTCAGCTGACCTCGCCGACTCACCATACTTCGTCCATAACGATGATGAGAAGCCAAAGAAGAAAGGCCTGCCAGAATGGCTCAATCACTTCAACGCGAAGGACTTGAAGACGCTCTTCAAGTGTTCAGTCGCAGTCTGGATCGCGACACTGTTCCTACTCATCAATCCAACCCTCGTTGCATATGGTCAGGCCACTTTCTTCGGGTGCATCGTGCTCTTCATCTTGCCGTGCAATGGCATTGTCTTCATCCATGTTATGGGCGGGCTGACCATGATTGCTGGTATGGCCGCAGGATGGGCGTGAGGTGTGATCTCAATGAAGGCAGCGTTGGCTACTCGGCCGGCTGCTGAGACGAATGCGAGGCTGGCGCAACTTGCTGCCCAAGCCACTCGGCAGCAAATGAATACCGAGCAGACGACTGGACAGTCGACTTATACCCAGGTGCTCATCTTCGAAGGATTCATGCTTGATACAAGGGTCACTATCACGTACTTCTGCATGATCTGTCTCTTCATCTACTTGGTTGCCCGTCTACGTGTTGCCGCTCCGAAGCTTGCATTGCTCCAGGTGTTTGCGATTGTCGTCTCGGACATCTTCCTGACAATTGGTCCTTTGATCCCGAGCTTCACTGGTACGATACCTTCTGTCCTGATTAAGCCAGCGGCTACAGCAATTGGAATTGGCATGGTGTGCAACATTGTCTTTTTCCCGCAGTCTACCTCGCACCTCGTCTTGGAGACTATGGAGGGCGCTGTGGCTCCAATGAAGGGCTTTTTCCATGCTTGCAGGCTGGGCTTCAGACACTCACATGCGAAATTCGATCCGGTGCAACTCCAAAAAACCAAAACGGGTATCATAGCCGCTTACAAGGGGATGGAAGCTAGCCTGGGCTTCCTCGCGCTCGATCTGTCAACTGGGCGATGGAGCACCGAGGATGTACAGAGCTTGCACGAACCACTCCGTCAGCTTGTCATCATGTTTATGGGAATATTGCAGCTTCAGGTCGATCGTGTGGAAGCGAGGACAAAGATAGATAAGCTTGAATTACTCGATGAGGTTATGCATGGAGGAACTACGGAGATTGAAATGCCTGAGATTGGCCACAATTATCTAGTACAAGTGCTGAGTCTGAGAGATCACTTCCGACACCCGGAGAGCGAAGACTTGCTGGAAAAGAGTATGGGAGTTTTGTTCACAACGAGCGAATCGCTGCTCGGCACTTGCGGTGATGTGGTGGACGCTATTCTAGAGGCTTTGCAGACTGTAAACAGCAGGCGGTGGTTCGAGAAGCCCAGCGTTAATGAATGCGAAATGCTTCGACTGGAGCATGAGAAGGTCCTCGGGAGGCTCAAGGAAGACCAGAAGCAGTTTGAAGCACTGGCTTCACAACATTTGCTGGATCCGCACAATCATTTGTTCGACGAGCATGGGCATCTAAAGTTGCAGGGAGGCGCTGGTGCTCCGGTACACGGTCTGATGCTCGCGTTGATTTTCGAAGAGCGAATTCTTGGCGTGGCTTCTGCCTTGGATGCGATGCTTACGCAAGTCATCAGACTTGAACAAGTGCGGACGAAGACAAAGATATGGTTTCCGACGAGTTTGCAGAATCTGTTCTCGTGGGCCCTTGGGAGGAGCGCTGCTCCTGGTGTCGCTGCAATATCAAGCGACGGCGATGGTGTAGAGCTTGACAAAGCTCCGACAAAGAACAAAAGCAAGCCATCAAGGAAGAAGAGCAAGGAAGAGAAAAAGGGAGGAGCACAGGAACAACTTGACAGACTTCACTTCCACGGCGGCACGAAGCGAAGTACTTTCGGGAAGACTCTGCTCGCGATCACGCACTGGCTAGGAAATAGCGAAGGCATGTACGCTTTGCGAGTGCTGATCGTGACAATTGCACTGGCACTTCCTGCTGTGCTAACTTCTAGCGCGGGCTTCTTCTATCGCGAGAAGGGTCTCTGGGCTCTGATCATGGCTCAGACCGGCCTTGTGGTGTACACCGCGGACTTCGTGTATGGCTTCGTTCTCAGAATGATCGGGACAGTTGTGGGAGGTATCTTGGGCATGGTATGCTGGTACATCGGAGCCGGAAACGGGCCTGGAAACCCCTACGGTATGGCTGCGATCATGGCATTGGCGATTATTCTCTTGATGTGGGGAAGACTTTTTGCTCCGCCAGCACTCCTGCAGGGCGTGCTTCTGATGGCATCGACGTTGTACCTTGTCGTGGCATATAGCTGGGTCGATACGCATATTCCGTCGTACGATAATCCCGGTGTCGGCTACTCCGTCTTCTGGCGGAGAGCTTTGCTTGTGATGATCGGCTTCACGGCGTCGGCGATTGTGATCTTCATCCCACGACCGCCGTCCGCATCAAGGCATTATCGACGCGTTCTATCAAGCACCATTCGAAGCAGCAAGGACTTATACGCACTATTTGTGACGTCGTGGTCGCACGAGTATTCAGATCTGAAGGAGACGTCCGAGAAGCAGATATTGATCAATGCGGAGACTCTTGGGGCAATTGCTGGGCCGATCGGACTGTTGAAGTTTGAATTTTCGAGCTCGAACTTTGATACGGAGACATTGACTCATGTCACGGCTTTGTGTATGACCATCAATCAAAGCTTGAGTCAGCTGCTGATGTATTCGGTTTACCTCCCGCAAGATCAGAAGGAAAGGTTTGCGCGCATGTCTGGCGCTTTGGATGAGCGCATTATCGGCGATTTGATGGCCGTGCTGACGCTGGTTGAGCAGTCACTGATGACAGGTGATCCACTTCCGGCGGTTTTGCCCGTGCCACTGTTTGCGAGATGTGTGAGACTGGATAGAGCGTTAGCGAGAGAGGAAGCTGGACAAGGAATTCTGAGCATTGATGCTATCAAGAAGGAAGGTTTCCGTAAGTATTGCGTTATGCTGAGCGCTTTCGTTCAGCTGCTGGGCGCTGCGGATGAGCTTGTCTGGCGAGTCAAAACTGCGGTTGGCGAGACAAGCTATGTCGATGTTGAGCAACCGTTCTTGTCGAGAAACGAGAGGTAGAACCAATATGTTTAATGCAGAAAGAGACCAGGACGGTAGATGCAAGAAAGAAAGGAGCCAGGAATCTGTGGAGATTAGCGGCGTTTTGAGCCTTCGTCCAGCAGTGAGGGTACGGTGTATAAACACACAGGCTCATGATAGCTCACCAGCTTGACCGTTTTATTTCGAAGTAGTAGGGCTTTGACCTTAGTATGTAAGTTAAGCAAACCTAGCCAGCCTTATCAGGATACTCATTGTCTCTGAGGGGTCAGCTTATGGAATATTCTTGCTCTGCCCAATCGCCCTTGTCTAAAACCGATATCCAGGTCGACCAAGTCAAACTCTGTGATGTCTGCAAGCACAATAGCAATCCCTGAATCCCGAGTTCAGGCAGAGAGAGGACAAAAAGACATGGAAGACTGTCAGCAGACTCAAGAGCCGGCTCATCCATTAGATAATTTACCAGCGCCGTGAGTCCGTTGACATACGTGAGATGTCAACATACATGTACTCTCGCTTGGCATCTGACTCTGTAGCACTTCTCAGCTCCTTTCTCCAAATCTTTGTTTCGCCCTCATTCTTCTCTAACGTGCTGTGGGGGAATCATGCTCCAGCGGTGGAGCTCGTTTCGGGGTTCGGCAATTCTACCGTTGTCGGCGTATCGAGGTACAGTAAATGCGAGCAACATCATAGGTACCTGCTCTTTGCCGGTACGACTCCAAGGACTTTTGATTGTAGGCCATCTCGATGAACGTTTTCACAAAACCAATATCAAGTCACAACCTATTCTACCTCAGTGTAAAACGACTTGTTGTTCAAGCACCGCCTGTCAGATACAATTTCCGAACTTACACAGTATCTACAGTAGCAATGGCATCTTCATCTTGGAAACGTAAGTCGACTACAGCGGGGCACTTCTAAGATCATCCCTACCTTATGCTTGAGGTCGGAAAATTGCTTGGAAACAAGTTTCTAACAGTCAAACCTCCAGGTCTCGTCCGCTTCGTGCCCAAAGACGACTCATCAAAAGTCCTCATCGGTCAGCCTACAGACAACGACACCGATGTTGGTGTGGCACTTCGAGAAGGCAAGGAAGTCACCGTTGATGTTTTCGATGGCTCGTCCGTGCTGTCACCTGGCAAATCAACTGGCAAGAATGTTGCCATTGAGCGAGTGCTCTCACCCCTCACACAAGTGGAGGCTGGCACAATACGATGCATTGGTTTGAACGTACGTACTCCCATGTACACTGAGCTGTGTGACACTTCATGCCTTCAGCATTACCACAAGGTCTATGCTGACCTTGACGCCGACTACAGTACAAGCAGCACGCTGAAGAGGCCAAGATGGACCTTCCTACCGTTCCAACTCTGTTCATGAAGCCACAAACCTCTCTCGGAGATCCCTGGCCTGCTCCAACCATCTTGCCAAAGCAGACGATGGAGCATGATGACGGCGACTACGAATCGGAACTTGCCGTCATAATCGGCAAACCATGCAAGAACGTTTCCGAAGCCGATGCCCTAGATTATGTTCTCGGATACAGCGCAGCAAACGACATCAGCTCCCGGTCCGCCCAATTCGCACAATCGCAATGGAGTTACTCAAAAGGCTTTGACGGAGCCTGCCCACTCGGTTTGTTCGCCTTACACAACCCCTTTAATCAATCATTTGCAGCAGTCTTATCACTCATACTAACATTCCATAATCCACAGGCCCAACAATAGTCTCCCCTCACCTCATCCCCGACCCATCCAAACTCCGTGTCCGCGGCCTCGGACTCAAATCATCAAACCAAGAACCTCAAGTCCTCCAAGACTGTGGCACCGACGACCTAATCTTCTCAATTCCCAAGATCATTTCATTCTTATCACAGTCAACGACCCTGCCACCTGGAACGGTTATTATCACGGGTACACCGGCTGGTGTGGGCTTTGCCAAGAAGCCGAAGTATACGTTGAAGCCGGGTGAGGAGTTTAGGGTGGAGATTTTGCCGTATATTGGGACTTTAGTTAGTACCTTTGAGGCGGAGAAGTAGATCTGGAATTTATAGAGAGGAACGAATGTGAGAAGCAAAGGGCAGGGATCGGAATTTGAGTGGTGGTGAAGAAAGAGACGACGATGCTAGTGCACTACTACTCTCATAACTTAGCTCCTCTTCCTTTGTGTCCTGATAGAAAAAAACAAGTCTCACTACACGTCAAAGTAGCCCAAAAAATAGTTACCCGGTGAGTTTATACTACGTCTCTCTGGCCACATATCTCATTATGACTGTTCCACACAACCACATATTCTTCGTAAAAGCTGGGACTATACTCGAGTAAGGTATCAACCCTGAATGATTTCTCGGCCCGGCGATGATCCGAGCCAAAAGTCGGCTAGTACAGCAGAAGCGATTTCGGCCATTGTTGATCTTCCGGCATGTGGGATAAAAGCAAGTTACTCACATGTGGATTGGACTCGTACATGCCGGCACGTACACACGCTGTACATCAGAACAAAGGACTAGAACATCTCCATACTGTAGGAGCATCACACCATAAGGGATAAAGACTACTTGAACATAACCTTTGATCGAGCCTCGACGACTTTATATTACAGAAACACCAAGTGCAGGTGCACATTCAACCTACTACCAGTAGTACAACTCCAACACCAGCCCCGCAGTCTTTCTCTCATTACCGAAGGAGAAAGAAGTATTCAACATGTCCGACACAACATGGCGCCTCGTCACGGTTAACACCGCTCCCGAGCGAGCGAAGAAGTTGATAGGTCGTGTGTCAGAGAAACTGAAGGACCGGTATACGATTCAGCATGTTGGGAATGCGGACTGTATGTACCATACCATCCGACCAACTTCACATCCCGAATATAGGTGTTGATGATCAAGGTTACTAATCCTTGTATCTGAGTAGCAATTGAACAAGTCGAGTCCACTGTGACGGAACTTAAGCCCAACCTTCTGGTGAGTTTGTCTAGATATTACCATGGTACAGTTTTGTGGTGGATGGCTAATGTAACGTGTGATTGCTAGTTCTCCGCATCGATGTGGTCGCCTGAGCAGGCTGCTGAGATCCACGAGACTGCGCGTCGGATCGTGCCTGGTATCAAGACGCATGCTATTCCGCAGGGGTTGCAGGTTGAGAAGGGTCCTGATGCGATTGTTGAGTATTTGGAGGTGCAGATTCCTAAGGTTTTGGAATCGTGAGCTGGAAGCGTGTATGGCTGGCATGGTGGGAAGAGAGGAAGATGTGGTGGTTAAGGTGTTTCATCTCTCGATGGCACTCTTAATCTCGTGGAGGTTTAGTTCGCCCTTTCGACCCCAGCCGAACTGGCCGGCTGCGACGTTTGGTCGGAATTTCTCGTACATGTGGAATGCTTTCTTGTCGAGTTCGTCCTTGTCGTCGCTCCAGCTCTGCAGAGCGTCTTGCATGACCTGCTTCACTTTTGTGTAAGTTTCTTCGCCGCCGTACTTACCCTGTAGCAACTCCTCCTTCGTTGGCTTCTCCTTGCCATCAAGCACGACGACGCCGTTCTTAATATGGAGCGGAAAACCCATGACTTCAACCTCGCGCATTTCGTTCTTGGCTTTCTGCTTCCGTTTCTGCAGCTTATTCTCGTCCTCTGCCGAACGGTCTTTCGGCTCGATTTGGCCGATCGCCTTCCCCTTTGAAATGGCGCAAAGCGTTGAGATCGAACTTCCTATGCTCAGACACGTATCCCAATTCTCATCTGGATGGAGGAATGCTGCTACCACGGAAGCCCAGAGTTGAAGTACCGGTGATCGGTTGATCATAATCGGCTTCTCGAGCTCTGAGGCATCGTCAGAGAGTTGCGCTTGTTTGCTCGCTTTCTGGCCTGTGCGAGCTGTCTTCTTTGGTGGGTCGTTCTCATGCTCGCTTGCTGGTGCTTTGCGCTTTTTCGACGTATTGGCTTTTGGCTCTGGTTTAGCGGCATCTTTGGTGGGTTTGGAATTGCTCGGAGTCTTCTTGGTCGGCTTTTTGGGTTGTAGTGTATCTCCTTGTTTGAAATCCTCTAGGCTTGTCTGCTTTGGTTTGGAAGCGCTTCTTGTGGTAGGCATCTTTGATGTAGATCTCGTGAGGCGAAGACAAGAATAGTAGTCTAAGTGTGTTCCTCTATATAGCGTTTTTGATACTAAGTGTTTCACATTCATACCTTCACATGAATGGCCTACCTAGTACTGGTAGGCACCTGTCTGTGCCTTCAATTATGACGCCAACGACTCGTGACGCGTTCTAGCGTGTGAATAGACTTACAGTAATGCACGATCTTCGAATCTTGTTCTGCCTTCATGTTTTCGAATATGCCTAGCTTGCATAGTAACTGTTTCTGCATTCTATTGAGGTTACTATATCCTCGCAGCTCAGCTCGCATGGAACTGCATTGATGCACAAATTATTCACTTTTTAAGGTGAGGTGTCGTCGATGACGCGGATAAAAGCGATTATCACAGAATGGCGAGCATGCTCCTGGAACTTCGTGTGCGTTCGGGAAGAGTCAAAGGATCTCCTCGACCACCAGTGACAACAGTTGATTGGATGTCCGTGTTCTTCGTCTCATGTGGCTTGTGGTATAGCAGCCTACTGGGAACAACGTGAGAGCTGAGTCTGCTGATACATTTGATCTAGCAGTCGAGTGAACAGGTGTTTTGAATTCAGTGAGCAGCATTGACTTTCGACAGAGCTGGATAGCTGCAGTACTATGACGGAAGGCACCAGTGATGTTACCAGGATTGATCAAATCCTCGGGGTTAGCACTTTTCTCCATTACGTGATGTCCGATCTCCATGTATCTGGACAGACTTTTGCCATGCACAATGCAAATCCATTGTTACAAGAAAGGGATCTTTGGTCTAAGGATGGAGCAGCAATACCAAGAGTATGGGCAATACCATCAAAGAAGACCACGTTTCTACTGAATCCCGTTGGATCTTGATCCCCCTTACACCATCAATGGCATTCTCTACTCTTAGCAGTCTGTACGAACGCGGCTGGAATCCAGCTACTGGTAAGCTTCGCGTGGTTGGCACTTTAGCACATGCAATGCCCCTGATGGCCTGCACAGAAGAACCAGATGCACCAGACTCTCGGGATTTGACAAGTATCCTCAACTTCGCAGTCAAGCAGGACATCAAAGACATCACGAACATGGACCTTCAAGCAATCTTCCCCAAACACATTGCTTACCACTACCGTGGCCTCCAGTTTCGTGACACTCGTCAACAGGTCGTTCATATCAGACTCGAACCTCGATCGGGTCTCACAGCTGAAGAAAGTGCTAACTCAGGTGTGGATGGTGTGATCATCAAGGTGCGAGCCACTAGAAATGGACTGATCAATTTCGTGGGCTTTTACAATGACTATAACTTCGCGAGAGAGTTGGTGTATAGCATGGGTCTGGTTACTCCATATCTGAATAATATCGAACTGCTCGAAGAAGGTTATGTTGAGGACTATTACGACGACATTCACCGGCTTGGCTTCTGATTGTTGCTGGTGGCAAAGTGGAGAGGTTAGAATACAGGATTGAGGAAGGTAGACAGTTTGAAGCAGGTAAGTGTGGTGGAGGTGTGCGCCCCAAGGCTCAAGGTGAGTAACGTCGGTATGTTCTGATTATCGTTTCTGTTTCTTCTCTCGGTGAACACAAAATACGCTCTTTCAATGTTTTTTCCGGGCGTCTCTCTGATCGTCTATCCATTTCCTTTCACCAATCTGCACGTCCACCCCGCGTTAGCATATTATTAACCTGTGAAACGATATCCCATCCACCGCATCCGGATGTTGTTGACGGCAACGATTTTCATCAAAACGTTATGAAGACAAGGATCGATGGCTCGTCATCAAAAGCTCGTGGTTCTTCTGTTGCTGCGGGGGCTTACGAGATTGTTGCTATGTGTGTGTGGGTACATATGACAGGGGTCGGGCATGTGGGGAACTGATATTCACATTGATATGCATGTAATCGTTTGGGATGATGAGGTTCGGCCCTGTCGACTCTATGTCAAAGAGAGCTTAATCTCAATCGAGTCGGCAAATCCTAGGTCGTTTATCACACTTCTCAGCGACGCCTGTAAACCCTAAACCCCATTACAACGGCAAATCCTAAAGTACGGGTTGGGACCAGGTTTCATCAGGGTCGACAACGGATACATTATCCCTCCAGTAAACCACTGGCATTCGCTGAGCAATTGAAGCATCGAGCTCGCACCTTGATTAACGTATCTCTCAAAGAAGGGTAACACATTCGTACTGCAGACTGGGGTGGCCTCTATTGTCTTGTACACGCTCATTTTAACAACAATCATACTACACGAGAAGAAGTGGTGCATTAGTAAAGGATAGACTGAGAATCACCCTTGGGTCCGTAATCATTCTGGGAAATACCGTTAATGTCAACATGGGACGATGGTAATGGCATTAGGAAGACCACATATAAATGAGCCGTATAAACGTGTAGGGTAGGTTTCGGCGAGGTGAATTTGTCCGGCTTAACTACGGTCATTTGTGACATGGTTCTCCAGATTTTGTAGAATTTTGACGAAGTACTAGTGCCTTTCAACTGCTCAGCCAGAGGTTCGTGATGTTGATACAATACACATAGTCCGACGAGAAGGACGTAATGCGAATCACATTAACTCATGATTGATCAAGTCTTCCATATCTGCCAATATGAAACTCGATACGAAATCCCTGCGGTACCTCAACAATGCTGACTGGAAAGTCCTCTCGGCAGTTGAGAGTGGCTCTCGGAACCATGAGGTCGTTCCTACAACGTTGATCATATCAATTGCGAAGTCGTCGCCTGGCGACGTGCAGCGGAGCATTTCCCTACTTGCACGATCCAGCTTGATCGCAAAAGTTGCGACGTCAAGCTACGATGGCTACAGGTTAACCTATGGAGGATTAGACTATCTGGCGCTTCATGGCCTACAAAAGAGTAACACAGTCTACAGCGTTGGGAATCAAATCGGCGTAGGTAAGGAAAGTGATATCTTCGTGGTCAGTGACGAGAAAGGCGAACAGAAAGTGCTCAAAATACATCGATTAGGTCGAGTCAGTTTCAAGAAGGGTGTCAAGAACAAAAGGGATTATGCAAGGACACGGACACAAAAAGAAAGAGGCGCCGGCAGCTGGATGTATATGAGTCGACTCGCCGCGATGAAGGAGTATGCTTTCATGACGGCACTGAAGGAGGCCGGTATAGAGGTGCCTATACCTCTTGGTCAGAACCGACATCAAATCGTGATGAGTCTTATTGATGGCTTTCCACTCCGTCAGATCGAGAAGGTACCGGATCCTGCGGGTCTGTATGCAGAACTAATTGCCATAATCATCAGATTGGCACATCTAGGTTTAATTCATGGTGACTTCAACGAGTTTAACATCATGATTAAAGAGATCGAAAATCCAGATCAATCGCTTTCTCTTGAGCCTGTAGTCATCGACTTTCCACAGATGGTGAGTATCGATCACGTCAACGCCGAAGAATATTTCGATCGAGATGTGAATTGCATCAAGAGATACTTTTCCCGAAGGTATGGATTTGTGAGCGACGATGCCGGCCCGCATTTCAAGGACGTTCGAAAAGCAATAGCTCGAGACACAGAGACGAAGAGACTAGATGCTAAAGTCGAGGCATCTGGCTTCTCGAAGAAAATGGCCAAGGATCTCGATGCATATATGCGCGAACACAACATTGATGGAGATAGAAGAGACGATGAACGCCTTGCCGAATCAGACAACGATAGCAGCGATTCAGACGACGATGAAGTAGACGAAGAGGAAGACGCCCATGCGACTGAGGATATTAATGAATCAGGAGTAGAGTGAGTCGTCGAGCACAGATCACTCATGGCTTTGCTTCCTCGCCTTACAGCATCATCTCTGGAGGGGAAGACCTTGATCGCTCACCGCCCGTCAATAGATGCATCACAATATCGACACGAAAAGATGTTTTCCCAACACTATTTGCGAAGACGAGACTTCAAGATCTCGAGTACATACACTAGCTTGTCGAACGAACTCAAGATACCGTATGTTGCTTCTCAAGTCTCAGTTCAGGGACTTGCTACAAACAAGCCCCACGAAGAACAACCACAACGAGGCTTTTTATCAAGAGAAGCTGCAGTCGTTGCCAATCTCATAACAAAGTCGCTCAGGATCTTGCCTAAAACATGGAAGCGAGAGGACTTTGGAAGACAGGTTTTAACCTGCAAACTTGAATGCAGTGCCCTGAAACAACATCAAGGCATCAGCAGTTGGTCATAATGTGTGTATGGCTATGGACTGAATGTTGCTGGCCAGTTCTAAAATGTTCTACACTACAGTAGATGGTGGCTGCAGTGAAACGACTATCTGCAACAGCTACTATACGATAAGCTACCATCAGTGGGCGTAGTGCGTACGAGAGTGCAGCCATGGTCTAAACTGCAGGTTTAGTGACATCTCGGACAAATTACAGCGTTCGAACAAATTGTAACCGAATTTTGGAGGGAAGAAGATTCAAGATCAAGTCTGGGGTGGTGTGAGTGCAAATGGACCGATTGAACTTTCGGTATAAGCTAGTAGTAAACAGGCATAGCCAGGCACATGGGAGTGCCACCTTTTAAGCTTGCCGTTGCCGCGGATCTCGGAGACGGTGGGAAGCGTGTTGGTTCAACGTTCAGGGGCCATACACGAGTCCACAACTTCGCGTGCGGCAATCAATAGAATTTCAACAAGCTTCTTTCTCGTGCTCCTCTTCGGATACGGTTTTCCAAAGTGCATCTCGCTAATCACGCATCCATGTTGCCAGAGTCTCTCCTGAGTTCTAGTCTACAAGCCCTGTGCTTGGGCGTGAAGACACGCGTTTGCCTATGCGACTCCTCACTTTTACTTCCCTTGACCTTGAACACTTTACACTGCGCATCGCCAACCTTGCCAGCTGTACCACGTATTTCGTCATCAGATCGTAAGAAGCAGTCACAGCTTCGAAGCTTCAACCTACACTACGAATTTTGATCGTCCACATCAAGGCAATTTCTTCGAGTTGTAGCCAAAGCGCGAGTCGTGTATTCTCGTAATATCATGATTTGACAGTTGTTCACCGACCATTGGACATTGGAACTTAGGTCTATCCCCCGACTTTTGAGGACTGGGCTCGTCTGAGCGCAGTCACTGTGGCGATGGCCATGGCTATGTCACCTCCGACTAGTCCTGGGAGTATGCAGAGTATGCGCCCGCAGAGCATGTACGTGACCAGCTCTCCCGAGCAGGTCCAGAAGCCACGACCACAAAGTTTGATGATGCGACCACTACGAAGTACGAGCCGTCTGAGTATCGCAAGCAGCAAGGGAGAACCAACACGTTTGTCAGATGAAGATGCGAAAACAACTGTGAAAGTTGGTGAGTTAGATCATAGACTGTTATTGATCCAGGAACAATACTGATGCAAAATCTAGTGGTCCGTGTCAGGCCTTCGTTACAGCCATCAGATCCAGGCTTTGACTTGATCCCGCAACGCTTCCAACGTTCGACCGTCCAAGTACCTACAGATTCCAGCTTGTCTGTCGAGTCTCCTCAAGGCCGAAAGATTTTCATCTTCGACCGTGTGTTTGGGGAGGATACGACCCAAAAAGGAATATGGAGTTATCTCGAGGACAGTGTCGACTCTTTCTTGCAAGGTTACAATGTGTCCATCCTCGCGTATGGGCAATCTGGTTCTGGCAAGTCGTACACTATGGGAACTTCTGGACCCGCTGAACAATCCGATGCTTCGGCAAAGGGCATTATTCCTCGCGCTGCAGCCCATCTATTCCAGTCATTAGAAGGTGGATCTACTGCTCACAGTCGGACAAATTCTGGACTAAAGTCACCAGCTCGATACTCGCTGAGCAGCACGAATTTAGGTCAGCAGTTTCGAGCATACAACGATGATAAGAACTGGCAAATGTTTGTCACCTACGTTGAGATATACAACGAGCAGCCTCGTGACCTTTTGCTGCCGGAGGGTTCAAGCGTCAATGAGCGTTCAGCGGTCCAGATTCGAGAAGACGCCAAGGGACGCATATTTGTCGAAGGCCTCCGGTCTGTTCCTGTGAACACTGTGGAAGAGCTCATGGGAGTACTGAATCATGGCTCAGCAATTCGACAAACGGATGCCACTGCTATCAACTCAAGATCATCGCGATCCCATGCTGTCTTTACTGTCAACTTGAGACAAGTTAAGCACTCAACTGTCTCTTCACCAACAAAGAGCAAACAAATTCCAGCACAGTCGGAAACAGGTACCGGCCCAGAGAACACCATCACAATAGATAGCAAACTGCACTTCGTCGATCTAGCAGGAAGCGAACGTCTTAAGAATACGGGCGCAACTGGCGATCGTGCCAGAGAAGGCATATCTATCAACGCTGGTCTCGCAAGCCTTGGCAAGGTCATTTCGCAATTGTCATCACGCTCGGCTGGAAGTCATGTGTCGTACAGAGATTCCAAATTAACCCGAATGCTTCAAGATTCGTTGGGTGGCAATGCAATCACATACATGGTTGCTTGTGTTACGCCTGCTGAATTTCACTTGAGCGAAACACTCAACACTGTACAGTATGCTCAGCGAGCCCGTAACATACAAAGCAAACCACAAATCCAACGAGTCAATGAGGATAGTGATAAGCAGGCAACCATTGAACGTCTTCGATCCGAGGTCGCCTTTCTCCGACAACAAATTCGAAGTGCTGACACGGGAGAGAGGAAATTTGACACGGCTAGGGAGCGAAACGCAGCAGACGTCGAAATGCAGAACCAGCTGCTAGATGTGCAAGAAGGCTACCGTAATCTTAGCGAGAGACACGCGAAACTCGTTGCCGAATTGACAATGTCTCCCGATCAGCCACAAGACACAACCACAGAGAGTGCGGCCGAGCGACTGAAGCGCTCACAAGAACACCAAAAACAAATTGAGAATATGATCCTCGAGTACGAGACAACCATTCAAAGCCTCGAAGCCAATATCTCGACTACAAAGTCATCATTAGCTTCAACTGAAAGTGCCTTATTGGAGAAAGAGACTAAATGCGCTTACATAGAGACCATGAACCAGCAACTCAACTCACGTATTCAGAAGTTGATGGAGCGTGAAGCAAACACCGAGTCTTACATGCACGAGCTCGAGGCCAGGCTTGAGGACTCGACCTCTGGTGGTGAGAAGTATGATGCAGTGGTATCAGAATTGCGACGAGAAATGGCTCGAGTTCGCGAGAGTGAAGTGAACTCTG
>Ga0139314_100119_pt2 | contig 14774 bp, 10 predicted proteins | sample In2P11_FD_99376 | JGI IMG/M metagenome (GOLD analysis project Ga0139314, IMG submission 99376)
AATAAAATCATGTGCGTTTCTGAATTTTGACATTCGACCAAGCACCATTGTTTTACCTGAAAGTTTATTCTATTCAAATACATTTATCTACACTACTGTGTTAATATTTTATGCATTCAAAACACGTGGAATTGCGTTGAATGTCCACTGTGAGAACTGGTTTTTGTTGTTGGGACATGAAACAAATCGAGCATCTATCAAAGGTTTTCCGTGGTGCTTTGATCACTAGGTTTTATTAGTCTTTGAACTTGAAAGGTGCAGCACAGTCAAGGATGAAGTTGTCGTTTCTGGTCATGCTGGCGTAGGTCGACATCCATGGATCGACTAAAGAAATAGTGGTTTTTTTGTAGTCAATGTAAGATATGGGATAAGACCCTGAGTTCCCATGTCCCTGCAAGCCCATCCTACGACCGAAGGTACTGAAATCAAGCAGCAGAGAGACACAACCTTTCTTAAGCCTAAACATTTGTGGTTTAACACTCCATTGAGGCATTGTCTTGTGTGTCAAATTACACACCTCAGAAAAAGTATTGGAGAATAGCAATTCGAATTGCATCGAGGAAGCATGAGACAAAGGCTATACATTGTAGTTTTGACGACTGGACTGTGCATTATTTTTTGATGGAATTTGGCATTAGGTGTTTTACATAAGTCTACTGGGTTGATAAAGTTTTTATGGCCATGTGTTGTTTCCTTTTTGATATGTTTTAATGGTGCGTTGATCGTCATGCTCTAACATATAGAGACAATACAGAAACCCTAACAAGTGACATCACTTTGACATTTCTTGATATCTGATATTTAAATTCTAGCACGTGTTTCTCTATCCTGTTGATTTGTTATCAGCAACCAAAGGAGTCAAGTTTCCAACATTAGTAAAAGAGGATGGGATAGCTTGAAGAGAAATGTAAGGGTTCTCTACTGAAGCTAGTAGAATGAGGTGATTATTTGAGACAAAGGACAAATGAACATTATGCAAACTATATTGTGAGCTTGACCTCTTCCAATGTACTTATTGTTTGTTGGCATACAATAGAGGAATTTCTTTGACAGCTAGACATAAAGGAGAATCATTTTTCAAGTGAAATATTTATTTCTTGCAAAGGATGGGAGCTGGCTGTGTATGGAGGAGGTCATGGAATATAACCTGTACATCAAGCAGCGTTCAAAAACAGGAGGCTTCCACCTTCCTCGACAACTTTGCTGCATCAACACCACCTTGAACATGCAATTCCATTCTAAAGGGGACAACATAGGTAATGTTCAGTCAAGGTAAGGAATGGTGATGGGAAAAGGAATCAGTATCATCCCTATCAAGTGACAACAGGGTGACGGCCGAGAATAATGACAAGCGAAAAAATAGTAAATGATTCAGTGAAAGATGCAACAAACGTCTGATCATGTTAAACAGGTGGCAAAGCCAAATTTAGTGTAAGATAAACTCAATCCAGAAATAATATTGATAGTTCTTTTCAAGGAAATTTTTAGACTATAGAAGGCAGTGTCTTATCTAGAAAATAAACAATCTTGGTAGTTGTTCTGACATGAAAAGATGGTAGAGGAACAGAGTCATACCAGCAGCAATTCCATTCCAGCAAAGCAGACCAGCGATATCACTGAGCATAACGGTTTGGAGGGTGGAACATTTAAGAGAGAGCATAACGTATATGACAGATACCACAGATTATATGAGAGCTGGCTGCAAATTAGAGCAAGGAGCAACATATATATTAGAAACTGAATTTTGTCAGATGGGCAGCATATTATATGGGAAGCCTGAGGTTTCAACGATGGGTCTCTCAGTAAGGACACATGCATACAATTTGCAGCAGCAATAACTAAACCATTTCAAGGTAGGAAAGACAAATTTTAAATCCTCCATAGCACTGCAAAGAGGCAGACAACCTTTTCATACAACAGGGAACTCAAAAATAATGTTTTGGGGTCTTGAGATTTTATTCCAAATCAATTTTATAAGAACAAATCCTGCAATTCATTATTTCATCGCTTTATTTTGTGTAATGCTTCAAACACTAGCATACAGAACTCAATGCAGCTGACTGAAATGAATGCAGTGTCTAAGCTTTCAATGTTTTCAACCAAATTCACAACGTCCAACATAATTCAATCTATACATCCCACATATCACGAGCAGCAACCAGAATGACAGGCAAAGAAATGCCACACGGATATAGTGGCTCACACTGGAGCAGGGTAGGAATTCGCCTGCTCTCATACCATGTTAAACACACATGGGCAACAACAAATAGGAAAGATTAAACATGAGAGTACATTTTTTATTAACAAGAGATATACATTTATAGTACATTGTTTGACCGTTGGGTTTCACATTCCAAGGTCTCTTGGACTTCTTTTTGTCTATTCGGATTCCACACTAACCCATTGGATTAGGTGTCCAATAAATTGAAATAGGAAGAAGACCTTTGTCAGGTTTCTTGTTTAGAGGTAGCCCTGCCCTTGCAGTTAGGAAACCTTCTTAACCTAAATTTTAATGACAAGCTTGTATCTGACCCCTCCCACAAAATACATTTGAATGACATTTTGTATATTAATTTTTATCTTCAATGGATTTCATGCCACAATGCTTCTCGAATTTATGCCTTACAACATTTCCTTTGCAAAATCTAGTGCAATTTCTAGCTATATATTCTTTAAAAATTATTGGTTGCAGAATGAATTGATTTGAACCTCCTCATATTTCGTTGTATGGCTCAAAAATCAATAAATAAATACTAGGTTAGTTAATTCCACAATAAAAAAATTGATTTCATGAATTTTTATTTATCTAAATCTATGTTATCCTTACATCATTTTCTTACTGGCATGTTAATTGTAAACTAGAACTATTAAATCTACACTTAATTATTAAACTACATTTAACATTGTGTTTTATTGCCTATAGAAGAGATTAAAATGGTTAGCGAAATGAGGGTCTCCTCCATACTAGAAAATTTAGATTAAATTGGGTCTCTGAGACCATCACTGGAATAGAACACAAGACATCTATGGTGAGACTGACCTTGGCACTAGTGGATTCTTGAGTCCCTTAGTTTCTCTTTGATATTTCAAAAGTTTAGTTTTCTCGATATAGGCTTTAATTTTGTAGCTTTTGTTGTCCTTGAATTTCTAGTTGCAGCAAGGTGGCCCTATAAATTATGGCATGTTTAGATCCCGAAAAATTTGAAACTGGGACTTGACACTGACAATCTATTTTAAATTTTGGCATGCAAATTATGAGTTGAAGGTCCTTCTAAAGTTCTAACTTATTTTTAGAATTCCACAATCCAGTCAGTGAAAAAAAAAACCTTGGTTTAGGTTTTATGGCATGGAGAGTTGTAGATCAACTGTTACCATTGTAAGAATAGTCAAGAGACTATTGTTTTAAAGAGTCATCACGAGGGATGGAAATTTATGGAAAATTGCTTGTTGTGGGGTGATTTTCTTGTCAAATACATGTGAGAAATTTGCAGAACCGCCAAATTTCTTCATTGAAACTACGAATATTTATGGAGAGATGTGAAAATCATCAAATTTGACAAGTGTGTCTATTTTGAAATTCCAACCAGTCATCACTATGCCAATGGATGTCCGTTGTCATTCAAGCAATCTCGTAGCATATATCATCTTCGTGCTTTTAGCAATCCTAAAGAGAATATGTCGCATTGGCATAAGTGGTCAGAATTTCAATGTATGTTGAGTATTCCACGGTATGGTCAAATGATTTTAATTGAAGGTTACAAAGCATATATGAAAAGTGAAGTTGTTTTTCTTTTATTTTTTTAAATATACTTTTAAGTATTGATGTTAAAAAATGATATTTTATAAAATCCATTGAAGTATGAGAATCATGAACAATTTGTTAATACAAAATAAAATTATTAAAATAATTTATGAACAAATTTTCTAAATGGGTTATTAGATGTTTGTTAACATTCATACATATATTGAATTCCAAAAAAAAATACTTTTTCTTAACAATAAATAACAATTTTTATCTTAATAATATATATTTTGAGTAGTTATCAAACAAAACTATTATATTCACATATTTCAATTTTTTTTTTAAAGTTCAATGGTTTCATATTGAAGAAATCCCAAATGTCGTAATGGGGTGGACCATCTGCTTTGATTCCATATGTAATGACCCAAAAATAAAATTTGTAACTAATTACATTAATTTATGCAATTAAGAATTAACACACAATTAGATAGCATAGAATTTTGAAGAAACATGAGCAAACAAACCTTACCTATAGTGACGATATTCTTTACTTGTGATTTCAGAGTTAAATGCTATTTGAATCCTGAGGAAGACTCTCCACCCAACCATTGGCTCAGCTACACATAATCTTTCTATAGTTGGCCACCCCTGAGCCCTCAATCAACATACTATTGCCAGCGACTCCTTTGCTTCATAAAACTTTTCTCTGAACGGAATAGATGAAGGAATGGATGATCTCATCCTCCTCATCATCAATTAAGTAGACTAAAAAAAATGGAAAGGGAATTGCATGCACACATTGTATGTGTCAGCGTGCTAACTTTTATTTGTTTATTTTAAGTTTTACTTAATTTAATATTTCTCTCAATTTAAGTCTTTCTTATTTTATTTCTTTTTATTTTTCCATAACTTTACTTATTCTTACTATTTTTATAGTTCAATTATGTATATATATATATAGTTAATTAAATAAAAAAAGAAATTACTACACCTCATACCTGCTCAATGTCTTCATCAATGTTGATGGTCGGTTTTAATAAGAGATTGATAGATCTTGAGACTAAGGTGATCGAACATGGCGAAAAAATTGAGGATCTCTAGAATACAACATAGAGAATAGAGAGTCAGCTCGAGTAGAATCTCAATGAATTTAAAAAGGGTTATGCAATCCTTTCAAATAAGGTGGATCTAAATCATAACCAAGCAATGGCGATGTTGACCTGTATTTGTGACAAATTGAAGATTACACCAAATCAAATACCCCAGAATAATGAAACTACTCAACATCCAATTCTCCGGATACATCAAGCTCGTCAGACTTACATGAGAAACCCGAGTCTCCAAAAGCATTGTTCATACCCCATCAAAAAAATAGTAACATGAATTTTGAAAATATGCACCTTTGGAATCAATACTCAAATATGTAACTCATGAATCAAAAACCCTTCTTCACTCCAACAGTTGCTGCATATCAACGAAGAGCAAAACTTGAGCTCTCCAAATCTGGCAGTAACGAGAAGTGCAGTGTTGCATGGTTCAATAAAGCAGAACAATATTTCGAGATTTACGGTATTGACAATGACGAAGAAAAGATCAGGCATGCGTCCATGCAAATAGCAGGCGAAGTATATAATTGGAATATGTGGTGGAAGAAGACGACACTTGCTATCAGTTGGAATAAATTCAAAAATGCATTCATTCTTTAAGAGGTTCCAAGTTGTCAAGGAAGAAGAGTTCTTCTAAACACTCACTAGACTACAACAAAAAGAAGTCGTGGACGAATACACTCGAGAATGGGAAATTTTAGCTACACGTGTGCTTGGATTATCAGAAACTCGTCTCATTCAATCATACATCACAGGACTTTAACTCAATCTCCAGGTTCAACTTGAGCTTCATGACATCACGTCTATAGAAGTAGCAAGACAAAAGGAAAAAGCTGTTGAAAAGAAGCATGAAAAGATGCAGTGGCCAAAAGTTGAAAGAGTATATTTGAGACGAAAATTTCCCCAAACTGCGAACATGGATAATGCAAAATATGTTCCACCACATCTTCGTGAAGGAGAAAAAACTAACTTGGAAATTCAAAGAATGAAAGAAGGCATGTGAAAACATTGTGGCTAAAAATGGGACCCTAAACATATATGTGCTAAGGGCAAAGAAACCAAGAACCTATATAAGTGTGAAGCCGCTAATGATTCAGACAGTGAAGACGTAGAAGAAATCGAAGATTCTCGACAATTTTTTCCAAAACCAGATAGCAAGAACATTCTGCAAGTGTCATTATTGGCCATGACAGGTATATCAAAACCCCAAACATTGATGTTAAAAGGTCATATAAAAAAAAGCAGCGTAATGGTTGTAATCGATACCGGTAGCACCCACAAGTTTTTGGACTCAATTATGGTGAAAAGGCTCAACATTTTTGCATTTCCTATGTGCAACATGAAGGTTATGGTAGGTGACGGTAAGAAAATTGAAAAAGTAGGGAAATGCCATAAAGGAAAATTATAGATTCAAGACTATAATCTAGAATCTCCGTTCTACACTCTACCATTAGGAGGAGTTGATGTGGTCCTAGGGATCCAATGGCTACAAACCCTAGGCACTTACTCTGCCAATCATCAAAAGCAATTTATAAAAAGTAATGGGAAGGGTAGAAATACAAGTTATATGGCTTCCAACCACTTGAGAATCAAATTGTATCATCATCCCAGATGATGAAAATGATTCGGAAGGGAGCACCAACTTATTTAGTGTAGTGTAACCAATTAGAAATGCTAACTTCAAATATGATTAACGAAGAGTCACCTAAAGTTCAAGAACTAATTCAAAAGCACGAGAAGGTGTTCCAAGAACTTCTAATGAAGTTGCCTCCTAAAAGAGAAATTAAGTCAAATCAGGATCAAATCCCATCAACATCAAACCGTATCGATATCCACATCATCAAAAAATTGAAATTGAGAGATTAGACCAGGATCTTTTAAAATGTGGCATTATCACAAAAAGTAGAAGTCCATATGCTGCTCTAGTTGTACTGGTTCGAAAAAAAGATGGATCATTTAGGTTATGCATAGATTAACGAGGGCTAAACAAGATAACGATTAAGAATAAGTTTCAGTTCCGTTTATCGATGAAATGCTAGATGAAGTACATGGAGCTAAATGCTTCTCAAAATTAGATTTGAGATCAGGGTATTACCAAATAAGGATAAGGTTGGAAGACATAGCAAAAACTGCGTTCCATACACATGAAGGTCACCATGAGTTTAAGATAATGCATTTTGGTTTATCTAGTGCTCCAACAACATTCCAAGCCACCATGAATGAGATATTCCATCCATATCTAAGGAAGTTTGTGTTAGTGTTCTTCGATGATATTCTAATTTATAGTAAAGCATGGAAGGAGCATTTAGAACATTTAGAGCAAGTTTTCACTGTATTAGAAGAGCATCAATTTTATGCCAAGAAATCGAAGTGCACTTTTGGGAAAGAGGAAGTAGAGTATCTCCGACATATAATATCCAAGGAAGGAGTGAAAGTAGATCCTAATAAAATCAAGGCTATAAGAAAGTGGCTCAAACCAATTAACATATGCAAGTTAAGGGGTTTCTTAGGGTTAATTGGGTACTATCGAAGGTTTATGAAAAACTATGTCCATGTAGCTGCACCTCTGTCAAACCTTCTAAAGAAAAAATCATTTCGTTGGAATGATGAAGTAGAAAAGTGTTTCAAAGACTTAAAAGAAATTATGTCTAATGCACCTGTATTAGCAACTCTTGACTTTTCAAAACCATTTATAATTAGATGTGATGCTTTAGGTTTTGGTATAGAAGCAATATTGATGCAAGATGGTTATCTAATAGCTTTTGAAAGCAGGGAGCTCAATAAGCGAGAATGTCTTAAGTCTACATTCAACAAAGAAATGCTCACTATTATGCACGCGCTAGCCAAGTGGAGGCAATATCTTTTGGGAAGTAAATTATCCATACGAACAAACCATAACAATCTCCAATACCTCTTCCAACAAAAAACACTCTCTGAAGATTATAAGTGGATTGAAAATATTGCTGCTTTTGACATGGAGATATTACATAAAAGGGGAAAGGACAATGTAGTGGCAGGTACTCTTTTTCCAGAAAAGATGGAGAAACATCCTTGTTTGCAGTCTCAACTATAATCCTACAATGGCTTAATGAAATCTGCGGTGAATATGCAAAAGACGCAGAAACATGTGCTATCGTTGTCGATTTTTCTGGCACTTGTAGCACAAGTGCTTCGGGAGACATATAAAGCTTCCTAGAGACAACCTCTTGGGTTGATTGTCGACCAGTGCCTAGGACATCTTAAAGAGAGGAGTGCATGGAAGATTATCAACAGGGGCTTTCTGTTGCACTCCAATTGTCCGTAGTTAAAAGGATAATAAAGGGGCTTGGTTCAATAGGCCATCATTAAGCTAAACTCAAGCCAATACATGGATCCAAATGTTCAGGGGGTAAATCAGGCCATCCTCAAAGAGAAATGTCTGGTTCTGGTGGCCGACACACAACAACAGTCAGCTTAATATTGATGTTGTAGTAAAGTGAAGAGGAGAAAAGTAAGGAGGGAATTCGGTGCGTAGGGCCGATTGCAATACAGAATCCTAAGCCATGATGTTCTAGCATAAATATGGAAGAGGGAGGAGATGAAAGAGCAGAAAGAGTGGAGCACAAATTAAGGTTTCATGCCATATACCTCATGGGTACCTTTATCACCAATCAACATGAGCAAATCTGTCATACATGTACTACAGGTTAATCGGATTACACAAGTAAGTCTGTTTTATACACAAGTACTACATGTTATAGACTAATAGAAGTAAATCTGTCTTATACATAGGTACTGTTCGCTATTTAGCAGCCTAGATAAATCCATGAATCAAAGAGAAGCTGACAGCTTCATCACACTATTTCAGAGAAACAAAAACATATATGAAATGAGATTTACAGAGGGGAAAACATACTGCGCATTGCCATGATTGGAATCACCAAAGAGTTCATTAATCTTCGAAATGAGTCCCATTCACCAGTCCATTTACATTCAACAATCTATAGCTCAAGTCCCTCATGAACAAGCTACGTAGAACCAAAGTGGAACCACAAAATTTGGACCACTGTGGGTGCAAAATTCTAGAACCTCTATTAAGTGTTTATTCCCCCTATTATTAGAAGAGGGGGAGCTTTGAATTAACAGTTACAAAATATCTCAGCCAAGGGCCGACTCTCTGATTGACTAGTTGTCTTGGCCTGCAATAGCTTTGCTGCCCATGATGCTTCTCAAGGATCCGATTCCTTTCTTGAATACACAAAAAATATAGAATAAACATAAGTTACAATAAAATAGAAACAAGGGAAACTGAATGATGATGGAGGAAGATGTCCCTTTTGCTATTCCTGTGAAGGCCCTTGATCAGCCCACATCTTTGCCATGATGCCTTTCCTGCTGTTCAGTTGGTTCCTGTCACTTTCGCCTTAACTGCCTGACTTCTCCACTCTCCTGTAGTTGGTAGCAATCGACTGTGTTTTCTTGTCACAGAGCAACAACAGAGTTTGTCCGAGCAATCCTTTGCATTTTGACCGAGTGGAGCTCCACGCTGAGGCACTAAGTCTTCTTGAATCCCCCATACCTTCAAGATGTGTAGCGAAACAATCGAATTCATTTTTGAGGCCATTGTTGTCTTGGGTTTCTTGTTGGAGGGCCTTCTACATGATTAGCCCATATCGATCTGCCATTGCTCCATACCTCTATTCAAAGTCTCAACTACTGACTTATCCGCCGTTAAAGCTCTGTACCACCGACCACGCTATTGGAACCTTACTGCATCTGGACTTTTATTCTAGAGGACGTTACAATAATACAAACAACGAGTCCCGATGCTTCTTAGGCCCCTTTTGGTTTAGCCCCTTTCAGTATTTCTTCATCATAGGACCAGAGGCTATGACCGAGTGCTTAGCCTTAAGGTGCTAGGGCCTTTGGACTCCTGTCTATGGAGCCTTTTTCCCTTTGTAAGTGCTTTGCGTCGGGCTTCCTTAAGTCTTCACGACCGTGCGCCTTTTATTGGAGCTCCTTTCTTGGCGAATCGCAATCGGGGTTTTCATTCGGGACTTTTACCTTGGAGCCGCGACGTGCTTGCAATATTCAATTGCAATAGCCCTTTAGCGCTCGACCCTTGGTTCCTTGGCTCTTTATGTGATCGCAGGCCAGCCCCCCGTATCGGAGTCCCCCAATTGGAGGTTTGCGATCGATGATTCCTTTTTGATCCACAACACAACCATTGATTGCCGATCACCCTCAGTGCTTAGCCCCTGGTTCTTTTAACTCTTTATGTGATTGTGGGCCAGCCCTTGTATTGGAGCCCCTTGATCGCACTTTCCCATGTGCGCGCTGCATTACAAAGTGCCGATAAGCCTCGACCTCTGATTTGCGACAACTGATGTGACGTTATCAATGACACGTGGCACCTCTTGAGTGGCGACACATGTCGCTCAAATATGCCCTCTTTGGACCTTTGAAAATGCTAGATCTGCGTGCCATGTGTCCTCCGTACGGCCACGTTAGCGCCATCATGTCTTTACCGGATCCAATAATATTTTGCCTAGATCCAATAATAGGATGTGTCTGATCCTTACCAGAAATGGTAAGTGGTATCTCCCCATCATTGTAGGGCATGTATGATCCTTGCCACTTGGTGCAAGTGGTACTTCCCCTACTATCAAGTCTGGGACTTGATCGTGTGGATCATTCTTCTTCTTCTTTACATTGAGATGTCATTGTTCAACTGATGAATAGAGGAGAGACAAGTTGAGACGAGATGTGATGAGATGGATGTCTTGTTGATGCAGTTGTGATGAGACATGTACACCTTTTTGATGAGACTCATGGTGCAACCAAAAATTCCTCCCTAACTGAATGGGAGTGTTGAAATTTGGGGTAGCTATGGGATTAATTTCCCTTGAGAAACCCGTCTACCCCAAAATAAGCCCATCTTACCCCAAAATAAGATTTCAATTTGAACAAATAAAGATTATTATTGATTTTGATGGCACTGCTCTCATTATTAATTGGCGTGACATATTTATTTGGACAAGAGACTTTGAATTTTGATTAAAGGAAATTATTATTTCTATGATGCTCAAGTCGACCCCTAAAGATAGTTAAGTCGACTTGTCCAAGAGACACGACTATTCATATGTGGAATCAACTATAAATATGCACCTAACCTCCATTTTGGCAACTAATTCAGTGGTTCTCTAAGGCATATCAACTCGGGTCTGTGGCACTATCTGCGGCCTAATGAAGGCTATATCTGCGAACTAATGAAGGCTACATCTGCGACCTAATTCCTATGCATCTGCAGCCTAATTCTTGTAGCATCTGCAACCTAATCCTTGTAGCATGTGTGACCTTCTCTGTGATCACATGTGGCTTTCTCTGTGGCCTATCTGTGACCCTTTCTCTGTGTATATATGCACTCTCTCTCTATGGATAATTGCAGCCTATATTTGTGATCTCTGTGACCCCTTTCTTTTAGGTATTTCTGTGATGTATTATTGATTGGAACGCCGAGGTTGGGCAATATACTGAACTGAGTTTGTAGACACTATGTGAGCTAGTTTTGTGGCAAAATTCCCTGGGTTAGATCAGCTACATTTCTGATTAATGGAGGTAGGGCCGAGCCCCTGTTGAACTATGTTTGGAGGGCCGTAAGGCCTATCTTGAAGGTTCAATATTCCAGGCAAGTATTTGAAGCTATGCTGAGTGTCTTCAAAGGATAGCGCAGGTAATTTAGTGGGAAGAAGTAAGGGTTATGATGTCATATAGTTGTGTGTGTAATTTGGTATGAGATAAAGAGGTTCACTTCATTCCGGATGTAATATTTTTTACGGATTGTGTCTTCTTTGTAATCTGGTTTGAGATAAAGAGGTTAATTATATTTTTATGGTTTGTAGAAATTTATCTTAGGCAAACATTGATGATGAAATTATTGGATGTGAATGCACACTCTTCTTGAGGTTAACACCTTTTAAATTATATATTTTGATGTTGCATTTTAAAGGTTAAAAAGATGGTTCATGCTGGACAAGAGGTTGTTGTTGTTGGGGGTCCCCACAGCCTTCATCGTCATGAGAAGTTAGCAATTGCTGTGTCAAAATCTCTACGCAGTCACTCTCTCCATGAGACAAATACAGATGGCCGTTTTCACGTCCGGACTAGAACATATCTAGATGGTTCTATTCTCAAAGAAGTAAGTATTTGTTCTTGAAATTTGAAACCTTGTCTGGTGTTTCAGGGATTTACATTCAAGGTATAGGTAACATGAAGTCATATTTGATATTTTGTTTAATTACTATTATCATATCAGCTACAAGAAAGCACCTGAAGTGATTTTTAAGATTTAAAGTTGTCCTTTTAGTATTTCAAAGTAGCGCATTCTCTTGTTGTATGTCATTTTGGTACTCATCTTGAGTGTGGGATGGTTGATAGGTATATCTTGGCACTGTGCAGGATTGCTTTAGTAGTGTCTTTTGTGTCATGTATAGATCAAGCAAGATGAGATATTCTTAAACTGGTTCCAACATCAGCCTAGTTAAGAAAGATCTTCAATGAATTATTTGGAGTGCTTTATGCTGAATGCATATCTGATCATATCCAGGATTAGTTGGGCCTTATTACATGGTTAAATGTGTTTTCTTGTGTGTGTGTTGAAAATTAGAATAAAAGTGTGGTTGGGTTGTAGAATGAGTGACTGATTGCTACTCAAGTGGGGCATACATATAATTTCTAGTGCATAAACACTCATCTTGGATATATTGTTCTAGTCATGGATACTTCAGATTTATAGTGGGTTGGCATGAAGAAATTAAATGGTAAAACAATAGATCACACCTATGAAATGCATAGCTCTCTAAATCTTATATTTAGATGTTCTTGAGGTATAAAGACTCTTTGTTTCCAAGAATCTCCTTTAATTCCATAGAAAAGTGTGGCACTGATTTGGGGATTTGTAGATAAAGTTTGTGCTCAGTATATCTTTGGTCACCTAATAATTGAGCGTAGTCTTCCCATTTGTATACGTTGATTATAAGTGATATCAGATATGCCTTCTGTGTGATAGAAATTCTTTAATTGGCCTTGATATAGAGGATTGTCTAGAAACCCTACACAAGTGAATTGCCTTAATAGTTTGCCACAAGTCAATTGAATCTCCCTCTCTCAAAAAAGATGGATTTGAATTCTTATAATGTTATATTTGTAAATAATTTGTTTGATTATTATTTGCAACACCTAGTAGCAAATGGAATATTTTAGATTTCCTACTGATTGGGCTGTAGAGTTAATGACTGATTGTTGGGTTGTAGAATTAACGAATGATTGCTAATCAAGTGGGGCATACATATAATTTCTAGTGTATAAACACTCGTCTTAGTTGTATGGTTTTAGTCATGGATACTTTAGATTTATAGTGGGATGGCATGAAAAAAATCGAATGATCAAAGAATAGATCACCTGATGATGTGCACAGTTCCCTAAATCCTCTATTTAGATATTCTTGAGGCATAAAGACTGTTTCCAAAAATCTTCCTCAATGTTAATTTTTCTCATACCAGATCTGATTTAATTTACTTAAACAATTTCTTAAAAATGCCATAAATATTTATCTCAAATATTTTTGAATTCACCGAGAAATAAATACACTGGTATATTAACTTAAAAATGCAGTGGAAATAAAATGAAGAGATCAATCACCAACTCTAATTGTTTTGAAGTGGAATGTTCCTTGGTCTTGAATTCAACCCTTGTCTGTTTTCCATGCCAGCAGTGCTTGCACACGGTACTTGTTGGTTTTGAAATTTTTGGCATTTCTCTTACAACCTGTTTTTCACTGATTATAAGGTCATCAAAGTTTATATGTCCCATCCCTTCTTTGCCAAAGCCAACTTTCATCCTCTTTAGCCAAAAAATATCCTTCTTTTCCAATCTCATCTAGGGTGTATATATCATTTGGCGTTCTTGTTGCGGTCACCACTAACCTTCCTGATTTCTCCCTACTTATTTCGTATTTCCATGAGTTAAACAGAATCGTGCATCCTTGATCACACATTTGACTCACACTCAAGAGGTTGTGGTTCATATTTTCAATGAGCAAAACGTCTTCCGCTGTGGCATTCTCGCTTCTGAGCTTAACTGTACCCTTTCCCATAATCTTAGCTGAACCATCATTCCTGAATGCGTCTGAATCATCATTCCAGACATACAAATCTGTTTCTATCCCCTGTCATGTGTGTTAAGCAACCACTGTCAACACATCGTACACTTTTCTTGCTTTGGGATTATAGAGCAAGCGCACATCGCTCATCCATCTTCTTTCAGAGTCTTGAAGGTTCTTTTGGAGGAACATTTGAATCATGCTTTGGCTCCGTTGGAGGAGTGTTCAGCCTGCAATCTTTTGCTATACGTCCAAAATTGTTGCATTTATAGCACTCTACTCCATTGTTTAAGGATTGAAACCTATTATAATTGCAGTTATATACTTCTTGAGATTTTCTAGAATATTCATTCCTAGAATAATTTCTATTATTGCTTCCATTTCTACCATATGCATTACAATTTGCAGCCTTGTGTCCAAAATCGTTGCAAGAATAACACACACCAAGGCAAATAGTTTGATACCTGAGAGTGGTAGATCTTCTCTGTGGAGTGGTTCTCCAGACACTTTCCCCTCAAGGTTTCCTTATTGCAGGTTGTTGATTTCGTGTTTTCTGATCTTGAACCGTCTCTTTCGCGATCATGCTTTCCTCTTTCTTGATAGGGTCCTTGACGATGTCTACATAAATTTTTTGTTCAACTTCTTTTTCTGTCGTCACGGAGCTTGAGTTTTTAACAAAGGTGGACTTGCATCCCAATCCTGATTTTTCATTGCATGGCCTTTGACTATTGATAATTTCATCCAACAATTTGGTGTTGTTTGCGAAATTCTGTTGGATTTTACTCTT
>Ga0139314_100155_pt1 | contig 14744 bp, 14 predicted proteins | sample In2P11_FD_99376 | JGI IMG/M metagenome (GOLD analysis project Ga0139314, IMG submission 99376)
TTTTCAGCCCAATCTTATATCGTGCCGTATTGAACAAGTAGGTGGCTGCAAACAACAAGGCAGCGCATCCAGCGAGCGTCGATATGGCGTTCAGCACAACGAAGGGAGGAGAAGCGAGGAGGTGTGCAGGTAGGAGTACCATAATGCACCTCACCGCGGCGAGGGCCACTAGACATGTATAGATAGCAAATCTCATGATCGTGAGTATTCAACAAAGGAGTTACCGTAGTAATGCCAAATCTGGGATCTGAGATCATTCAGAGGGAGAGCATGTGTAAAGAACGATGTCCTTCCTAATCTTACGGCTGGCACGCCTTAATTCTCGAAGTGTTCACTTACCGAAGTGTCCTTGTACACTGCATACTTGTTTGAGTGGGTTGTCATGCTGGCTGGATCCTAGCGAAGGCTCCATCTTTGTGTTAAGTGGAAATGGACCTCAATGCTAGCCGAACACCATTGGTAGTATCGTTTTGATGGATCATGAAACTTATGCATATGAACAATCTTGACCGACAAAAGCACCGGCGTCAACAGAAAAGTCGTCGAGTTTCATACTGAGGCTAGGCATGGATCGTCGTTCGCTAGGCTCGAAATCGTTGCCATGCTGTAGGTAGCGTTCACGGCTTCCCCACCACCGAGCTGCAACCCTGAAGCTTGGAAGTGGATAGGCACCTTTAGGCTAACTGCTCACCACAACATTACTGCTTTCCGATTTCCTGAACCTCTTTGTCTGCTTAGCTTTCGGTCAGAGTACACAACAGGGAACAATGATCTTGTAGCCACCTCTCCACAGCGTCGACGATTGTGTAATAGACCGTCTACGCGCTGACAGTATGCTCCGAGCTTGAGTCGAGCAAATGACCGGCGAAGAGGTGTTCTCCGAGCCGTATGAGAGCTTGCGGAATGCTTATGAGGTTTTGAATAAAAAAGATACAACGGGGAGCCCCGTTCAGACATTATACCTTAATGGAAGGACAATTGTAGGAGTTGATTCCTCCCTGGAAGACACCTCTGGCTTGGGCGAACTTCGACGGTTGTTTGTTGCAACTTTCGGATGTGAGGACATGAGAATCTTGCAGGTTGTCGGAGACTCAGGCTGTCCGTTCAATTGGGCAGCAATACCACGTGCTCTCAAGGTTTTGTCTGATCAAGCTGCTGGGGGCGTGATCGAATATGGCTATACGGCGGTTGATCACGACACGAATTGGCTAGTTGCAGAAATTATTGCCAAATCACCTGAGGTTGGCCCACGAACCATTGCTAATGTCGTCGGGCAGTCTATCGAATGCTTGCAACAACCGTCTTGGTCAGGCTCCCCTATCGTGACCAACTTCGTCATGTTGCACAGTCGTGATTCGTATACAAAATTTGGTCAAGATACTTGGCTCTCAGATGGGATCATGCTTTCCAGTTATGGGGATAAGATGCTCTGCTTCGAAGGCGGGCTTCAGGCATTTCGTCAGTGTACCAATGCTCTGGTCAGGAACATCGAAGTAGTGGCCATGACCGACCTCAGATGCTCCAACACACGCGTGAAGTTCTCAGCGGCATGTCTGCTGCACCAGCTGAAGAAGACTCATGCTGACTCAGATGCTCAAGCTCAAGCCAGCGAATATTTGAATCAGTTGTCCTATCGGACTGGCTCACAAGCCGAAATTGTTCACAGTCAAGTGGAAAGAATCATCACTTCCAAGCTTGACTGGAGAGCTTGTATCGTTGAAACATGATCTGTAGAATTTAATACCACATATCGTGACCCTTCACATACTCTAGAGAGTCCTCGTTTAGATTAAGGTGGTGCTTGAAACGGAAATGTTCCGGAGAACACGATGTAGTCAGTCTCGCGCGTATGCCCCTTATTCTCATACTCTGTACGCAAGCGATTGTGAATTCGCCCACCATAATGTTATGCAGAATCATAGGCAAGTATCTAACGGCTCAGAGTCGACTACTAGTAGTGCCGCGTATAGAGGGTGCCAAGCAGTAACTTCTTCCCTGTTTCTGCTGCAATGGCTGCCACATTGGTAAACCCTGAACCTGTAAGGAAGCTGGGTAAGTTGAGACTTACCTACCCATGAAAGGGATCTGAGGTGCCATCACAGCTTCACCTTATTGACTTGATCCTACAGATCCAAATGAGCAAAGATTGAGTGTACGACATGCACACAGATTCTACAACAACCTTGTCGTTGCTGGCATTTACAGTTTTTCCACAACCACGAAGCAAGCTAGGAGTACACCTGCCGCGCTGCTCGAGCTACTTCTGCCGACTCTAGAATATTGTGTGAAGGCGCACCCTTTTCTCTCGGTCGTGGTCAGGGATGTGGGAACTAAGCACGAGACGTACGCAACTTGCCGCCAATTGAATCTTCAAGATCATCTCCATGTCATCGATGTCAAAGCCATATCCAAGAATCCAGGACCTGGAAACGAGGACCTTTATGTGGGAAATGTCATTCAAAACATCTTGAACAATCCAGAGCTCACGTTCTTCGATTCAGCTGACAAAATACCTCCCTGGCGGGTAGACGTTCTTCCGCTTGATTCGCAAGGCGAGAAACCCAGGCTACTCGTTGCATTCACTTACTCTCATACACATGGTGACGGCATGTCAGGGCCTGCTTTCCATAGGACGCTGTTGCGAAGCATGAATAGAACTCTTCAACTCTCGCCGGAAGAGTCAGAAAGCATTCTCTCTGTGACTAAACCACATCTACCAGGTCTTCCACAAATGCCGGTTAGTTTATCCTACCTACTGGTGCCAGCCCTGGGGCACTATCTTCCTGCATTTGTTCGTCAGTTATTCGGACTCAAGGGTAGCGTAAGTGGTGCAGACGGCGATACCTGGACAGGCTCGGAGACTTTTGCAGGAAACAACGACGGTCCTACCAAAACTGCGGTGGAGGTTGCCGCAATTGGTCGTGAAATAGTCTCGGCAGTCCTGCAAACTTGCAGGAAGCATGATATAAAGTTGACCTCGACGCTGAACGAAATCATTGCCTGCGCCTTGTCTAGGCAAAGTCCAATAGGTATGCAAGCACGTTCCAAAAAGATGAATTTTGTGTCATCGACACCCAACAATCTCCGTAAGATTATTGGTGAATCGAACGAGACTATCGGAGTTTTTTCAAGCACAGCGTATACTTCTCATGCCGTACGGGCCCCAGCCGACATAGGGAGTGATATCACACTAGACAACGAATTCTGGGTACAGGTGAATAAGGCTTCGAAACAAATGGCCGCAGTAAGCTCGACCATTCAAGACCAACCAATTGGTCTGTTGAGATTTGTCTCTGATATCAAAGGCTGGGTACAAGGACAGATTGGTGGTAAAAGAGATGCAAGCTGGGAATTAAGCAATTTGATGAGCTTTCAGAGCGGTTCAGCAGACGACAAGATAGTGGTAGAGAAGATGTACTACTCTCAGCCCGCTGATGCAACGGGTCCGCCGCTTGCTTTCAACATCATCAGTGTTCATGATGGTGATTTGGTGGTATGCGTTAGCTGGCAACCGGGGGCCCTTGGTGTATGCGCACTTGAAGAGGCAGAAATCATTGAACGCAAATTCGTCAGAAATCTCATAGAGGATATGCAAGCATATTTTGCAAAGATGGCAGAAGTTTAGAAACAAGTCTCTTGTGTTCCGCTCTATCACTTCCGCTTTCACGGTCCGCAGCCGTATTAGAGGGGAGTTCTCCAAACTGCGCCCCGCATCCGGCTCCGACAGATTGAGATGCAACAAATGCACTTGACATGAACTTGTACATCTGTCCGTTCAGCAGCACGACATACTAGAGTATTGAACTTTCCCGCTCCCCTGCTCTTCCCATAATCACCTCAACAACCATGTCCTCCTCCAACGGCGCAATCACGATCCCAATCCCGACCGAAGCCGCCCACCACGGCTCCCTCTCCGACCTCCTCCCCTCCCACTGGACAACCCAAGTAACCACCTGGCTCGCCGAAGACACCCCATCCTTCGACTACGGTGGCTTCGTCGTCGGTTCCTCCCACCGAACAGCCCAGCTCCTCTGCAAATCCCCCGGTATTCTCGCTGGCATTCCTTTCTTCGACGAAGTCTTCCGCCAGCTCGACTGCAAAGTAGACTGGCACTACAACGAGGGTGACTATCTCGACACAAGTAAAGAGAAGGGTGGGAAGATCAAAGTCGCTACTGTGACGGGGTCGACGAGGAAGCTGTTGCTTGGGGAAAGAGTTGCTTTGAATACACTGGCAAGATGTTCAGGTGTGGCTACGAAGAGTAGGAGGGTGCTGGATTTGGTGAGGGAGGCTGGGTATAGGGGTGTGCTGGCTGGAACGAGGAAGACTACGCCGGGATTTAGGTTGGTGGAGAAGTATGGGATGTTGGTTGGTGGGATCGATGGGCACAGACACGATTTGAGCAGTATGATCATGTTGAAGGATAATCATATCTGGGCGAAAGGGAGTATTACTGCGGCAGTCAAGGCGGCTAAATCAGTTGGGGGTTTTGCGTTGAAGGTGGAGGTTGAGTGTCAGACTGAGGAGGAGGCGGATGAGGCTATTGAGGCGGGGGCTGATGTGGTCATGTTGGACAATTTTGATGGGGAGGGTTTGAAGGTTGCTGCTAGGAGTTTGAAGGATCGGTGGAAGGGCAAGAGGGAGTTCTTGATCGAGAGCAGTGGTGGGCTGACAGAAGAGAATGTGAAGGGTTACATTAACAACGACATTGACATTATTTCGACCAGCTCTGTGCACCAAGGTGTGTCGCACGTGGACTTCTCATTGAAGATTGAGCATGGGACCGAGGTGCCAGCGACATGAGGTCACAAAGTGACACGCCTACTTCCTAAACAACAAATCCAAGTACAATCACTCAGCCTTGAGCGCAGCCAAACGATTCGCCTCCAAGGCATATCCTACCCACACAAAAACAGCATGCAACACGAACACCGGGAGCTGGCCCGGCATGCCCAACAACTTTCCATCGTATTTCGAGTTCACAAACTCAGGATCGATCCACTTCGTACCAGGATAAAAGATTGCGCTCACGCCGCTGATCCAGTACAAACTTCCAATGATTGCAGCGGAAAACATGGAATCCCTGGCCGCTGTCTTTGTGGCGTACAACCCAGTGCCATATACTGCAGACACGAGAGGACGCCAGGTGTAGTAAAGTGTTGCCAGACCCAACAGTAGGCCCATAGACATGGTTTGGCCATTGTGGAATCGAGCATGTGGTGGCCATTTGGGGTTGTATACATGGCTCTCATTGAAGTCGGCAATGTATGGAGAGATTGAGTTAGAGATGGCAGCGAGGGAAGTTATGAGCCGTCCCGCTGTCAAAAATGGTATCGAGGCCATATTGTCTGGTGATGAAAATTGTCAAAGCTGTAGCAAGATGTAGTTCGTCTGCTACTGACGCCGTATCTTTCGTTGCTTGTTTGTTAGTGATCGATTCGTTCGTTCAGGCTTCGCAATGTAGTGAGAAACACAGATGTTTTCCTCAGTCGACAAGCAGAGGTTGCAATGCTCATGTTTAGCAAACACTAGGGGTCGGACTTTGTGCAACATCCACCCACGTCATAACCGGAATACGAACTTCACGCTTGTCTCACGCTGTTGGGAATTCCATTGCTTGTACGGAGTACAGTACGGCAGTAGCCATATGTCGCCGCGACACTGCTACCGCCCTGTGACTAATGTCTCGAGCACCGTGGGTACTAGTATTGAGAGTTCGTCAACCTTCTTGATAGCATCTTACCTTGTTGATGAGCTCATCATGATGTTCTACCCATATGCTTATGTTGTGACTCATCTTGCTTACTTCTAGCAAGCTTGGTCCGATAGCTGTAGTCCAAGATTATACAGACACTGCTGGCATCTTGGAAACGACCTCGCACATCGCACATTCCTCTATCGACAATTCACTGAAGCTTGTTCTAGGTAACATGAGTGGCTCGATGATCCCTGAGGCCAGGCGCGTAGATCCCAACAATGAGGCCTCGCTCACACGGTTTCTCGATGGAGTGGCTGCTGGCTTCGTGAATACAGCGCTTTCGCGAGCTTTCATCTGTGAGATCGATGATACACCACCTCCATACCCGTCTGCCACAATAAACTTCCCTCGCCTCAGACAGCACCTTACTCCAGGCATAACTAATGGTGCCCACGCTGGTGCTGAGCTTGTTGAAGCTGGAGATTTCTCTGCTCTTGCTGTCTGGGAAACAACGACCTACCGAGGCGTCCCCTTCAGTGACACGCTCACAGATGTTGGTCCAATCCGTCAGGAGTGGAGAAACAGGATCAAAGCACTGAAGGAGAAGCACATCGGGACGATCACCAAGGAAGATGGCACGAAAGAACTGAATCCTTTCTACCATCTAGGCTTTCTAGCAAGAAATCCGCTGCAGAAAGACAACGTCAGAGGTGCGATCAGTGCTGTGGTCAACCCTTGGTTGAAGAGGGCGGAAGAAGAGGGTGTGCCCATCTGGTTAGAAGCCACGTACTCTCACGCGGTCGACATTTATCAGCATTACGGCTTTAGGTTAGTTGATGTTATTAGAGTTGGAGTTGGCAAGCGAAATACGCTGGGATGGCCAGAGGAAGGTGGGGAGGGTGTTTGTGCATATGGTATGATATATGATCCACATTTGAACTCTTAGCTGCCTTGGTGAAGCAACTTCCAAAATTGCATTTCAATGGTCTCTACCGTTCTGGGCACATCTCCTCAGACCCGGAATAGCCCGTGCTCTTAGCAACCAGGTTTGCTGGAAGTCAACTGGCGAGAAGTTACCGCCGAAGATGCAAGACGATTGTGAGTGAGGACTTACGACATTGTGATGCGTTACTTAAGACTTGGGGCAGCGCACAAGCCCTTTAGCGAGGCTCCAAACACGATTTGGCAGCTACATGCTCGCGAGGCCCACGTCAATGACCAGCTTGTTCGCAGGTTCGTGATTGAGACAAGTAAAGCTGGTTGAGGATATTACTGGATGGCCAAACATAATAAGGATTGAATCCATTTACCTAGGTATATGCAGCCATGATCGTGCAGGATCGAATGGTGGTTACGAACACGAAAAGGATAAGGAGGGAGACAGACGAGCTGTATCGTCCCTGCTTCAACGAGCTTTCAATTCAGGCGAACACAGAACTAAAAGAACGAGCACAATGGTGCGATGATCACATGGTGAAAGGAATAGTTGCACCTTCAGACATCTATCAACGAGAGTCGCAACGACTGGTCTTGAGGATGTGGTACATAGCAGGTGTTTTAAGCTGCTGAACTACATGATGAGCTGATACATGGCAACGATACACGCTCTCTCCTTCAGCCAGCATTGTCCTGTTTGTAACTCGACTATGTATGTGATTTGGTTTTGTGAACGAGCGACTGACAATACTGACACTTTTCGTCATGAGCTGACCGCTGGTCCAGACCGAAGGCAGGTTGCCTCCAACCACCAGAGCACGTTGTCAGCAAACGAAGCTGACTTGAGCATCACACCAAAGGTCTGTCAAGCTTGCCTGACCCGACCTTCACCGACTGCAAGGGGCATTGTGGAAGATCGCTTCGGATACAACTTTGCACGTGTGGATCGTCCTTTGTGCTTGCTTTACAAAACGACTGCGGAAGTGGAAAACACACAGGGGTAATCCGCGTGGAAGTGAAGTCCCGAAGGCAGCCGAAAGAGAAGCCGTGTGCCTCATTGCCTGAACACTCCGGGTTCAAATAGACTGGAGCATGGAGATGGAACGCTGAGAGACGCACGTGCTTCTTGTGATTCGAGTAGAATGATCTTGCCAAGCTCGACAACGTGTCCGTGCGTGTTTCGAACTTCGTTGCTGTTCATGTCGTTAACCAGTTGTTATGCAAAGCGGTGACAAGGATGAGGAACAGGACTAACGACAATGGGAAAGGGAAATGCGAGAACTTCAGCATTAGGATGATTATGTAAGTTGCTATATTGGGTTAGATTAGCCTGTGAATTTTGACATTCGCTTGCTGAGCTCGACTTGTTTCGTGTGACACTTTGTTGGCACGAGACTCGTTACCCGACACCAACTGGGCAGAAAAAAGCTTGTCAAGCCACCACTGATCAAACATCTGGTCCCCTGCCAGTGTTGTCATGTCATCATCTCCTTTGGGGCCAGCCCGTCGATCTTTTCCGTTGAAACTGTGAAAAATGCTTACAGTACTGTACAGGAAGCTTGCATGGCCCACCTGAATGGATACTGGGTCGTTAAAGAGCTACCATTTTTTCTATCTCCTCGAGATTGGTTGCTCAGTCAAAACGAAGATAGACTTCACATGCAAAACGACCATTCCTAAAAAGCGGTGTAGACAGTATATAATGACTATGGCTCGACATGAGCTGCCATAAAGAACGGCCAACGCTTTCTTCACCACTGTCGCACCGTCCTACCATATTATCCAAGCACACACACAGATACCATGAACGTTACAGCCATTGAGTACCGACAAGAAATTATTCCTCTGGACTTCACTTCGCACAGTTGAACGATACAATCACGTGTGCAACGCTCTATCTCAGGGTTCGAAGCCTGTTCTCACAATGTCAAAATCCCCTTCGCAAGATCGACCGTCCTTTATGCTCTCAGTTGACCCAGCCCCCAAGAAGAGGGCCTCCCACAGCACCCCTTCATCTGCCGCAGCTTCATTCACAGATGAAAAGATGCCTAGCCCAGCTGTCTCAGTTATCAAATCTATTGCTCGACATGCGTTCACGCGTACACGAAGCGCTGTCAAAACACCAACGAGATCACAGCTAAGCGTTGAGGGCCGGCCTCCAAACATGGCAACGATGAGACAAGTCACTCCAGTTTATGACCACGACCTTCAACGCTGGGTCTGGCCTACTCCTCCGATTGAGCCTACCAATAAGCCGTCCAGAGAGCTTTCTAATCTATTGCCAAGACGTAAATCTATTACATGAAAGCCTACTCGTCAAGAGACGATTGTCAATAACGGTACCCTCCAAAAAGTTTTCAAACTCAGTAATTGAAGCACCGTCAAGTTTCAGTGGAATGCCCTGGTTCTGTGTCTGGGGTCAGGCGATGATTATGTCGCGTGAGGACTTGTTGTATCTCGATACGCTACGGTCAGACATATCTGGCCTAAAAATACAAACTCAGCGTGGTTCAACACAACGAAACCACACTACTTGACTATACGGCAGATACATGTTCTGTTGCAAAGTGGTGGAATGCAAAGCTATCGTGGTAAGGGGAGACGCCATGGCTTGCGAAATTAGTGCGAAGGATGATCGACTCTGGAAGATCTTACTAGGGTCTCTCTACTGTTATTTGCTGGAAGGAAATCGTTGTCGACAGGAAATCCGTCAGGTGGGCAACGGTGGAGGGGATAAGCACATCACGTCTTACTCTGCCTGATACGTGGCAGTGTAGGAAGGTTGTGAGTCAGACGGGTAGGAAAGAAGAGGCAGGATTAATATTTATGATCCGTGAGGTTGCGTGGGTGGAATAATCTGAAGCTGTGAACATAGCAATTTCATTGCAAGGATTTAAGTGAAGAGTTCGTGTAGCAGATTCATTCGTTTGAACCGAATCGGAAACTTGTTGAAAGCTTGTTACCCTCTGACAAAATTGTTGAAACCTGTCACGCTCATTGAACGGTTCCTAGTTGACGTGTCTGTTGTTTGTCTCTCCGTCTACCTGTCCAACTAACGAATCGAACTTACGAGGCTATGGCTAGGGATCTTGCCTCGAGTCACGCTGTACTGTTCGATTTTCGATGCTTACTGAAGCCAACGGAGCTTACCGATCGTGTTGATAATCAGATGTGTGATGGTCTTTAGGATCGTATCAGCATGCATCTGTGGGTTAGTAGAGATGACGGCTTCAGAAGTGACAGAAAACTTCCTAGCTAAAAATAGCTACACCTTAACTCAGTAAACTCTGCGATGTTCATGCTTTTCAAATTCTTGGTTACCGCTGTACTGGTAGAGCGTTTTAGCCTTAGCCATCGGCAACAGATGAACAATTTATCAGATGAACGTCGGTAAGGTCTTGTGATGCGTACCACAACGTTTGAAAACTCCTACGGAGTGTGTGCGCATCCACATTATTCGTCCAAAAGTCCGGTTCATGCACCGGTGCGTAATGTTTGGCCACTGATCGAGCGGCAGAAGTCCACGCAATCTATCGTCTCATGCCGTCTACAACAATATCTGCGAAGTCGCTGTTAAGTTCCAGGAGTACCCCATATCCGGTATTTCAATACCGTCGCGTGCCTTGTGTGTTGTGAATGTTGCGAATTTTCCTGCGACCCATTCAACCACCAGTCATCCAGCAATTTACACTACACCTCGAATCGTGGGGAGGTCTTACAATACCCTTAGCCAATATCCCACAGCACCCTCCAGACTCAAAACATAGGACAATGTCCAGCCAACATCAGCAGTTATGAATAACCACATTCCATACGCAAAGATGCAGCCGCAGTCTATGCAAACTCAGCAACAGTCTCATGCTCATATACGCCAACAGCAGCAGCAGCAACGTCCTCAACAGAAATATCAAGCAAATCCACTGCATCCTTCCTTGATCAGTGAACTTGACCCAGCTTTCCTCAAACTGTACAACGACTATATCGCCACCTCTCCACCTCCTTCCACAGATATCAACGTCGTCCGTTCGAATTACTCCGTCCTATATAGTTACGCGACCGCTCCCGCTAGCGGTGTGGGTGGCATCGGTGAAACAACAGTCCCTGGCTGGGCAAAATATCCGGGCGAAATATCTGTTCGAGTCTACGTCCCACCAGGCGAGGAGCCTGGTCAGAGAAAGGTCTGGCCTGTACATTTCAATTTCCATGGTGGTGGTAAGCACAATCTACAAGCATACCCCGAGGGGAAGCGTATATACTGATGCATATGGATGTATAGGCTGGGCCTGCGGTGACCTCGAAACCTCCGCACACATCTGCCACCACATCTGCGCGAACGTTCACTGCTGTGTAATCGACGTCTCCTATCGCTTGATTCCAGAATACCCATTTCCGATCGGCATTTTTGACTCGCTTAGTGCTGTTGCACACATTCTTATTAACCACAGGACGTTCAGCATCGACCCTCATAACATAACTCTTGGAGGAGAATCTTCAGGAGGCACCATCGCCCTCGCGCTAAGTCACATCTTTCGTGATGCTGGAGAACAATGGAGCAAAAGACTCAAGGGTGTGGTGGTTGGCACACCGAGTATATGCGACTTACGACGCATAAGCACAGCTCAAGAAAGTCCGTTCGAAAGCATGCGTGACAGTGAGCGTATGCCACTGCTTAATTGGCAAAAATTGAAATGGTTCGACAGCTTCAAATGGATGAGTTTGACGGCTCAGCCGCCTGGGCTCCTAGTGCCACAGCTGCAGTCCCCGCAAAACGACATTAATTCGAGAAAGGTGGAGAACGTGCCGAGGCCGAATCATAAGCAGATGATGGCGGACGTATCATGGTATGCGAATTTGCTGACAGCACCAAACCACAAGGATTTGGCACCATTGACGTACATCGCGACGGCAGAGTTCGATCCACTACGCGACGAGGGAGAGACTTATGCACAGATATTACGCGAGAATGGAAATAATGTGGTCACAACACGATTCATGGGTGTGCCACATTCGTTCATGCACATGGATGGAGTATTGAGGCAGGGGAAAGAATATTCGGAAGAGGTGATAAACAATATTCGAACTTGCTTGTATCCGCCAGAGGCCAACGAGGGGAGCAATACTGGGAAGGAGAAAGAGGGCCTAAAGCAAAGTAACAATGCTCACGATCAAGGTGAGGACGTGGGAATGGAAGAGTCAGAGTGAGAACCTCTGTTTGACTTGTCATATCTAGACGATGGCCTTGACGAGAGTGGGGCGTCAGCATAGCGATGTCTTTTTCCTTCTTGTCTATGATTCATGCATTTTGGAGGTTGTGATTCAGCATGGTGTTGGGACGGAAGTTATGATTCTTGAGTGCGAGCTGTCACGAGCGAAAAGGCCACTGGAACTGAGCACGACACATTGGCCGGAGTCGAGGTGCATTGCGAAGGTGTTCGCTAACAGTCGTTGGCGTTGGCGGTCTACCTCTACATTGTTCAACATTTTCAAATCACATTGACCATATTCGTTTGAATGGCTGCCAATAGTTCAATTCATTCTTCTGGTACGGGGATAGCCCCGGACAACAGGGAACTCTTCTAAGTGCCAGTGGGTAGGAGAGAGTATGCTGTGTGCTTGGAAAGTAGTAGCTCAACACTGTGATTCATAAGATGCAAGACCTGCAGCAAGTCACGCCGGAGCGTTCTGCTTACTGCTAGCCAAGAGCTGGCCTTCAGTAATTTTCAGACCTTCTTGGCATGCGAATGGTGTTGGCACTCTTCACAAGGCGAGGCTGTGTTAGATAGTCCTCGAGGTATGGAAAGGAGCTGGTGACGCGGCAATTTCATTGGCGGGCTGGCGGAACCACGAGCCTTCAAGATGGACTCTTCTTCTTCTTCTTGTTGTCGTCGCTGATGTCGTATCAAATAAGTTAGGATGAACGGAATAGTTGGTGGTTGACCAAAGTACACTTTCTTGTGTCCGGGTGTTCTCCACAATTCGCATAACGCAGATAAAGTCCAGGCCAGATGTAACCTGATTCTGTGTCGATCACCCGGGTCAAGTGTTCGCGAAATCGCTTCCTTCATTGCCCTCATGGATGAAACATGCCTTTGCAACTCTCGAGAGGAAGAAGTTCGTGAGGCGGATCAGCTCATGGTCAATGAATATTTGTTGTAAAGTAATTGTCCGGCCGACCTTTTGGTACTAATGTGGAGTCGGGATGGGATATTCGCTACTTCAAAGCTGTCACATCAGGATCCTCCTCTATGCGAGAAGGTTTACATCTCTTCAGTGAAATTTACTTTCTGGCTCGTTCGTGAACTTTGACAGGTACATATACAGGTATGCATCCAACCACAATGCTCCTCTCTCGGACACCTACCATCGTATCCGAGCACTTTGGTATCGGTTGAGGCAGCTCTCAGAGAAAGGCTGAAACACCCCTCCGATGAGACGAAAGATAGCATACAATCGACTGCGATGGTTAACCTGACGGCTGATGTGACCCGCGACTTCACCGGGGTGAAGGTATACTCAGCATTCACAGATCCTTCGACCCAGACACCGCTGTTCGTGGCAGAATACATCGCAGTATCGTATCGCATGTCCGATACTTATGCCAACTCTCCACGATATCTATATTACGTCCTTTTAGTTCTGGTATTCTTTACCCAGTGGAATGAATGGCTCGCCAATCTGTTCGTTGGTGTAAGTCAAACCATCCTCATTTTCAACATGAGATTGCTAACAATCTTGAACAGGTCATAGCGACATTTGCCGGAACAGCCGCCATCCAAGCTATGATCCTACTAACATATCAAACCGAGTTGCCACCACCTCAGATAGTCTCAATTCCTTACATAGACCCCGGATCAGTGGCCGGGAACACGACTCTTAGCGCTATAACCAACTTGGTGACGAACATGTCATCGGTCGTTGTACAACCCGCGGCTCTCGACACTGATATTGACGCCCTTCTAGCAGTCACTGTCTCGTCCTTTCTTATGATGCTACCTTACCACACTTGGAGCTCAGCTATTCGGGCTAATAGAGCCCGCCATGTACTGATCTTCATGTGGAATATGCTCATGCTGGGTGGCGCAGTCTGTGCTTTGGTTCTCTGGCCAGCACTCTTTGATGTTCCGTTACAATACCGTTTCTGCTACCCGAGCATGCTCGATAAAGATACCTTCTCAACCGGCAGCTACGCGAGCTCCTTGCCTGGCGAAGACTGGAATAGCACAATCTGGAACACCTTTGCCAACTTCAATCGCGCCAACAACCTCAGCAGCAATTGCATATACCCAAGCTTCAATACTTCTCAGATTTTGCGGCGACCCGGCACGATAGTAGCAACAATAAAACACACCGACTCTGCACGGGCAAATTCAGAGCTCTACTGGGCAGGAATTTTAGCTTTATCGACAAGCCTTACTAACGAAAAGAACCTTGCGAACCTTATGTATATCGCCATCATAATCACAGCCGTCGTCATGGTCATCATACTTGTTTTCGTACTCACCCCTATCCGCCACATCACGCGAGTTCCTGTCCACAAGCCTAAGGAACTGATCCGAGGCAGGAGAGTGTTTCATGTGCTCTTGGGAGAGACCATTAATGGCATTTTGGAAATCGTCAGGGCTATCCGATCGCCATCAAGAACAATTGCTCAAATTAGAAATGCTCCTCACCGCACCCGACGGACCAAGATACTGAGATATGCCCGTTACTGGACAGACATGCTCGCCCTCATAGTCCTGTTTGTAGCCATGATCCTCACCCCCGTCACGATCATCATCTTCGTGGTCTGGATCGAGTGGTACATCGAACGAGACCTCGTCTCCACCGAACTGCCCGCGCAAGTCGGCCAATGGACCACGAGCGTCAGCATCGGTCTAGTCCTTATCAGCGCCCTAGTCCTACGCCTCCGCTACATCATCGCCACCAAAACCGACATCCAAGGCGAGATTGCAGATGCGCAAAAACACCTCGAATTCCTCGAAACTTTGCTCGAAAAGAAGACAAAGACAGAGCACGAGTATCGCATGCGCAGTCGAAGTATAGCGACCATCAGGGAGCTTGAATTAGCAGATGATCATGGCGACGGCTGTGATTATGATGGCGATATACA
>Ga0139314_100092_pt1 | contig 14712 bp, 9 predicted proteins | sample In2P11_FD_99376 | JGI IMG/M metagenome (GOLD analysis project Ga0139314, IMG submission 99376)
TGGCTTGCTATTGCGATATTTGGGGGTTTCTTCCTAGATGTGATATTTCTTGTGTTCCACCCTATAAGGATTTCGCGTCTGGACAAGTCAGCCCGTGCTATGAAAAGAAGTGAAAGGGTCTCCCTCTCTCGGGCTGCAATTGCAATATCTTTGGTGGGCCCGATCCCAGCGATCGGCGATCGCTATGTCAAGGGGAAGCACTAAAGGTAAAGCGTATCAAGCGTCGGGATGTGGTATTCGAAGTAACAAAGAAAAAGGCTTCCTGGACAATAGTGGAAAGCCTTAGCATGGCAGCACCTAAAGGGCTAAGCACTTGGTTCAAGCCCCCAATCATATGAAGGAAGTCGTAGAAAGGGGTTGAAAGCATGAGGGCTTAAAGGGAAGTCGGAACTCACTTATTTTGTCTTATTTCTGTGTTAAAGGCCCGCATCCGACAGACTGCTTGTTACATCATAAAATGCATCCCTAGGTGTATCAGAGCGCTGAAAAGGATTGCGCAGAGCTTTGAAGGATGTATGGGTTGGCAATTGGGGCATTGAATGGAAGTGTGGAGAATTCAAGCTAGGTATGGGCGCATTGAAGATAAAGACCTCTCGTAGCACGCATCTAGAGTCGGCGCCAAAGGCATTTAAGGGAGAATGGACAGTGAACCGCCTCAGCAGTAGACAAGAGCATGATGACAGAGACATGGCTTGATCAGAAGCCTTCTCGGGAACCACAAAGGATCTCTTCCTCCATCTTCCTCCTGTTTCTTATTATTTTCTGTGGTTTCTTATTTCCAGAAAAGGGAGCACATCTCGATTGTAATCTTTGCGCAACAGAGCCTTACACTAGCTCAGACAGCTAGTTTGGCATACAGTTGGAGCTCAGGCTAAGATATTTGTTTTAACTGTAACCCAAGCTCTTCCCCTCTTCTTATAAATAGGGGAAAACAACATTATACAATGGTTCCAGAATTTCTCACCCAATGGGTTTGAACTCTGTGATACCAATTTGGCTCGTAAATCTGTAAGTGAATGACTTGTATCTTAGACTATATTAATATACACAGGTAGATCTTTCAGACTATCAAAGAAATGGTGGTGATTCCCCCTTCTTAGTATTACAGTTTGTTATCCTCTTGTTTAATTTGATTATGTTCATATTCTTCTCTGCATTCATGCTATAATAGCTGCTAGAAATTATTTCATGCTTTCTTACAGATCCATGTGTGTTGATTTATTAATGCATAATGCCTGTATGAAGGGTTGAAGTTATATCTTCAAACTGCTCTATATGAATCATAGCACCCATCCTCTCTTCAATCCATTATCTTTGCTTGTAACTCAAACAAGTGTAGAATTTTCCATTGCGTCTAGCTCTATGTGTTCACTATAGAATTCTGGATGTTTTGGGCTCTATATGATAACTTGATAAGTTATGCTTTCCGCTAATTCTCTCTCATTTGCTCAACAAGGCCTATTAAGTTGTAATCCCCTTTGAAGTAATCGGCCCCCGCTCTTCTATGTGATAGTTCTGGGAACTCTGTGTGAGGAAGTACTTGAAATACATAACTCATACCTTTGGAGGAATGAACCAAGCCCCCTTATTATCTTTCATTACGTGACAATTGGAGTGCTGCAAACCCCTCACATATAGCCTTTCATGCACTCCTCTATTTAAGATGTCCTAGGCACTGGTCTACAATCACCCCAGAAGTTGTCTCTAGGAGGCTTTCTATCTCCCCTGCAACACTTGTGTTGCTGGTGTGACTTGGAACAACAACATAGTGAATGAAAAGGGGCATCCCTGGGCCCCATGCTAGGGCACAAGGGTAGCTAGTGAAAGGGGAGCCCACACCTGGGTGTATAATGTATAGGAGGGAGCAATCGTGGTATATGAGGTGCCCCAACCTTGATTTTTCTACCCTTCTTTATATTCCTTTTGCCTTTTATGTTTTTTTTTTTAATTTACTGCTTGGGGCTCAAGGGGTAAGAACATGATGTGTGAGATATAGCAGTGGATAGCCCCTTTAAGGCAGGGCGGTTCATAGCCCACCAGGGGTTGGGACAATCATGGGTTCTTATATGATGAAGGATGTTAATTTTTGCAACTGTGGTAAAATTCCACCTTGGACAACTCAAATGATTGAGATAATGATTTCATTAGATTCCTCTTTTTGAAAGGACGAAAATCGACCTAAAGATCACCCAATTTGGTTAAATGGAAGTTGAGTTCTGAATTATTTTATTCACACATGTATTATGGAATGGGTCAGTCCTAACCATATGAGTAACTGCTTGGGTCAGTCTTAACCCCAAGTGAACCCTTTGGAAAAACCTATAAATAGAATAGACCATAAGATCATTTGGACACATCTTCTCTTCTCTTTTGTCTTGGTTCGCACAGGTTCGACGAAAGGAGTTCGCTCAAGGGTTCAAAATCACAGGCGAAAGGTTCGCTTTGGGTTAGGGTCTTCTAGATCTCGGTCGCTGGCACAAAACGGGGCATTCTCATCCCTGTACACTGGCACATAAGCCTATGAGAGCGACTATGGCTTTAGAGACAGTTCTAGAGGTATCGGTCCCCAATCGCTTGCACAAAGTGGTCTTGAGAGCGACCAAGATATCTCGGTCGCTTGCACAACAACAGTAAAGGAGTGACTCTGGGTTTTAAGTGTATTGCGCCACAGTCGCACGCATAAATACTTCTTGAGAGTGACTATGTAGTCACATTCGCTCGCGTATAGTGACTGAGAGAGCGACAAGGAAGTTTTGGTCGCACACAGATAGTTTTGATGAGAGCGACCAGAGTTCAGATGTAGTGTTTGACATCTTGGCTTCAGTTGACTTCAGTGATCTGGTAGATCTGGGTTTCTCTCTATTGTTATATAGATCTGTAGATCTGATTTGTTAGTATTTGCTGCAAACGTATATATTGGGCTCATTGACAGTGACAACAGTATTCAACAGTTGACATCAGTTTGTGACAGCACATTACAACCATCAGTATGAGGGTTCCAATTCCTAGCATGATTAGATCTATTTCATTGATATCATTATTTTTTTGCTTCATAGATAAAGTTATGTATCATTGTACTCTCTTTTGTTGCACCATTTGATGACGATCTAAGAAGAAGAAGATTTGCAACGATTTTTCCCCATAGTGGGTTTCGCCCTAGTCTCGGACCAATCCCGGTGTCTCTATATGTGTGCATGATTTCTTGTACTATTCCTTTTATGTTCTGCTGCATTGATGATGGTGATGTTGTTTCCTTCTATGTAATTGCATATGCTGATGTGTAATGGTGTAGATCTGAATAATGTAATGATGATATGGGATGAACTTAATGTATTAATGATGAAATGCAACTATCATAACAAAGAACAATGTCGCCCTAAGAAAATTTAACCTGGTATCGGAGTTGGGCAGATGAAAAGCTATGGAGATCACCCCGATGATGAAACCATTGATGGAAGAAAGAAGAGGATGGTGGAGACATGGCATCCGATGGTCGAAGCATTGATGTTCTATTTTGAACATCCATCTGTATATGTATGATGTACATAAAACCTAAATAAATTCATGAGTGAGTTGCTTCACTTACATAGAGTTGCCACCGAGCATGCTTTGAAATATCTGCATGAGGTATTCTATTTTGAGAATGAGATATTTCTCCTATGATATTTATCTACATAGATGTATTGCTGATATTTGAGTTTATTGTTGATAAACACATTTGGATGTTGCTTTAGTATGCGATCTGCCATGATATCTTGGATGAGAGGTTCATGGCATGACCAAGGTTGATCATGATGTTGCTAAATGGCTAGCTGTGAGGCAAGAAACAAAAGCTCCTTAGAGAGTTGTTTGAGCATGATCTAGATATGACATGGATACATTGTGATGATCCAACTGGCAGTAAGTCCCATATTTATAGTTGGGACCAAGATACTCTCATATATTGAGACAATGTAGTTGTTTGAAACAAGCTCAGCCTTGTGGTTAGCACCTCCTTGTGAGGGAGGATGATTATGGTATCCTTTTGTGATTCATATGATTATATATGACCTGACATGATATTTGATTTGATGTTTTGTATGAGCAAGAAATAATTGCTACTGAGACAAGTTGATGATGAGAGCAGCACTGATCGAGGACACTGAGCAAAGTCTTACCACCCTGCTTGAGTTCCTAGGGTGAGGAATTGAGATAGAGGGCTCCTAGGGTTGAGGAAACTTTGGGCAATAGGGCATTAGCCTATATGTTACGCAAGGTTGAAGAATGCTGCTCCCCTATCTTTATAGGGTCAGAGAATGTTGCTCCCGCTCTTGGACTTTGCAGAGTATACCCCAGTTAGCATCATACCCTCAAGCAGACCAACTTGATGGGATTATTGCTCCTCGTTTTGGCCAACGAGTTGAGAGTGTACTTGGGGTGTACAACCCAAGTCGATTATGATGCAGGTGTTCTACCACATGACTATTTTGGGTCATCGATGGGAAGATCAATATGCTATGCATTGAGATAACCCGATATGATTCCGGGTTGAGGGTAAGCTCCTCGATGAAATTCCAGGGTCGAGGGTGTAGTCCCCTGTGTGATGAGTTATCCTATTGCTCGGTATGGGTGGAAGCTATTACTCCCCGATGTGGTTCCAAGTTAAGATGTGTTCCTTGATGATATGCTCCCCGATGACGATTTATGAGTAGCAGCCCGCTAGCAGAGATTCCAGATAGCAGCCTGATGGATAGAGGGTGGTAGCTTGATCTCCCCTTCGGTAACAAATTCTTCTTCTAGATCTGAGAATGTTCAGCGTACGAGCAGGAATAATCAAGTGATAAGCAGGAATAAGCAAAGGATAGATTGAGATGTACAATGATGATTTGTGATGACGAGACACTTGAGATGGTGTTAAAATTGGCAACTAGGGTCAAACTCCACATGGGTCATCTTATTTATGACAACTGATATTTTTCTTGGATTCCTCTCCTCAAGAGGTGTAGGATTGATTTAAAGATCATCTGATTATGAGATGTACAAATGAAGTTATGAATTTATTTTGATTATGGACAAATTATCAAGGTCGACCTCTTCTATATGTCGACTCACCTAATCCAATAGTCACGCCTCTTGACCGCCACCGATTGGTATATATAGAGGTGCTTTCTCCCTTGTTTGAGACATCCAAGTGCTCATCCTCTCCTTTGAAATAGGACAACATCTGAGGCAGGATGCAAGTGGCAAGGGTCGAGTTTATGATGAGACCCATCTCTGTTTAGGGTTGGGAGAAAGAGCCGCAGGTCTGTGGCATCATGCATGGAGGATAGGAGGTCTGTGCAGCATGTCTCTTGATTTTGGGTACATATTTCTTGTTGAAAAGAGTCGCAGTTAGAGGAATGCTTGTTGGATGGTTTTCTGTGCTATTTGGTGAGGTGTATCTTTGTTACAGGCCACAGGAAGAGAGCCACTACAATAGCTAGTTGTTAAGCTGTTTGGAGGGTATAAAGGCACGGATAAGTCCTTCTTTCTATGCCGCATATGCCCAGGATTGAGCACATGCATGTTAGAATTCTTTCATGAGTTTGGGACTATTTTATCTTGCCACTAATCTAGGGTTGCTGTAGGGTTCGTTGAAGAGGAGCCTCAAAGCTATAAAGCAGTGATTGGATGTCTTCTAATGGTAAATCATAGTAATGGAGAAAGAGGACTGAAGCAGGCAACCCTAACCAGTGACCCGGATTGCAGAGGAAAGACATTATCTCTTGAAGCTAACTGTGTTTGTGCCCTAACCAGTGTTCAGAATTGCAGTTTCATTAAGCCATCTTCATGTTTGAGAGCTTTGATGTCAGATCTTCTATTTGGCAAGTCAATATTGACTTTGAATTTTTCTACTCTATCTCTCTCTCTCTGCTGAACTATTGTAGCATATAAGAAGAATTGATCAAGGGTTCCCCACATTGGGGTTTGTCCCAATGTTGCACGAAGCGGGGACAAAACATGGATTTTTTTTGGAAGCGGGGATGCGGAAGCGTCATTTTCCAAAAATCTAGGAACCGAAGTGTCTACTATATATATATATATTCTTTATATTTTTTTTCATTTATATTAAAAAATATCCAAAATACCAAATTAGTTTTAGAAGACATGAAAACATGCAGATTTTTACATAAATCAAGATAGATATGGCATCCATTGTACGTCAATGATTAATTATTCCAGCATCAAACATTTACAATCTAGATTCCTCTTCTCTTGTCTAGCCTTTGCCTCTACTTCAATTCGATAGGGATTTTAGTTAGCGTTGCCTAATTTTGATCAAACAGCTTAATCCAAGCCTTATAATATGGTAGAGAAAGCTCAACATGCTGATCAATGATTTTGACTTGAGTGAAGGGTACATAATTGCTAAGGCCATGACAAAGGAGTTCAACAATCAATAACACCAACACTGGGGTACATATAAGGCTTGTTGCTCTTGATTAAATGCCAATCACATGCCCTCATACATGATATAATCCAATGAAACACCACAATCCCATTGATCCTAAAAACTGTTTCTGCTGAATTTTGAATGGGATATGAAATTCTATTTTCTCCATATGAAGCTTGATGAGGTTGGAACCACTCTCAAACATCCTGAGTCATTTCATGGTAATGTTAAAAATTTAAGTAAAAGGATGGAAATGAAATATAATGGAGAATGTCACTTAAACATTACCATTAGAGAGCATCTAGGAAGTGTCTAGGGAGCATCAAGGGGCACCTTGGGAGTATTCAGAAAGTGTAGTTCCTCACTGAACAGTTCGGAATTTCCAGAAACAAAAAACAGAAAAAGTCCCACGGAACCGTCCACCTTCTCTCGGATCCGCTCACGATCTGCAGTGGATACATGCCTGAACCTCCACAGATCCGCACCCGATCCTTTCTGGATCCGTGGATCGGGAAATAGGAACTGCAGATCGGGCAGTATGAGCCGCAGATCGGGCCCCCACGAATCCAATTTTGCAGGAACCACCAAAAAAAGGAGGAATCATGGATCTGATTTTCCGCCGAAGGATCGGTGGCGGATCTATACAGGACGCGAATCTGCCTTTGGATCCTTAGGGGTGACTGTTCTTGCAACTCTGGTTTGTCCCTGGTGTTAGGGTCCCACCCTAACCCCCTTAATTATGTCTTGGGATCATGTCTTAGTCAAAGAGTCAATAAAGCCCATAATATTTGTAAGTGGTTAACCCGAAATTAATGACGGGACCACAGTTAGTTGCAAATGGGCCGTAGCCGTAGTATTAGATAGATGGTATTAATAAAACCAACGGTATTGACCCGTGGTATTACATGTATGAGTCATATATAAAGGATAGAGACTCCCTGCAAGGAGCATCGTGTCTTATTTTGTAATCGAGCTCTGCTCTATTGGAGGTTGCCCCCTCGAAGAGGCATGTGAACATTGCTCTCTGAATAATAAAATCATTGCTATTCTGTGTTCTGGGTATCTTTTTCTTCGCATATTATGTATTTGGGTATGATGTTGCAGGTTAATAGCATAACAAGTGGTATCAGAGCTCTTTCCAGGGCTCAGTGGGATCTCCAATTTTTAGAATTTTTTTTTAGGCTAGAGACGTGTTCCGGCGTCTTTAAACCACGGGATCTGTCGTTGAGTGCATAAATCTGCGGATTTGGGGAGGCATGCACACAGGAAATACAAGAGGTGGTCACGTCTGTTGGACTCCCTTGTAGCCCCTGTGGGTACCCCTTCGAGTAGTAGTGCATTAGACATAACCGCGCACGGACTGTCTTCCACGTACCTTCTGGGTATATAGGAAGCCCCCTAAGCTCCCTAGAAACCTCACCATAGATAAACCTTCGGCCGTCTTGTGGCTACAGTACACCAAGAACAGCACTCGGAGAGATTACTCGCCCGTACGATAGGGTAGTCGGGTTGTACGGCTAAGGGTATGGTCGATCCTCCTTAGTTAGAGCCCTGAAACATTGGGCCGAGTACTACTGTCAGACCCTTATGTATATTGCGATCTGTAGCACCTGACACTCCTCAAGACCATAGTTCCCTTTCTATAGGGGGATCACCCATCATCTATTCTAGATCCGAGTGCCACAGCAGCAGACATCAGTCCCGCAGGCCCATCAGATCAGCAGCAGCAGTTGTTCCACCATTCAGATCTCTCAGATCCACCAGATCGAAGTTGTTGTGAAGGGTTCCTGTGCCGAGGTATACTTTTCGCAGGACTTTTGGCAGCATTGACATTTTGAGGATTTTGCGACTGCAGTATTGATCAGGAAGGAGTGAAACTCCATTAGGAGTTTTCCCCAAAAAAAAAAAAAAAAATCTGAGATCTTCCGAGTCGCTTATTGGTCATCTAGCCCATCAACATCAGGACGACGAGCTGAGCACGGTGGTACCATTCAATTTCTTAGTAAAATTTTTTTGGCGGTCCCAATGTTTCATCAAGTTGGTGTATGGTAGAAACTAGAGCTCAAGCGATGGCCAATGAAAGGCTAGACAAAATTGAAGCAAATATGGCCAACCTCCACCATCTGGTTGACAAACTGAGTAACCAGCTACAAAATGTACTCGATAAGGGCAAGGAGCCAGCCCACGAGGAAGAGTATAATGACCATGAACACCATGAGGGTGAGTCTAGCCACTCTCCTCACATCTAGCACACCCATCCACCACCCAGTCAGCGACCTCCCAAGTTGGATATGCATAAATTTGACGGTTCTCACACGTTCGCATGGCTAGCACAAATGGAGCAGTATTTCATATTGAATCATATCCTAGATGATTGGACTAAGCTTTCGGTGGGGACCATGTACTTGGACAATGAATGATGGCAATGGGCAGAATGGCATCAACGTTGCAATGCACCTTTGCGAATTGGGCCCAATTTACCAAAGCTCTTCGAGCTCGCTTTGAACAGGAAGACTCTTTTTTGGGGCGTCTCACTAAGCTCAGACAGACCGGTACAGTGGATGAATATATTACTGCTTTTGAAGCCTTAGCCTTCCGCACTAAGAGTCTCACAGATGAGTTCTACATGGAATGTTTTATCAGCTGTCTTAAAGAAGCCATCAAAGCTCAAGTTCTACTCCACCACCCTCCCACGTGGACGGAAGCTTGCCAGGTAGCTCGTAAGGTGGAACGTGCATTAGCAGCTCAATACAGCCGCCCAAATTTCCCCACTAAAGGTCGTCCCCCACAAGCTCACAATACGACTCAGACTCTTAAGATCCAAAAGGTGTCACCTGCGGAAATGGCCAAAAGAAGGAAGCAAGGACTATGCTACTACTGTGATGAAAAATATTCCCCTGGTCATAAATGCAAGGAGCCCAAGTTTTTTCAAATAGACGCCACTGACTACAGCTCAACAGAAGAAGATCCACCACTTGAGGAACCTGAGGCGATAGAAGAAGACAACCAAAAGGAGATGGTATCTGATGAACCAGTCATTTCGATAAATGCGTTGGCAGGAATTTCTTCCCCTCAAACTCTCAAAATCCGGGGTTTTATTAAACATCACCCAGTAGTAGTCTTGATTGATAGTGGAAGTACCCATAATTTCATCCATCAAAATGTCGCCGACGCAGTGCATTGTTTTGTACACGCAGTTTCCAACTTCCAAGTCCAAATCGTGGATGGTGGCACAATGAAATGTGAAGGGCGCTGTGAAAATGTCAAGCTGCAAATGGGGGATTATCAGTTGAAAACACACATGTTTGCCATCCATATGGGGGGATGCGACATTGTCCTCGGCGCTGAATGGCTCCGCACTGTTGGGCCAATCACAATGGATTTCCAGGAGTTATATATGAGCTTTAGGCAAAACAACTACACACATACCCTCCGTGGCCTCCAGGCGGGACCCCCCTCGATCATCAGCTCGCATAGGATGGAAAAATTGTTAAAAAAGGGGAATCATGGCGTGGTAGCTTAATTCAACGCCATCCAGGTCGTTGAAACCCAGTCCCTGCAAATTCATCCTGAGATGCAACAAATTTTAAATAAACATCAGAAGGTCTTTGACAAGCCTAAGGAGCTTCCACCATCGCGAGGGGAACATGATCATAGCATCACATTGGTTCCAGGGGCCCAGCCCCCCAACGTGCGGCCATACAGATATCCATTCACCCAAAATAATGAAATAGAAAAGATAATCAAGGAACTTTTGGAAGCAGGTGTCATTCGGCCCAGCATTAGTCCTTATTCAACCCCAGTGGTCATGGTGCTCAAGAAAGACGGAGAGTGGCGGATGTGTCCCAACTTCAGGGCCCTCAATAAGTTAACAGTCAAAGATAAATTTCCCATCCCGGTGGTTGACGATTTGCTGGATGACCTCAATGGGGCTCAATTATTCACTAAGTTGGATCTTCGCTCAGGCTACCACCAAATTCACATGAAGGAAGTCGACATTCCCAAGACTGCGTTTCGAACTCATGAAGGCCATTATGAGTTCCTGGTCATGCCATTTGGTCTTTGTAATGCCCCTTCTACTTTCCAGAGCCTTATGAATCACATTCTTAAGCCATATCTCAGGAAATTTGTCCTGGTCTTCTTCGATGACATCCTCATCTATAGTGGCACTTGGGCTGCACATCTTCACCATGTCGATCTACTCTTGCAACTACTCCGCCAACATAAATTATTTGTCAAGATGTCCAAGTGTTCGTTTGGCATGGAAGAAGTTGAGTATTTGGGCCACATTGTGGGGCAGGAAGGTGTCAAGGTGGACCCCAAAAAGATCCAGGCAATGCAAGAATGGCCTCAACCTAAGACCTTGAAGAGCTTGAGAGGATTTTTGGGACTCACCGGCTATTATCGTAAATTTGTCCGCAACTATGGCCGCATAGCAAAGCCCCTCACTCGACTCCTAAAGAAAAATTCCTTCTTCTGGAATGAGGAAGCCCAACAGGCATTTACAGCCCTCAAAAATGCCATGTGTTCCACTCCAGTCTTAGCACTACTTGACTTCACCAAATCTTTTGTTATTGAATGTGATGCTTCGGGGACAGGTATTGGGGCAGTCTTAATACAAGAAGGGCGACCCTTGGCCTTCACAAGCCAACAACTAAGTGGGAAGAATCTGGGCCAATCTATCTATGAAAAAGAAATGATGGCCATTTTACATGCAGTCGACACCTGGCGACCTTACTTATTGGGGCGACGTTTCCAAATCCGCACAGATCATCACAGTCTTAAATATTTTCTGGAGCAACGCCTATCTTCCCCACAACAAAATAAATGGCTCGCAAAAATGCTGGGATATGATTATGAGATCATTTACAAGAAAGGAAAAGACAATAAGGTAGCAGATGCATTATCTCGCCAATTTGAAGAAGAAAGTACTCTGCTAGCAATTTCCCTCCCCATTCCAGAATGGATTGAAGAAGCTCGCCAAGAATGGTTTTCACACCCAGGGCTATCCCAACTCATTTCTCAATTGTAGGACGATCCAAATTCCATCCAGGGCTACTCCTGGCAGGATGATATTCTTCGCTACCGGGACAGAGTTGTAATATCACCAACATCAACCCTCAAAAGTCGCATATTGGCCGAATTGCACTCATCTCCCATTGCAGGACATTCGGGCTTTCAGGAAACTTATGCTCGCACCAGAAGATCATTTTTTTGGACCGGCATGAAAAAGGACATCCTTACTTTTGTAGCAGAATGTGATGTCTGTCAATGCCACAAAGGAGAAACCGTCAACACACCAGGCACATTACAACCATTGCCCATTCCGACATCAATTTGGACGGAGGTTTCTATGGATTTCATTACAGGTCTTCCAAAATCAGGGAACAAGTCAGTAATCATGGTAGTGGTGGACCGCCTGTCGAAGTATGCTCATTTTTGTGCCCTACCCCACCCATTTACACCAACTTTGGTTGCTCAAACTTTCATGGATCAGATATTCAAACTACATGGCATGCCCACTTCTATTGTGTCTGATCGCGACCCAATCTTCACCAGTAATTTTTGGCAAGAACTCTTCAGGATACAGGGCACTCAACTAAAACTCATCACTTCCTATCACCCGCAAACGGATGGTCAAACCGAAGCCGTCAACAAATGTCTAGAAACCTACCTCAGGTGTTTCACTTCAGAAAAGCAACACCTTTGGGTACAGTGGTTACCTCTGGCGGAATGGTGGTATAACACCAACTATCATGCCACTACTAAAATGACTCCTTATGAAGCAGTATATGGTCAACTTCCGCCTTCCCCTATTTCTTATCTCCAGGGATGCTCCAAAGTACAAGAAGTGGATCAACTCCTACAACACCGCGCCACCATGCTCGCCCATCTTAGAGAGAATCTCCATCAAGCTCAGAACCGCATGAAGCAACAGGTCGACCAGCATCGCTCAGAGTGCCAGTTTCAAGAAGGGGACCAAGTCTTTCTGAAGCTGCAACCATATAAGCAAAAATCACTCAAAGACAAGGGTTGTCAGAAGCTATCTCCAAAATTCAACGGACCCTACCAAGTACTTCAGCGCATTGGAGAAGTGGCTTACAAGTTGGCTTTGCCACCTACTACAAAAATCCATCCAGTTTTCCATGTATCATGCCTCAAGAAAGTAATTGGGAATAATTGTCGAGTTCAAACCAGTCTACCTGAACTGGACGACGAAGGGTCAATCTGGCTTCAACCTGAACAGGTCCTCGCCACAAGAGACAAGCACCTGCGCAGCCGCATGATTAAGGAAGTCCTCGTCAAATGGAAAGACACCTCTCCGGAAGATGCAACTTGGGAACCAGCTACTATTATTCAGCAGTTTCCGCAGCTTCAGCCTTGAGGACAAGGCTAGTCTTAAGGGGGAGGGCATGTTAGGGTCCCACCCTAACCCCCTTAATTATGTCTTGGGATCACGTCATAGTCAAAGAGTCAATAAAGCCCATATTATTTGTAAGTGGTTAACCCCAAATTAATGACGGGACCACAGTTAGTTGCAAATGGGCCGTAGCCGTAGTATTAGATAGATGGTATTAATAAAACCCACGGTATTAACCCGTGGTATTGCATGTATGAGTCATATATAAAGGATAGAGACTCCCTGCGAGGAGCATCGTGTCTTATTTTGTAATCAAGCTCTGCTCTATTGGAGGTTGCTCCCTTGAAGAGGCATGTGAACATTGCTCTCTGAATAATAAAATCATTGCTATTCTGTGTTCTGGGTGTCTTTTTCTTCGCATATTATGTATTTGGGTATTATTTTGCAGGTTAAGAGCATAACATTTTTGGTCACAGAGTAAAACAAGATCTCCCTTTTGGTAAGAATGAGGCTTGACCTTTTTGTCGTACTGGGATTTAACCAGACGCTTGTGGGCTTCGAGTGCCAATTTGGCATCTCGATGGGTTTCATCTAGTTGATTTAGGTATAGTAGGTGCTCTTCTTTGGCAGTAGTGTCGGGCAAGAGTTCAACAATGATTTGTAAGGAAGGAATCTAACACTCGATTGGTAAAATTGCTTCTAGGCCATAAGCCAGTTGAAAAGGTGTGAAGCCTGTAGAAGTTTTAACTAAAGTTAGGTATGCCTATAGTGCAGGATATAACATTTGATGCTAGTGGGTTTTATGATTTCCTATTAACCTATAGATCATGGTTTTTAAGACGCCATTGACGACCTCTACTTGAACATTAGCTTGGGGGTAGTAGAAGGATGATTGATCTTGGCGAAAATCGAGCAGCGATGTTAAGTTAGAAATCATGTGATTCTAAAAATGAGACCCATGGTCTATAATGATCATGTGGGGCACACTGAAGTGACAAATGACCAGTTTAAATAGGAATAGTATCGTGGTTTCTCCATTGGCCCAGAAGGTGCAAAGGGCTTCGACCCATTTCGTGAAATAGTCAATAGCTATGATAATATAGTTGTGTCCAACAGAGGAAATAGGGTTGCAAGTTATGAAGTCTATCCCCCATTTGGCAAAGGGGCCTGTTAGCCTTGTGGGCAAACGGTCCAAAAAAGGATCCAAGTATGCCCCAAAAGTCTTCAAAATCCTCTCAAGGATCATTCAAAGTCAAAATGGTCGCAGGAGGAAAGCCCTTGGAAGGGTGGAAATACATTATCAAGAGGCTCAAAACACTCTAAAACCATGGAAAAACCATTACTGCAGGCTTAAACTGGGCATCACACGGCAGTCTTTAGATCTGGCTGATCAATGGCCTAGATCTAAGCGACAAATCACATATCGATCAGGTAGAGGAGATAGTTTAAAGTTGGGCACATGACACCACCAATCAGCGATCACCGATGATCGGATCAGCGGGAAGCATTTGTGATATATATAAAAAGGCCCGGGGTAGGAGCGATATGTGATTGCGATAAGATCACATCACAATATCGCTATTGGCACCAACCAAGGAGCAGGGCCTATGCACAGAAAGATGGACAATCCGATGCCTAGACCCAATAGTATTATGTGTTGAAATATATAAAATTTGAGATCTGCGCCCAAGCATTTTCCACATTTTTTTGTGTATTTTTGTTGTTTCAATGAAATACATAGGGAAGCAGGGTAGCACCGATATCGATGGAGCTCAGACCCGAAAGGGTTCGGGAATGAAATTTTATAATCTTTCAAATCCACCAAAGGCTTGCTTTCAATATATTTTGTGTATTTTTGTTGTTTAAATGAAATACAAAGGATCCTTGGGCATTGTAATAGCGATACGCCCAGACCCAAAAGGGTTCGGGAAGCAAATAT
>Ga0139314_100158_pt1 | contig 14686 bp, 17 predicted proteins | sample In2P11_FD_99376 | JGI IMG/M metagenome (GOLD analysis project Ga0139314, IMG submission 99376)
GATCGTGAACGTGGCTAAGACGGCCACGGCGGTAAAGACGGAGACGATGAAACGCATTTTTCGTCGAGACCTGGATTGATTAGTCGACACGGAGTAAGCTGTAGTAAGGGTGAGTAGTACGCAATGTTTTGGAACTATAGGGTCTTGGTTACTTTGGTGTGAGGATCCCTTCGATCAGATCAGCGGGCACAAGACGGGAGGCAGTCTTTGTCTTTCAAGGTAGGAAAAAGACGGTGGGACAATCCAGTGCCTTTTATATGAAGGCGACTCGAGGCGAATTCCTAGATCTTTGGTAAACTAGCAGCAAAGCCCCAGCGCAAGGCGGTCGAGCCAATCTCATACAAGTTCGACCATTAGCATTGTCATGGTTCATATGATGTAGATGAAGAAAGCAGGAGACGACCTAAGATTGTATGAATCGCCAACCAATCAAGCGTATGGTGTTGCAGAGATTGGGAAACGACCCAAGGTTCACCACAGAAGGACACCTCAATTGCGCGTTTTCCAGTCACGAGTGAACAAAGCCGACATTGGGAGAGCCTGAAAGTCTGCAATATCGCATTCTGATTGGTGCATTTTCGGTATCGTATGGTAGCTTGCATTATACAGCACGTGTGGAGCCCTCGTTCGGAAGAGCTCTGCTTTCAGCTGCACACCAGTCCAGCATCACGTCTACGTTCGCACAATGGTAGCGACTGAAGGTGTGTGAATCGTTCGCGGATATATGTACCAAATTGACATGACAGAGATATCAGGCCCTTTTGTCAAAACACGGGCATCGTGGCCGAAGCAGCCACGTCAAAGGGCCTTCGCTCTTGGAACGCCTGACACCGGGTATGAATTAGCAAGACAAAACACAGATAGTAGAGTGGTGACAGAGAGCGCTCTACGAGAGAGTGATATCGCTACCTGTTCCATCTCCGTTCTGCTCCATCCTGGTGTCTTCCCCATCTCCACCTGCGAGCACCTTGGTCTGAGGTCGGTATCCTTCAGGTGGACCTACACCAGGCGTGCACGCTGCGACGTTTCCGTCCTCGTCGACAAATTCGAAGTTGTACCGCGAGAGCAAATGAGGGATTGCTGAGAGTTGTGGGCCGTATCGTGCGGTATTGTCGTAAAGCTCGAATAGCGGAACGGCGAGGAGCTTCATGTTCTTCGGAACACTCAAGACCTCTGCGAAACATTAGCAATTGGCCAAAACATGGAGGATAGGCAGGTCAACTTACTGCTGCGCGGAAGCTGGATAAAGTACAGCTTCTTGCACTCCTTTGGCCTGGTGACATGCGCAGGGATGAAAGGGTACATGAAGGTCTCGAAGTTGGGTCGCCACCACTGCGCCAATGTATCGCCAACCACCCACTCGTCATTGACGCCTTCGCCAGTGAATTGGGTGCCGACTGGTGCGAGGCGCTCGTTCAGCCTCGCCTTAAAGCCCTCGATCTCGTCGTCCTCAGCACGGAGATAGTCGCCGGGTCTATATGACGTCAGCCAGAACAGTTATAGGCGATGACAATTCGTACAGCTTGAAGAAGGCGTTTGCGATCTGCAACATAAGGATGTGCGGGTGGTTGTGTTCGTGGCAGACCAGGATGCCTTCGCAGGTTCGTCGCATGCCATGCTCCGAGTAGTGCTCTTCTAACCGCTTGAGCCGAGCGAGCACCGAAGGGTCCTCCTCGGGCTGGCCATCTTTGGTTCCGAATGTGTAGTTGCTGAGAGGAAACAAGCGAATCGTCTTTGGCTGGTTGCCGTTGAAGTCCTTGGGGATGACGGGACTGCTTTGGTGAGCGGATATCACGAACGCAGCTTCCTAAACATACGGGTATGAGCTCTGGGAAGCTTCCTTTACTATGGTCGACATGGTGGCTGTGATTGTTTCGTGTAAGCTCTGGGTTGCTTGTTGCGTCGCGACAATCGACCCGTCGCGGCGAGCTTGCAGGGATTCAGGGTCTCGCTAACACGTGATGATGCGCGCATCCACGCCCTCGATGAAGCTGCCACAGCTCCACCACTCCGTCGTTCCCATCAATTTGCCTGCTCGACCGAGACTTCTGCTCCTTAGCCCTGTCGGTCCGCAAAGTAATCAGAATGGTACAGACAGCATTGATCACTGGAGGTAAAGCAGACTTCACCAGTGCTCTACTGCTAGCTGACCCTAGAGTGCAGCTAGTGGTCTGCTTGGCCGTCAAGTGCAACGAGAGTTCTTTCTAGACGGTTGGAAATCAATCGGCACCGGGCTGAGTCGTATCACCTCGCCAGATGTAGTGAAGCTGGATATTCTGAATCAAGACGAGATCTTGAGGGTGCTCGATGAAGTCAGCCCGCAAGTCGTCGTCCACTGCGCTGCCAACCGCTTTCCGGACTCTTGTACCAAAGACCCAGAAGCAGCGAGGAAACTGAACGTAGACGCAAGCAGGATTCTAGCTGAAGCTACTGCCTCTCGAGGAATCTTTCTCATTTACATCTCGACGGACTATGTCTTTGCTGGGAAACCTGGAGAAGCTCCTTACAAGCCAGATTCGGCGCCGAGCCCACCAAATGCGTAAGTCCAGATCTGACACACGAAATTTATGGTAAATACGAGGACCTTGGATCGTCTACCAATGCCCACTTCATGGCACATGACAAGTCCCGGGTATGGTGGCTGTTGTGCCAACTTAGACTGACAAGATTCGTCAGGTATGGCCAAAGTAAACTGGAAGGCGAACAAGCTGTCCTTGACGTTGCCAGCAGGACTGGTGCAAACAACAAAGTCGTTGTTCTCCGCGTCCCAGTCCTCTACGGATCTTGCGACGAGCCAAAAGACAGTGCAGTCAACGTGCTCATGTCGCAATTGTGGAACGCACAACAGATAGAACAAGGCCAGCCAAAAATCCAAGTCGATGACTATGCGCTTCGATATCCTACGAATACTCAAGATGTTGGTCGAGTGTGTCGTGATATAGCGAAGCTGTATCTCGATCCAGCAACCATGTAAGCTACGCTCAAACTACGGATAGTTGTGCGCGTCTAGTCATCCAGTGCTGACGATGAACACAGGAGCCGTGAACTACCAAGTGTTCTCCAATTCAGCTCCGAAGACCGGATGACCAAATGGCAAATTTGCCAGACATTTGCCGACATCATGGGGTTGCCCCTCGACAATATGGAACCCTTCAAGCCTGACGAAGAACCGAAAGATGGTACTGTTAGGCCTTACGATTGTCATTTAGATACTAGCGCACTGCGAGATCTAGGTATCGACATAACAACTGTGGGTTTCCGCACATGGTGGTAAGTTCATATGCGCGTTCGCACCTTCTACTGCTCACATCATGTAGGAGGCGAGAAGTTGGGGCTTTCCGCTGAGTGCCGACATTGGACGTCACGCGAACCCTTCCTAATACACCATCCGATCCTGCAGACTATGAGAGCCTTCCACTTTTGTTGCATAGTTGTCAGATATCGCAATGCTATGAGCGGCAAAGCCAAGACCGCGACACTAGCAGATCTACAGAATGTGTCGCAAATAAAGCCCCCGTACCTGCATTTTTACTCTTACAGTAAAGTATGGATCCACTTCCCGCACATCTCGAGCATCGCATTGGAGGCTCATCGACTACCCACAGTTGTCGCATTCCGACGTTGTGGTTCTTATCCAAATTGGGATTGCGGTCGCTAAATGATTGGGTGACATCCATCAATGCGGCGCAGTCTCGCGCTGTGAGTTTTGGGGGCGCTTATGCTCCACGATGGTGCCGTTAAGTATCTATCCTTTCGACGTGTAGAATGCCTGAATCTACTCCCGTTGCTTTGTGTTTCTTGTATTGCGGTTCTTGTTTGCTTACTCGTCGCGTATTCTTTTCTTCGTCATGGATGCTACCCTAGCGCCTGTGGCGCGATCAGACTTTCCAGATACTATTGGACCTAAGAAGTCGCATACCATAGTTTCAGTCTTCAAGCGCGGCGAAGAGCATCAAAGTATGTTAGGCTTGAAGTCATGTGAAGAGGAGTCGTGTTGACGAACTGATAGGCCCCAAGCTCTGGAAATCCGCAGCGCTGCGCGCACCAGTTCTCATCTTCACGATCTTAATCTGCTGGACCATCATCGCCGTTCTTCAATATTTACTCGTACGAAGTCAGCGAGATAACGGAATAATCTTTGCTCCTAAAATTAACGACCTTCCTTTGAGCCGAACCTTTCTTTATCTTTACTTTCCGACGATCGTTGCAGTAATTTTTAGCATTTACTGGGCATGGATCGATTTGGAGACAAAACGATTGGAGCCATATTATCAACTAAGCAAGAAGGATGGTGCTCTGGGAAAAGATTCCCTGCTTCTGCATTACCCTTTCGACTTCGTACCTCTGGTACCGTTCAAGGCTGCCAAGGACCGGTAAGTAACACGTCTCTATTCAATATTTACTCATAATGATTATGGGCGCATCTAACCCCGTATCATTACTATTGAAGATAGCCCACACTCATTGGACAATTCTTCCAGTGCTAATCGACAGCAGGCATTGGCCAGTCTTCTGGGCTTCACTCGCTGTTGTTCTTGTAACATGGGGTGTAGTCCCTGTACAAGCTGGTATATTCTCAGTGCGAACAGTTACGCGGACTACGAAGACGACTTTCGCAGTATCAACATCCTCAATTCCGATTGAGCAGCAAGCGACAACACTGAACCTTGGCTACATGCAATCAACCTACGGTATTGTCTCGTTGAATGAGACGCTTCCGCAGTACATGGATCGCAACTACACATTGGCACCATTCCGACCATCTACTAACTTACACACTATTGGTGAAGCGAGTGGTATATGGACCGCTCCGACGACCAAATACTCTCTCGACCTTTATTGTGAGGATGTGTCACACAAGGCCGATAACAGCACGACGATCGCTTACACCAGTAATAGCGGCTGTAATTTCACTATTGGTTTGACTGGTAACGTGACGAAGGGCAACGTCCCTGGTTACGAAGGGGAAGCTTATGCCAACAAAGATTACGTAGGCATGTTTGTTGGGTAAGTCAGATTCGCAGTTGCAAAGTGGATTGTGGCTGACACTGCATCTTCATAAAGCTATCACAATGGTGGATTTGCCGATTTTTCGCTGGACTCCGTTTGCGATAAGTCCTCTAATACTACATTTTATGCTGCGTTCGCAAAGAACAAGGTATGTACCATACATGGATCGACACAGATCGAAACCGATCTATACAATACGCCCTACGATCCTTGTACCAACCACACTAACTTTTTTCACAGGCCCGTCCAGAAGATTCTCCAGAAGACGTCACTGCAGTATTCTGTAAACCTCTCTATTACCAACAAACAGTTATGGCGACAGTGGACATGACTACAAAAATGCCACTGAATGTGGAACCTTTGGCTGATAAAGAACCATTGCCATGGCACGTTTTCAACACTACAATGTTCGAGACTCTGTTGAACGCTGCTTCGTTGGGTCAGGAAGTCCGTGGTGACATACTCCCCGCAAAGTCACTGCCCAGGTATATAGAAACCATTGCCCGGGCTAGGCACGGACAGTTGAGTCTCAGCAGCGGCAGCCCTGGAAGCGTTGTTCAACCTATGGTTGGTCTAGCTATAGGTGCTGGTACCGATACGCTGGAGAGTTACCTAGAATGGAAGGGTCTTAGCAAAGCTTACGCGGAAGCTTATCGGGTATTGTTTGCCCGCGCAATGGTCGACGTTCTTGGAGACAACTTCTCAACCTACGATTCAACTCCCGGTCAGCAACGAGTCACCAGTGAGGCAGTCGTACTGGAACCGGTCTTCGTATACATCGTGGAGGGCCTACTGGGACTGATTTCGATTGCCACGATTGCTCTGCTTGTACTGTCTTTCATGCGAAAGAGATCGCTTCGGACGAACATGGGCACTATCGCCAGTGTCATGTCTATTGTCGCAGATAACGAGCCGCTACTCTCGGATTTTGCCGACTTAGACTGCTGCCCCGTTGAAGACATGGAACAGATCATCGGAGAGAAAAGATACAAGTTAATCAACGAGGATTCACAGATTTCGTAAGTCATCTTTATCTCGTTATTGGAAGGTCTGCACATGCTGACCAGAGTGATAGAATTATAGAGATCGACGATCGCATCGACTTTGGTGCTGGACCCCAGCTACTGACTTCTAGGCAACGCCGCGACACACCAACAAACATCGCAAAGCCAGTCCGACCGAAGGAGTTCAGTCTATGGGTCGCGATTCCCTTCATAAATCTCTTCATCATCCTCGCAGTAGTACTTGGTGTAATCTTTGCGAAGGCGCGAGCTAACGGTATGTACGCGAAACCTGAGCTGACAAGTTACTGTGTGCTGACACATCAAAGGTCTTCCGTTGCCTTCCTCTAACACAATAGTCAAAAACATACTTGAAAACTACATACCGACAGCTTTTGCCACTCTTATTGAACCAATGTGGGTTTTGATCAATAGACTTCTTTGCATGTTGAAACCTCTAGAAGAGCTTCAGGGTTGCAAGGCCAAAGCAAAGAAGTCTATTGATCTAGACTACAGTTCTCTACCTCCACAACTCGTCATATTCAAGGCTATCAAGTCCAAGCATTTTATTCTCGCTGCTGTCTGTGGCATGGCGCTACTGTCCAACGTGCTCGCGGTCGCTTTTTCCGGTATCTTCAATCAAAGCTCAACTGAAGTACGACAGCCCCAGGCTATGACCTCGAAGTTGGATCTCAAGTTCGTAAACATCAATGGAAGTGTGGGTCCTGAAAGCTACCTGCAATTTGGTTCCCATGAATCATCTGGTGCATACGAAGGAGGGGACGGAGAAGACCAGTTTCTGATCGCGGAGTCGAACTACACGAGAGGCACACCATTACCAGCATGGACAGACGATCTGCTTTTCTATCAACCTTTCTCTTGGACCAATGAAAGTGGGAAAAGCGTCAACAACTCAGATATTCCCCACGTGGAAGCAACAACTAAAGCTTTTGGCGCCAAACTCGACTGTGAACAGCTAGAGCTTGGCAAAGATTCTCACGCAAGAATTGAAGTCGGTAGTTCTATACGTGCGTCCGTCAACGTTACAGTACCCACTAAAGACGGCGATGTTCGGTGTAGCAGCCAAAGCCTCGAGCTGAGGCCAGGACCTATAAGTGCGATACCCACGTGTCTTACAGGCCCCAGTGCTGCAGAGCTTGTTTCGATTCTCGAGCCCCGTATCAATGCAACACAACGTGAGAAAGATGCTTGTATGGGCACAGTTGTCATGGGCTGGTTGCGCGAACCGCAGGGTTTGTGTCCTCTTGGTAGAAATCTGACTATTACCAAGAGCAACTCGATATTCGTTCGATGCCGTCCAAGACTGCAAATGGGTACTGCAACGATTCGAGTTGATGGAGCTGGTCGCTTGGTACGAACAGTGCAGAACGTCACCGTGACAGGTGAGTAAATGGCAAATTTTATTGCTAAGCTCGTCACACTAATTCATGGCAGAGGTCGGCACATCGAATGATACACTTCAGGAGATTTTTACCAACGAGCCCATCAACCTGATAGGTCAATCGAACAAATACCTGTTCAAATACAACGCGAACGGTTGGCACAATGACAGCTTCGCCGACGACTTCATGAATTATTTCGTCAAGAGAGGCAGCAATAGCAGTCGCCTGGTAGACCCATCTCTACCTCCGCCGACCTTCAAAGATATCTCGAAGCCGCTGGGCGATGCTTATTCAAGGCTTTTCGCCATCTGGCTTGGTACAAACAAGGACCTGCTGCTTGTAAAACCCGATACGCCAGCACCCATCCTACAAGCATGGAAGATCGAACAGAAACAGCACATTTTTGTATCGATGCCTATGTTCATAATTGCAGAGGCTATCCTCTGCATTTACGCTGTGGCTGCCCTATCTGTCTATCTGCACCGGCCGGGCCAGTATCTTGCGCGATTGCCCATCTCGATAGCTTCTATGATTGCCCTGTTTGCTGCTAGCTCTGCTGTACAGGACTTGCAAGGCACATCACATCTCGACAAGAAGGGCCGTGCCCAACATCTCGAGGCTATCGACTCGAGGTACGGATATGGAAGCTTCGTTGGTGCGGGCGATGGCCGTGTCCACATCGGCATTGAGAAGACTCCATTTGTGCGAGTGAGGTCTAAGACGACCTGGTTGAAGAAAAAGGTTGGATATTGGCGAAAGGGATCGACTAGTTGAAGTGGATGAAAGAGAGCGCTAAGGACTGCTTTGTGATGAGGCTCCGCGGCTGTAATTTGATCGCGAGCGAATGAGCGACCACATCACGTTCCTTCGCGACGAGCTTGTTTTGTTGGCCTTGCGAGGTCATGAAGCTCCTCTGAGGTGGTCCAGTGAGGTGGCCAAAGCCAAATAAACTGGCTAGTGGAAAGTGGAGCCGGCGGCCATGTAACATCTAACACTCGCCAATTTCCAACACTGCTTTCGCTATGATGATGGAGATCGTCAACAACACCAGAGCGCAATTGGGAACCGGACCTGTTCACATGTCGGAACTACCACAAGCTTCTGCGTGTGCCGCAGTAGGTTACGGACGCCGCCCGTAAAAAAGTAACGTCAGTTCCGAGAAACGTCGAAGCAAGAAGACCCGTTCAATTTCCGACGAACTGCAGCCTTATCTTACTACCCAATAGAAGGAGAACTCAACCCCTGTACATGTTGAGATTACACTACCAATGAGATTTTTGTCATGTGAAGATGAGCGTGCTGGACTTCTTTGTAGTTTCACTTTTGGCGGATGAATAGCACGCTTCTGGAAACGCTCATATTGAAGCGATTTCAGGAGTACTGCAGAAGACACCTGAAAGGAGTAAAGACAATGCGGTGCTGGTTGTGCGTCGGGCTCGAAGCAGGCATAAGTTGGGGTTTGTCACGTGAGCGGGGGTCACCAAAAGCAAACCCCTAATGAAAGCGTAGTTCGTACTCTACTTTGGGGTAGAGTGTCTGGCAACGGGGCGGAAAGTCCGGATCCTTTGTGCCAGTGACAGTAGAGACCGACCGTGCCGTTCTGTTAGTTTATGGGTCTTCGCTATGCGCCACTCTGTTTGGCGATCAGGCGTTGTGATCCTGTACGCTCAAGTTTCGGGGTGCCAAGGATAGCGTTGTTTGTAGCGGACCAAGTTGTGCTCAACATTGGAAGCTCAGTGTCTCAATTGGATGAGACGGATGAAAGTTACAGCTATCAATTTCCTTTCTGCATACCTAGGTAGAAAAGAGATTGTATCAGGGTATGTCGAAGAGTTGAGGTTCACACGGGATAGAGGCTGGAAGAGGTTTACTGCCCAAGGAAGTGTCGGTAACAAGAGAGTGCAACGACGGGATCGGATCATACATAACAATTAATCTTGGACGGGTTGGTGAGTCTATTCAGTGGTCGAAAGTTCAACGACCAGGGTGACTAAGTCGACGTCCTGCGAGAGTACCATTTCGCCCTTACGTGAGTGGTTGTGTCGGAAATGACGACCGCCTTTCGACTTGGCATGTGCAAAGTTTGGAAGCCTCGAGGCTCGCGACTTTGTCGTTAGCCTGATCTTGCAGTTCATGGACGACCGAGCTGTGAGACGGAGATTTGAGATCGACTAGTTGTGGAGAACGGTGACGCGTAGTAACGCTCGTGCGGTCGGGGAAGACTACTGGAACTGCCGAAAATACATCTCTATGGAATATGGAAGAATAATTTAGTTTCTGGAAAAAGGCAGCTATGAAAAGAAATGTGGTTTGAGTCGTGTTTCGTGGAAAGTATACGTTACGTGAAGTCAGAGGGCTTTTGCATAAACCCTTCCTCGATCACCACATCGTACGTACTATACAAATAGGAGAGGAACGGCTGTTATTGCCCGTTTCTGCATGTCTTGTTAATATCTGTTAGATTCGCCTGACAGGTTTTGATAACCTCCAAATGCTGGCATCAAGCCCGCTAGTTTGTGCCCTTTGAGCAACAGGAATAACATGACCAGTAACGCGTGATGGCGAGAGGGGTTTGCTGTTTTGTTTCGCGCCGTTGGCGTTTTTAACTCATAGCTGGTGTTGAGTGGCCCAATACCCGTATTTCACGGGATATCCGAAACGAAGCCTTTTAAGCCTTTTTGATCCCCACTGGTCAGCTTTTCAGAGGAAAGGAGTGCCCGGCAATGTTGGCTCCCCACCAGTCCATCATCTATGAATTGTTTGCGCGTGAGCAATTTGGTGAAACCAGCTACAGTCGTTATATGACCAATCAGTCGTTGAAGCGATGAGGGCCTGGAGGCGACGGCGCCTTTCCATCACGAGCTGATGGCGACGGCGGGTCGGTAGCGAGCGAGACCCACGGGTCGCCGCCGGGTCGCGATTGCACGCACGCAACCCAACGCCACAGCCACACTCTCCTTATTTTGGTGTCCGCCACATTTACATCCTACGTCTTCACCGACGCCTACTCCGAGGACATGTCGCTCACGATGTGGCGCAGCCAGACAGACACGAGGCCACGACGATTGCATTGTGTCGATCTCCCAGATTAGCAGCGTTCACGACTATGAACCATGCATAGACCTAAGACTGTCAATAGTCAGGGTCTAATATTGTCGAGAGTAACAGAAGTGACGGCTAAAAGGTGGAGGCCCAGAAGAAGACCTTGCGCATGAGGGATACCCAGGTTGCGACGCATGAAGTTCGATGACATCGACGCGGCCTGTCGCTCGTAAGGCCTGCAATTAAAGACGTCTTTGTCACAATGAACGGCCCGCGACACTTCAGTCTCTAGCATACAATCTGGCGCCCGTGTCGCAAACGGCGGTAAGTAACCTCTGCGTAGCCTTCGAGGAGTCATCATTGTGCGAGCTGGTTTGTTGTCGGTCAAGCCATCGGCGTACGCCTGGTGTGCCTGTGGGCGAGCTCGCCTGCCAATGGGAGGCTCCGCAGCAACTTTCGCGAAGGATGCTGATCGTTTCAGCTTTAGCAGACGATCGCCACTCCACACCATGGCTAGCTCTTCCAGCTATCGAGTTATCGATAGGCCAGGATTCGGCATTCCCCTGCATAACACACAGACCACCGGCACAAGCTTCAAACCTGACGTCGGGCCCCTGGCCATAGCCTCGCACCAATGCTTTCCTATCTGAGTCGCTCTCCGCTTTTTTGTTTCATGGACAATGCTCTTGTCATGACCGCATGGCCAATGGCATCGGTATCGTGCCTGCCGAGAGCTCAGGACTTTGACGTTACACCACTTATCCTGTGCTCGTCCCCTGCCGCTAGACTCGAAGGGGGACGCCAGCCGAAAGAAGCCCGTCAACCGTTGCAAGAGAAGCCTTGCTTCGTCGAATAGCCTATGCGTCTTCACGATGATCCGCCGGGCATAGGCTCCTGAGTCCTTGCAATGCTGTGCGAGTCCCTCCCGACCGCCACAGGCTAGCCATGTAGTTAGAAACGACCATCCTTATATAACCTAACACGGTTCCGTCTGCTTTTCCTTCTCATCACAGGCTATTCACAGCAGTACCAAACTTCTTCTCTGTTTCTTTTGCTTTTGCACGTCTTGCCAGTGGCAGATCACATTCTTTACATCCGCCGTGCGTTACCGAAGAGCTAGACTCAACACTCTTCCCGCCTATATCAAGTGCCACTTGATCCGCAAACTCAAGACAACCACAGCCATCACATTCCTTCCATCGCTCAGCAGGTCTAGCGATATCCAAACGAGAATACCTTCTTCTCACGTCACTCTTTCAACATCAACATGTTTTCCTCAACCACCATCCTGATGGCACTTGTTGCCAGTGCCACCGCACACATGACCATCGTGAACCCGGTCCCTTTCGGCAAAGATACACTCACCAGCTCTCCATTGGCTCCTGGGGACTTCCCTTGCAAGCAACGCTCCGGCGTGTACGACATCACTGAGATGAACCAGTGGAATGCTGGCGAAACCCAAACTATCAGCTTCCAGGGTTCTGCAGTGCACGGTGGTGGTTCATGCCAATTCTCTCTTACCACTGACTCTGAGCCCACCGAGCAGTCTCAGTGGAAGGTCATCCACAGTGTTATTGGTGGATGCCCATCAAATGTATCGGGCAACTTGCCTGAGGCTCCCGAGGGCCATGGAGCGGCTACGTTCCCGGTCACGATGCCAGACAACATCCCAGATGGTCGCTACACTTTTGCATGGACTTGGCTCAACAAGGTCGGTAACCGCGAATTCTACATGAATTGTGCTCCGGTACAAGTAGGTGATGGATCGAGCAAGGCCTCTACCGCCAGCGTTTCTGCAGCCTTCTCCAGCCTCCCGGACATGTTCGTCGCCAACCTACCTGATACTTCCTGCAGCACTGCCGAGAATGAGGACTTCAACTACCCTAACCCCGGCCAAAGCGTTGTTGAGGGTAACGGTGCCTCGCTCGGAGACACGCTCACTGGTTCCGGATGCGACCAGATGACCAAGATGGGCGCTGGTAACGGACAAATGGGATCCCCCACTCAACCTGAAGCTTCGCAACCCGCTGCCAGCCAGGCCCCTGCCGCCACCTCTGGATACGCTGCACCACCTGCATCCAGCGAGGCTCCTGCTGCTACTTCAGGATACGCTGCTCTGCCCTCCAACGGCGGTGGTGTCTTCGCTCCTGGTGCTTCCTCTGCCCCTGCTGCTGAGCCCACTGCCCCTGCTGCTGCACCTACTCCTACCTACGGCGCCGAGCAGCCAAGCAGCGTTCCCGAGCAGCCAGCCTACAGCGCAGCGCCTCAGGTCCCCGACAACAGCACTCCCAGCGCCCCCGCCAGCGGCAGTGACTGCACTCCTTGTGACAACGATGGCGCTGTTGTCTGCATGGGCGAGAACCAATTCGGTCTTTGCAACCGCGGATGTGCTGTGCCTCAAGCTCTTGCCAACGGCATGTCTTGCTCTGCCGGAGCTGTCGTTGCTACCGCTTCCCTCAAGCGATCACCTAAGTTCCCTCGCGCCCACCTCCACCGCCGCCACGGCTCGTCTCTCTTCGTCTAAGGGTCATGCTTTGCACGGTCATTGGAATGTCTTGGACAGTCTCACATACCCTCAGCCGCGGACTACGAAATGCAATACTTGGAGTTTGGGATACGGATTGGGACACCTTCGGATCGGGTTGTCACATGGGTTGGGATGGGTTTGGGTCTTTTGTTGATATACCTTCTCACGTTGCGCAGATACACTTTTGGTCTCGCTCGTGAATTTCTTCTTTGCTTTACTGCTGTTACATCCATTCTTTCATGACCGGCTCTAGATCGAGTCGGCATGCCCTGTTGTCTTGTTTAGAGAGAAGCGCTGTGATCAGCCTCGTGTCTACGAGTGCAACATACCCTGTACCTACTGTACAAAACACAATATATCGCTCATTCATTCTATAAAACTATTCCCATGCTTGATCTTTGTGACTCGCTTGATTCCCTGAGTATGCCCTCATTGTTACGAATCTCCAACAGTCTTTGGTGAAGATGCGCATGACAACCGAGCAAGGGCCCACCATTAACATGACCTCGAGTCTCAACTGTCTCATCTCAAGTTCGGTAAGCCATATCAATTGTGGCTACGAGCGTGTGTAGCCAAGGTCGACCACGAGGCTATTCACCGGTTTATGACGTCCTTGGGATGGCGGGCTTGTGATTGGGTGGCAGGCACACAGGGAACAGCCAAGGGGACCGGCGGCGACTTCCCCTCTGATGCCCACTTTCAGCCCTAAGCTCCTGTCGCCAGCGCACACCCGAGCACGCGACGAGCCAGACGACAATTCTCACTCCGGCCATTCGACTACTGCCATCTCGTGCTGTCAGGCCCCAGAAATTAGAACGCGCCGAGGCCTTCGTTTCGCACGCCGCCGCCACTCAAGCTTAAGCGGTCATTGCGCTCGCCCCACTACTCCGCTGCCTTCACCTCCACCGTCTTCTTGTGCTCACACCCCACAGCTTGCTGCATAGACTGCATAGATTGCCCAACATGGACAACCAACAAAAGGACGTCGACCAGTCCCAGTACATTGACAATGCTATTCGCGCCGTGCGTGAGAAGAAGCCGCTCCCTGAGATCGACTTCACCCTGCATACTATGGAAGATGGAAACCAAGTGAGCACACAGGAGCGTGTATGCAAAGGTATGCTCAATCTGTGCCTCCCGCCGTACTCTCTAGCCATGACCTGCGCTTTTGCGACGTTCCAGAGGAATGCAGCCAGCTAACCGTGCCGTGTTCCCCAGACGTACAAGCACCCGCCTTCCACCCACCCACCGACGAGCAATTCTTCTCGCCCCAAGATCGCACAAAGCCCAACATCCAATTCCTGAAGCAGCACTTCTACCGTGAAGGTCGCTTGACCGAGCAACAGGCGCTATGGATCATAAAGAAGGGCACAGAGATTCTCAAGTCGGAGCCCAACATGCTTGAGATGGATGCACCCATTACCGTGTGCGGTGACGTTCACGGACAATACTACGATCTCATGAAGCTGTTCGAAGTCGGTGGCGACCCAGCGGAGACGCGCTACCTCTTCTTGGGCGACTACGTCGATCGCGGCTACTTCAGTATAGAGGTAGGATAACGAAGGGACGGCTGATATGCATTGGCTGACACTCGCAGTGCGTTCTGTACCTCTGGTCTCTCAAGATCTGGTACCCCAACACGCTCTGGCTACTTCGCGGAAACCACGAGTGCCGCCATTTGACCGACTACTTCACCTTCAAAC
>Ga0139314_100016_pt2 | contig 14622 bp, 12 predicted proteins | sample In2P11_FD_99376 | JGI IMG/M metagenome (GOLD analysis project Ga0139314, IMG submission 99376)
ACGTACCTCTCCTGTTAGTCGAGTCACTTAACGTACCTCTCCTGTTAGTCGAGTCACTTAACGTACCTCTCCTGTTAGTCGAGTCACTTAACGTACCTCTCCTGTTAGTCGAGTCACTTAACGTACCAGCAGTGCCGTTCCAGATGTTGACGCTGTTGCTTGGATACTATAAAAGTATACATATAATCCCCGCGGCTGACACAGAGATAGGGCAAAAATGATTGTAGCCACTGCTGTATGGAGGGGTTAGGATATCACAGTTGGTCCCACTAGCCGACTCGATCTAATGGCCTTTATTTAGGCTCAAAGGGAGAATCCGGATTGATAGAGCCCTTGGCGAGAGAATCTGATTAAGAAAGTAATCGGTAGAATCCGGATGGGTAAGCCATTGGCCCTACCTGATTAGTAAAGTCCCTATTGGTAGGAAGGTTCCCATCTGAGAAGTCGTGGTGGCAAAGCCCAGGTCCAGGTCAACATGGCGATCCAGCTTTTCCAATTATTATTCAATACAATTATAAGCATACAATAGGATCAAGCCTAGTAGGATAATAAGTCCAATCCAATTAAACAAGTCTAAGAATATTTTCCAAGGTCTATCGAAGACTTCCGCTTCATACCATTCAACCCAAGGTTCAGCCCATAGCTAAGGGGCCTCATACCAGCTCAGAGGTGAATAGACTCATCCAACAGCATCCTTAAGTAGGCATGCATGAATCCTACTTAAGTCTATGGTTACGACTAAGTTACACTAATTCCTTTGAGGTAACAGCATGAAGACTGCTACTACCCCTAATTAGGAAGGAGGCCAGAATATTGAAGTCCGCCTGTCCAATTCAAAGTAGGCACACCATCTGTATCCTTCCGGCATAGTGCTTTAGCTGTTCTAGCTATTCTGGACAGTGAATAGGCATCCATCCTTAATGTTGAGGACATCCAGACCCCGTATCCTGTTTGAACCTAGCCATATCGAATGTTCGGAGGGCAGATACATACCCACCCTCATGTTTTGAGAGGAGGGGCATACGGCACACAGGCCTTAATAACACTTGCGGAATGAATCGCTTAGTGGGGACTGCTTGCTATAGTCCGGGAGTATCGAATCAAATCAAGAGGGCAGTCATAGTAGTAGGTTTTAAGATCCCATTATTCCTCTCCCTTATGGTCGAGCGGCCTTACGGCACCTATTATTCTCTTCGCGGACACGTTATCTACGCATTCACCTCGCTTTACATCCAACCCATAAACCCATTGTAAATCAGTCTCGTCGTTACACACCCTGGCTGGGCACCCATCGTTATACAGAGAAAGAAACTTAAGCCCACAGTGAACCTACCTGCCTGCCTGCCTGATCTCTTATTTCGCTCTGCCTGAGATCTCTTGAGACCTGTCCGTCTCTCGATCTTGCTACCCAACCACCCAAGAGCTTGGCAGAACGCTTTGCTCGAACCCGACCTACGAACGAACCTTCGAGACCTTAGACCTGCCTGAGATGATAGACCTTGCTGACTGACACTGCTTCTCTCTTTACTGCCTTCCTTACACTGGCTCTACTTACTCTCCCTTTCCGTTCTTTCTCCATTCTTGTTTTCTCTATATCTATTCCCGTATTTTTCGTTTATCCATACTCCTCCCGCTTCTTTCTTTTTTTAGCTCTGGCGTTCTGCCCACGGTTATTGAATCAACCAGTTAACAAATATTCTTATGATAGGAGATCATCGCCAAGATAGAGGGGCCAGTGCGCGAAGTAAGCCAGTGGTCGGTCGCCAAATAGGAAGGAAGTGGTCGACGATAAGGAGGCGGTCATTGACAAGAGGTGGTAGTCATTATCAATAGCCCATAAGTGCCAGTGGTCATTGATTCGAGGTCATTGCTTGAAGGTCAATTTTGATAGCCGCTAGTCGATTCTAGAGTTGATGCCGGGTGTCGATGCCTTCTTGGATGTTTTGGTAAATGTCTCCTTGCACTCGGAAGCGCAAGACCCTCCGGACCTTGTATATTTTGGAACCAATATATCAATTGGAGGATGTCTTCCTTTAGGTGTTGGAACCGATGAACCATGCTTACTTACAATGAAACCTGCTTTTGAGAAGTTGATAAGACCCATTGGTGTATTATAACGTATATAATGCAACCTGATAAAATGAACCATCTGTCAATAGAGGCGTTCCCTATATTCACAATCCGCCTTCTGGCCACATTCACTTAAAGCCGCACCTGCCCACATCTTACGATAGAAGAGTTCCAACTGACCCTTCTGCCAAGAACTGAATAATTAGCTATCTTACTATATCTTCTCTTTAGTCCCCTTCATTGATCATCTTCCGGTGCCGCTTATTCTGGTAATGAATAAGGATCGGATTCCCCTTACCTTCTATCGGAACCGCTTCTGGGGAAGTGATTTCTTTTTCCGATGGGAGGAGCCGAGCTCAGGCAGCCCTCTCGAGTGGGTTGGCAGCAACGTTATTGTATTTTGCAGCGCGGATGAAAAAGATACGGCACGAGACCGGTAGTTTGAATCTTGAGCTTAATTCTTTTCTTCACGTTTTTGAGCGGCCAAGTGAAGGCGTATCCAATGTGCTCTGTAAACAACAACAAGACTTCTCCCTTTTCCCTTTCCCCTTCCCTTATTCCTTTCCCTTATTCCTTTCCCTTCCCCGTACCCCATCCCTGACCTCGCCTGGGCCGTCCACTAAGAAATTGTGGCCGTCCGTTCCCTATCCTTGATCAACCTATCCTTGATCGTCCTATCCTAGGATTCCTATCCTTGATTCCGTCCTCTTTCCTGACCTCGCCCTCCTTGGGTCGGTGTTTCAAGCTTCCTCACTTTGAAGTGCCCACCGGAAGAACAGGTTTCATAGGCCGATCAATAATCAAATATGTATGTCCCAACCTGGTCTCGCCCACCTTTGGTCTCGCCCTCCTTACTGACCTCGCTATACTCGGTTCAAGCTTACTTTTTCATGCCTACCCTGGGGATGCGCTCTTCGGTCAATAAGAAAGAAAGGAAGGATGTCGGCGGTAATGGTCCTCAACCTACCGATTTACCTGAACCGAAGCTGTCTTACTTATCACGAGGCTTTCTTATCATAAACAACGTATACTTGACTTGATCACGAACAACTACCACCAATAAGAATATATGCAATAAGAAAGGAAAGAAGATATGTATGTGATAGTACTAATCTGAAGATGGCTTATGGTGACTGACCGACCCGGTTAACCAGCCCCATTGAGGGTACCACGGGTCCTTATCTTATGCTAACGAAGGCAGGTGCAGTTGATCCTTATCTTACAGAAAAAAAAGGTTATGCTTCGACTACTGAAGAAAGTGAAATTTATGTTGGTAGATCAACTGAAACTGCGACTAGATATGGACCGAGATCCAACCACCTCTGCCCCTATGGTACCTAGGTAAACGGGCTGCTTATCTGGTTCTTCAACTGTCTCTGTATCCGCTCCTGCTGCCTTTCTAGCTGCCTTTTACTGCATTGGTGGCAGCAACGGATCCAAATCCATTGCTAGCAGCATCCCTTCCAGATAAAGAACCCGTCGATTAATGGGTGTTTGGGGGCTTAATCCATGTCGCTGTATATGAAAGGGAAGCTGATAGATGGACAAAGCTAATTTCATATAGCATTTTTCCGATAACAAAATCTCTAGGAACATCACTTGGAACACGTGCTAAGGCACCTCCTAGATCAAATAGGTGGAAAGCAATGATGGTGAGTGCGTCCGGACCTGAGCCATTAACTGGTACCTCAGCCCGGTAAGTAAGCACCTAACTAGTTTTCTCTTCCTCCGATAGAAGCCATTGAAGGATGTACCTTACCTGTTACTACCTATGTAAGCTAGGCGAAGAAGCTCATGGAAGCCCTGGATCTATATACCACCTGTGATCACACATCCCGAACCTCTACAACGTGCGTGGTACAAGCATCACGAAACCACGGGAGACCCCTGCGGGCACTACACCGAGGATATAAGTACCTCGGAACTCGCATAAACCAGACCGAGGCAGACCTTAAGGGATTACATGGGCACAGACCAATGAGAGGGGAGACCTTGCCATACTTCACAGACATTAGGGCATATCGATAAGGATAAACAAGTGGGACTAAGACATCCGAACAGTTATCACCCGGACACAGAATCGAAGCATACCTAAAACACTTCTATTTCTCTTTCAACATTTCTATTTTCTTGGATGCACTTAAATTATCGCTGGCACATGATCTCTGCACCGGCGTAGGTAACCTGTTGATGAAAAAAACAGCAGTACTAAATGCTTCAGCCCATAGATACTGAGCTTTTCAACATCATAGTTAGTGCAGTTTCCACAATCTCACTAAACACGGAAATGGCCTTTTAGGAGGTTTTGGAAAACGTATGATTCATCACTCGTTCACTTCGTTCAACAGCTGGAAGAAATGAATGAGATATATTATATATGTCATTATGCATTCATGAATTCTATATTCCCGTGGTTCATTCTTTATATATGTCATTACGCTTCAAAACCTCCGCCGGGGATTGGGGTGGGTGGGTAAATAGTGGCAAAACGAATAGTGTATTCTGCTAAAACCTCCGCCAAGGATGCGTAAGCAGGCTCGACTGATAAGGACCTTTAGGTGCTCGACCATAAGGACCTTTAGGTGCTCGACTGTTAAGGCCGCCATCGAGACCCCCCCACCCAATAAGTAAATTGAATGCGGAGCACGCTCGACCAACGGGCCGCCATCATGCCCCCGGCAGGGTGAGGTACGAACGCTCGACTGTTAAGGCCGCCATCGCCCTTTTTTTGACTTATTTGAGAGGCCAATAAGTAAATTGAACCTTTAGGTGCTCGACCAAAAGCCCCCCCACCCAATAAGTAAATTGAAGAGGGACGAATGAATTCATATGGTGAGGGATAACCTACACAAATTCTGATATAACCTTGACGGACAATGAAATATACATCCGTCTCGACTCTACTGTCCATCCAGAATTGATTCGGTCCCATTCGACCGGTTCTACTCTGTGTCAAATGCCGCCATCCATGTGCGAGCTGCAGGGAGTGCTTCTTTCACTGGCGCTGGTCCAATAGGTGCTGCTTCGCACCTTTGGTGGAGTCGGAACTCCCATCACCAGCAGAAGACACACGACACGCCCAGGTCCATCAGAACTCACTCATCGGGGTCATCTTCGCCGTCATCGTTCTGCTTTATGGTATGACAACACTTCGAAGACTCGTAGATGACCTTTTCTTTCTTAGCTCGGACAGAATATTGGTTCTTCAAACAAAGCTGAGAAGGCGGCTTGCCCTACTGGTTATGAAAGAGCCATTTCCTTTATAGACCTAAGAGCAGCACTAATGCCAGGAGTCGCGCCCGAATAAGAAAAGGACCTTTCCATATCTCTTGACTGACTATTGTTGGCTCAGTCAGTTGTCCAAGCTGGGTGGGCTGGCTGAACGTAGCAGCCAGCTCTGACCTGAAGAGGGATAACCTTTTCTTCCCCTCAAAGCCTGAGCATAGCGTAAGTGACTGATTTCTTCCCCTCAAACAGGTAAGTGATAACCCTCCCTTCGCAGAGCTAGCGAAGAATAAGACCAGGACCAACTCATAGAGAAAAGTACGAAGATCAGGCAATTCTCTTTATTCCTATTTACTCAGAGGGCTATAAGTGCATCGGCTTATTAGGAAGGATATTTGATTCGACCAACCACTCACTCCGGTATGGGGCGGTCTCCGTCTCCACAGACATTAATTCATGATCATAGAAATGGCATGCATCCTTGCCTAGCCTAAACTCGTTGAGTCCCTATCGATCGCACTCTTTCTTTCTATTGTATGTAGGCCTATTTCATTTCATTTATGAATAGATATCCGGCCAACCACTTCGATTCCCTATCCGTGCGTGGTCTGGTCGTGGAAATTGATATAAGTGCGCGCCATTCATTGTGGGTGATCCCTTTCCTTCCATGTTGGCATCCTATCCGTTGAATGGAGAGTAAGATTCGTCGAAGGGGCGGGCACATTCATCGGCCATGAAGTATAAAGATCTATCTATGGATAAGAAAGAAAGGTCAGGGTCTCTACTCCTTCTCCGAAATCAAATTGAAAGCTCACCACGACACGATTACCACTTAATCAATTTCATCCCCTGGTCGCAAGTCCCAGATGCTTATTTATAATACAGGTCATTCAAGCCGGTCTTTTCACGCGCCCGTCTCCCTCCATCTTGGTCCTGCCCTTGAATGATAACTGAATCCATCCATCGAAGTTTAGTTGCACCGCTGAAAATGCCACTATTATATATGTCATTATGCTTTTCTTCCAGTCATGATGCGCAAGCAGGCTCGACTATGCTTGCTACCACCCAATGCAAGCGGGTACCTACTGCTGTTCTTTCTTTACTGGTCGCTCTTTATCCCTTCGAGGTTTCCGAAATTGATATTGATCAGGCTGTTTCCTTCCCCTATCTACGTGGGCAGAAAACTATTAGAGAAACATATTGATGCTCATCGGATAAATAAGGAAGGCCTTTACTGGTGGAGAAAACCAGCGAATCAATGAAGTGGAAGGGTTGGGTCCATTCAATTAGATCTACCCAATTGGAACATGGTGCAGCAACTATTTCATTGTATTTCTAAGGGGGGGTAACTAATAAGAACTTGAAACCTGCACTTTCACCTCAGCAACAGCGACCATTTCACCGGTGAATATGTAAGTTTCACCACCATAAGTTTAAGTCGTTGATCCAGCAGGTTCACCCGCAGTATATTGAAAGTGAGATCAAGAGTTTGTTCATGCATCCGAGCTAGCTTCAGAGCTAGTTTAACCGAAACCAGTTGATCCGCCTGAAACACCCGTAGCAGTGGTTTACTCGGAACCTATTGATCCACCAGTTGAAGTTGATGACCATGAATGGACCTTCATTCAGAAGGGTGGGCCCAACTCAAATCGAAGGTTCTGGCAACAGCTCTGCTTTGGTAAGGTCTAATCTAAGGTCAACCCAGAGAAAAGGAACTCATGCTCTTACCACATAGAGTAGTTATCAAGGGATAACCTGCTTGCTGCGGTCTTGAGCTTGCTATGTTTTCGTTCGAGACCTTAGCTCTTACAGGCCAACCCTTCGAATCATAGCTCTTGAACATGCTTGCTGTCCTTACCTCTTGCCCTTATTAATCTAAAAGGCCGGGTTACCTTCTGGTTCTATCACTGTAAGGTCCCTGAGGTAAGATGAAGGTGAGAGCAGGACTAAGATATGGTTATGTGTATTTAGGGAGAGCTAGAATGTCTCTCGAACACCTTAGCTTTGGAAGAGGATGTAGTAGTTCCAAAGGTCCGATCAACGAAACCTAATTCATCGTGCTTGCTCTGGCCCTTCAACATATACAAGGGGGTATCTATCTATCCATCTAGCTATCTTAGGACGGATAGTTTCAAACAACTCCTGATCTTGATCCTTTCATCATCTGATAACCCTAATAGACCTTTGCTTGCTAATCGAGTAAACCACCACTTTTCGATTAGACCTTGAGAACATACAATGAGCAAGAACACAAAATGTGTGTTCTCGGTGACGATATACTATATCCTCCTAAAGGAGTAGACTGAAGCTTTCTCAGTTTTGTTAGAGATCAGTTCAAAGCCCCTCACTGACCTTTCCAAACTAGAGATATCCTATCCAAACTCTTTCCTTACCTGTATGAACGAGTGGGAGCAAGAGCAAGAGATGGTGAGCAAGAGATAGACCTGGCTGTACGAGCTAACAAGTCCATACGAAACTAAATATCCTTCAAGGTCCGGAGGTCTTGCGCTTCTGAGGGCAAGGCCCGGTAGGGACTCACTATTCATATGGTGAGGACCCGGTAGGGGGCTCGACTAAAGGGAGAGGAATTCACTATATATCTTTACGAAACTCAAGATCCTTCTAAGAGGGTAAGGCAAGGGAAGTTGTAACGCTGGGTGAGAATCAAACCTCTAACTCTAAAGAAAGAGCGTCAGGCAGGTAGTTCATACAAAAAGCAAAAAGAGTACTAGCTTGCTTATTGATCGCTCCCTTGGTTAATGATGTTGGTAGGGCTCAGTCTCCCTGTTGCGGAGGGTATTCTGTTCTGGATGGAATACTCTGGATAAGGTTATACTTTCATGTGTTAAGCATAACGCTAGCTTGGGTTCTGAGCCTATGGGGGCGAGCTCCGCAGGGAACATAAATAGAAGAGCCAGTAGCAGAGCCGGTAGCAGCGCCAGTAACAGTAGCCAGCCAGTTCCTCTATAACCAGTAGCAAGCCAGTGCTGTCTCCTCCTTGATTTCTGAGGATGGCTACGGGTAAGGCAAAGGCATGTAGACCTATCTGTACGAACCAGACCATACTCTTTCCCACGATACTGCTTGGCCCGGTCAGCCCTCCGGAGGGCACAACCTTTTTCATAAATAAGTATCCTTCCTTATAGGTGTGGGTGTGAACGAGTAAGGGGAAGACTGTCCTTGCCGAATGGCGAACTGTAGTCTTTACGGAATGTATCATACGGAATGTATCATACGGAATGTATCATAAGGCCTATGAATGTTTCATAAAGCGAATGTATCATGGTTACGGTAAGATCGAGATTACCTATGTTGGTAGGACTTACTTATTGATATTCCCGATGTTGGGAGGACCTACTTATAAATAAAGGAGTCATTATAAGTCCTTTATATTCTTCCCGTCAAACCTAAATAAAGGAGTCATTCGAAGACTTACCTTATCGATAATGGAGTCAAAGGTCGAGTAGAAGAAGGCCGCCATCGTGAGCCTGTCGAACTCTCGACCTATGGGCCGCCATCGATTTCTCGCTCATCCATCATATGGGTGAGGGTGAGCCTGTCGAACTCTCGACCTATGCCTTTTAGTTACTTATTTGAGAGGGGCACCCAATAAGTCAAATGATACGTTAGTGACTCGACTGATAAGGACCCTTTAGGGGGCTCGACTGATAAGGACCTTTAGGTGCTCGACCATAAGGGCCGCCATCATGCGTAAGCAGGCTCGACTGATAAGGATGCGCAAGCAGGCTCGACCATAAGCCCCCCCCACCCAATAAGTAAATTGAACCTTTAGGTGCTCGACCATTTTTTGACTTATTTGAGGGGCAAATAAGTAAATTGAAGAGGACCTTTAGGTGCTCGACTGATAAGGAGAGGAATTCTCCAAGTTTCGCAAACCTTGGTGGAAGAAATGAAATACCAAACCCAGGTGCTGGTGCAAAGCCCGGTGGTGCAGGTGATGCTGGTGCTCGGTCAACTCTACACACTACTGATGTACCAAAAGTAGGAACAGGTAGATATGTGCAAAATATCGGAACAGGTGGTAGGGATGCTAGGATAGGAAAGAAGCGGCTACTCGTGCTGCTTCAATAGGTGAAACTGGTGCTCCAACTGGTGCTTTCACTAGTGCTGGTGGATCTGGAACTATATATCCTACTGGAACTCCAACTGGGTAAGGATATGACACTTCTACTTAGTGCCAACTAAAGAAACTGTTGCATCATCGACTGGATCTATTGCTTAAACAACTAGCTAAGATGCTGCTGTCCTTGCTCTAGCCTCTGCTTACTCTCTGCTGCTAGTACTGGTAGTAGTGGTGGATAAGCTAGATCTCTTGCTTCCGGAACTGGAACCGCGGCTACTGGCTCTGCTGCTAGATATGCTAGCGGAACAGGAAGGGATGTTGCTGGTGTTAAAAATGGAAGGGATGGTGGGAAGGATGCTGAGGGTGCTGAAACCACTGCCTCTGGATCTGCATCTGTCTTTGCTCTTGGTCGGAACTAGACTTCTTGGATCACTTGCTAATATTGTAACACCACCTATAGGAGCTTAAATTGACTCGGATGCTTGATGGATTGACTTCTGCTTATGATGCTTGCTCTGATGCTACTGGACGGATATCGATCTCGTTCATCAGCTGCAGAATATACTGGAACAACTGCTCCTGCATCTTGAACTGCTCGTGTATCTCCTACTCCTACCTTTGTCTTTGATGCCGGGTCTACTACTCAATATTCCGTTGCCCCTGCCTATGATGGTAGTGCCTCTGCCTTTATAGCTGGATATGGAACTGGTCATGGATCTAGAGATGGAAGGTACGTCCGCTCTGTAGTAAGAGAATCCGCGGCTTCTGGTCCACCAACTGGCTCTACTGCTGCTTTTTCGACTGCTTAATCGACTGGAGAAACTTCTGCAGGATCAAAATAAAGAGAATAATCAAAGTAATAAACAACAGAAACTCCTGCTACTGCTGGTGACTATGGCTCCGGATCTGGAAAGTCAGAATATCTCTCATCAAACTAATCATCTCTATCACGAACATCTGAATCTGGCTCTGCGACGGCTTCTAATCCTGGAAGGTCTGGAACCGGGTCAACTTCTGGAACCGGGTCAACTCGGTCAAATGCTTATGTCTTAGCCCCCGTCTCTGGCACTTGAATATCGAACCGGTGCATATACTGGTGGTGCTTCTGGAATGACTTAACCAACTACTTAACCAACCTTGAATACGGGGCCACCTGGCCATCAGGAGCAGTATGAAGGAAGCCTAAAGAAGCAGTAGCAATGGAGGCAGGCCATGAGTAGCGAGCAGGGAAGTAGCCCCCCCGTAATGTATTCTAAACTAAGGCTACAATCACCTCCTGAACCTGTACGAAGAGTTGGTATCCTAAGGCAGAGATCCGTAGTAGATCCTAAACCTTGATAAGAGCTCCCTGTAAAAGAATTCGTTTCCGGCTGATTTATAGCTGTACGAGGAGTTGTCTAAACCTAGAGGCTCCTAAAAAAGCACAGAGAATGTAGCTTAATTCACATGGATGGGGGCTCTGTTGCCTGCCTGCTTCACATGGCCTGGCTCTCACTGGGGCGGCTATAAAGTAATGGTTTGATGCTAAGTGGCCGCACACTGTTGCCTAAAGAAACTAACGCAACATGAAACAAAAAATGAATAGCTCGTGAACCTCGTTTACTTGAACCATGGTCACGTGAGCCATGCTAAGGCTAACTGAAAACCGACCGGATTGCTCGCCGAACCAAGCTAGTAGTAACCATCCAATCTGTACAAGCGAGTACTTATCATCCCGCCAAGCAAATGGTATCCATCTGTTGCACGGACCTCGTGAAAGTTCAGTGGCTTATAAGCTTGAAACCGGACCTCGTGCTGCTCATGGGCTCGTAAACCTCCTAAAAGGTGGGCATCCTCCCTACCACGTACGATTACCCTGCCTCACCTACAAGTAAGCAAACCTACCCTACCTCTTGACTGATGAAAATGACTATGATAGGTGGGAATCCCTACCTCCTAACTACAGGAAATCTCCCGTAAGTGATTGGGCTGGTCATCCTCGCTAGCTGAGCTCAGCTGGGAAGAGAGAGTGTTCCCAACCAAAGGGAGGGAATACTCGTTGTTGCCGAACGACAGTGAGGTATCATGCTCGCATAGATAATGTAGCCGAACGAAGTGAGGTATTACTCGTGACCAAACGACTGTGAGAAAATATCAGTCGGATTACGACCGAAGGGAGTAGCTTCGCGGGAATACATTAGCGGGAAGCTTGACACCTATACGAGTAAGACTTTATCACCTCAAGCAAGTATCACCAACTTGACCTTGTACGATTCACCTGCCTCACCTCAAGCAAGTATCACCAACCCTGGAAGATAAGATTGATTGATTACCCTGTCTCACCTAAAGCAAGTAGCTACAGTCCATGGGCCGATTCACCGTTACCCCCCCATGCCGAACGACAGTGAGGTATTGACTGTTGCCGAAGCCTGTAGCTGGAATCTATTAGTTGGAAGCTGGAAGCTGGATAGAGATATTTTACCGAACGAATAGAGGTATACCCATGAATAGGTAAAGGTTAAGCTTATCCAACCATACCCATAGCCATAGGTCCAGGTTAAGCTTATCCAATCATACCCATCCTATCCACTCTCTGTGCTTCTATTCCCCTCTCTAGAATGGTGCGGTTCTGTTGATGTAACAATCCCTGATTCGTGCCATGTGGCTTTGAAAGTTCTATAGCATTTATGGGGAGGTGTTGTGGGAGCTAGGGTGTGGTAAGACCCTGATTGATGCTATGTGGATGGGGATATGTAGAGCAGTTATGGAGGGGAGATAGGGTGGGGGAGATAGTGGTAAGACCCTGCCCTGAGGGATGCTATGTGGCTGGGGATATGTAGAGCAGAGGGGAGACCTTGACTTAATGGGGAAGACCCGGATACCCACAATGCGGATGAGGCAGTTATATAGCAGTTATGGAGGGGAGACCTTGACTGTAATGGGGAAGATACGCGGCTTCCTTTCCTGTCATGTGTACCGGATTCCTACAATGTGGAAAGGTACTACTCCAGTCTTCTTTACTGCCTTATCTATGGAATGAAATGACGGAAAACTACCGCAACATATATAAAGAAACTTCCTATTGATGAAGCCAAAACTTATGATATTGAATCCCCCACCCCATAAGAATCAAGGAAGCAGTAATTACACCAGAAATGACATATGCCCATATATGCTTGTCATCTCCCTCATTCATCAGAGTGGGATGGAATCATTACATATATAATATATGCAATGACCCACGGGAAAGGACATTCTTGCTCGATGACCGGGGAGAGTGAGAGGATGCTACAGCAGGCTCGACCATAAGGTGTCGTTAGGCCGCTCGAGCAACTCAAGTTTCAATTTACTTATTGGGCTCTCAAATAAGTAACTAAAAAAGGGCTGGCTCACCCTATTTTTTTGGCCAATCCAAATGGCTATGGCTGCTGGAAGAAATCAATGGCTGGAGCGGGCTTCCTTTCCTTCTGTTGAAAGGCTTCTGGCTAAAGGTTAAAGGGTAAAGGCTCCTTCCTTGCTTTCCTAGCGTCAAGCAAGCCCCTCCCGGTCCTTCCCGGTTACAGGCTTATGGTGGGCTAATGGGGCCCCTAGAAGGCTTATGGTGGGGTGTGTCGGCACAACCGGTGATAAATCGTGTTTTCATTGGCGGAAAATGGCATCTGAGACCGGTTCAATGATTGACCAACAGGGCCAATCCGACTCGCCGTAGGAAGACTTTGGGCGGCGTGTTCCGTAGGTGGGATGCCGTAGTCTGGCATGCTCGTAAGTAAGGTGTGACGCCTAACCTGGTATGCCTGTTCATGACGCCTCATTATATACGTAATTACGCGATCGAAGAATTGATCAAATAATTGATCTCAATTGGTTCTCTAACAAGTATAGTGCCAGTAAGACTCTCCAACCATGGAGACTATATTATGCCCGATGCGCTGATAAAGATGCACTCAACTAGCAAGGGCTTCGCTATCTCTTTCTCTCTCTGAACCGAACTGGATCCATTCCCATTCGTTCCTTCCTCCCCATTCGTTCCTTCTCTCTCTGCTGAACCGATAAGGTACCCGATTGTTCACTGATCAGGAAGGCTGATAAGGTAACACCTTTCGTTCACTGATCAGGAAGGCTGATAAGCGATTTAACACCTTTCGTTCACTGGAAGGTACCCGATTGTTCACTGAGGGAGGTACCCGATTGTTCCTTCTCTCTCTGCTGAACCGATAAGGTACCCGATTGTTCACTGAGGTACCCGATTGTTCCTTCTCTCTCTGCTGAACCGAACTGGATCCATTCCCATTGAGTCTACTCCCACCCATTCGTTCCTTCCTCCCCATTCGTTCCTTCTCTCTCAGCCTAAGAGGATGGAAACGGGTTCACTCCCATTCGTTCCTTCTCTCTCTTTCAGCCTAAGAGGATGGAGACGGGTCCACTGATATGGATCCGATCCCTCCCCATTCGTTCCTTCTCTCTCTGAACCGAACTGGATCCATTCCCATTGGGTCTACTCCCGCTGGATCCACTCCCACCCCATTCGTTCCTTCCTCCTGATTTCACACCTTTCGTTCCCGAGGATGGAGACGGGTCCACTGATATGGATCCGATTCAATTTACTTATTGGGTGGGGGGGCTTTAGTCGAGCCCCCTACCGGGTCCTCACCATCGGAATGGTGAGCCCCTACCGGTCCTTCTCTCTCTGAACCGAACTGGATCCATTCCCTTTGGGTCGGGTCTACTCCCGCTGGATCCACTCCCACTCGAGGATGGAGACGGGTTCACTCCCCGTGCTTTCTCTCTCTCAGCCTAACTGGATCCACTCCCGATGATGCGCTAGTTAGGGCTCCGCCGCTCCATGATGCGCTGGTTAGGCTGCGCTGGTAAAGATGCGCTGGTTAGGATGCGCTTTCTCTCTCTGAACCGAACTGGATCCACTCCCGATGATGCGCTAGTTAGGGCTCCGCCGCTCCATGATGCGCTGGTTAGGCTGCGCTTTCTCTCTCTGAACCGAACTGGATCCACTCCCGATGATGCGCTAGTTAGGGCTCCGCGCTTACGGAAATAGCGTATATAAAGAAACGGCATCGAAAGCCCTAATAAACATTTTCACCCAAGGACCGGTAGGGGCTTGCTTGACGTTAGGAAAGCAAGGACCCGGTAGGCTTTTTTTGACTTATTTGCCCCTCAAATAAGTCAAAAAAAAAGAAGTAAATTGAAACTTTAGTTGCTCTTTGGTTACTTATTTGAGAGGGGGCACCCAATAAGTAAACCCTAAC
>Ga0139314_100159_pt1 | contig 14606 bp, 9 predicted proteins | sample In2P11_FD_99376 | JGI IMG/M metagenome (GOLD analysis project Ga0139314, IMG submission 99376)
TAAATTTATTAAAGTTGAAAATAAAATATTAATAGATAAAAAAAGCAAAAATAAAATTTAAGGCTATAGCTTAATTGGCAAAGCCAGCTGCTCATGACAGCTTAGATGAGTGTTCAAATCATTCTGGCCTTATTGAGAAATATATAAATATTTACTTAATCTATAACTTTAGAAATAAGCCAAGATAGTTCAATTGGTTAGAACATTAATTTCATGCGTTAATGATGAGAATTCGAATTTCTCTCTTGGTACTAGCATCTTGCCTAACTTGGCTTGGCCTTGCCCGGGGTTAATTGAGGAAGGGTCCGTTTGTTGGTTTACGGGTTGAGCTGTAAACTCAATAGCATTCTGCTGTCGAAGGTTCGAATCCTTTTCTTCCTAATTCTTATTAGCTTAAGGGTAAAGCAGAATACTTCTAATATTCCGATCTTGGTTCAATTCCGGGATAAGAAAGCTTTTGCCTATTGAAATTTTTGTTCAATATCGTAATAAGAAAACGATTAAAAATTAAAAATTTAACTTTTGGTTTTGAAGCAAAATAATAAACCTTAATAAAAAATGCTGAAGCTTCTTTAGTAGTACAGAAATATTTAATAAAACAATGATACAAGCCGCTAAAATAATAGGAACAGGTTTAGCTACAACTGGATTAATAGGAGCCGGTGTTGGAATAGGAGTAGTATTTGGTGCATTAATAATAGGTGTATCTAGAAACCCTTCTTTAAGAGGACAATTATTCTCTTATGCAATTCTTGGATTTGCTTTCTCAGAAGCTACAGGTTTATTTGCATTAATGATGGCCTTCTTATTATTATATGTGGCCTAGTTTTTATTACTACGTAAGGTAGATATAGTTTAATGGAAAAACAACTATTTGTGGCATAGTAATTCTTTGTTCAATTCAAAGTATTTACCCTAAAAAGTGATACATAATTAATCAGCTAAAATTTATATGAGATTTCCACTAATTTTATTTTTAATTGGAACCTTAGGTTTTGTTTTAAATAAAAAAAATATAATATTAATGCTTATTTCAATTGAAATAATGTTATTATCAATAACTTTCCTAATTTTGATAAGTTCCTTAAGCTTTGATGATATATTAGGTCAAACTTTTTCTATTTATATAATAGCCATAGCAGGAGCAGAATCTGCGATAGGTTTAGGTCTTTTAGTTGCTTTTTACAGACTGCGGGGATCTATAGCTATAGAAAATAAATAATGTATCTAGCTATCCTAGGTTTACCAATATTAGGATCAATAATCTCCGGTTTTTTTGGTAGAAAGGTTGGAGTGAGTGGAGCCCAAATAATTACCTGTACATGTGTAATAATGACAACCCTTTTAGCACTATTAGCCTTTATAGAAGTAGGTTTAAATAAAATACCTGTGAAAATACATTTATTCAGATGAATAGATGCAGAGTATTTAAATGTATCTTGAGCATTTAATTTTGATTCTTTAACCGTATCAATGTTAATACCGGTATTGATTATATCTTCTTTAGTACATGTATATTCTGTGGGCTATATGAGTCATGACCCACACAATCAAAGATTTTTTAGTTATTTAAGTTTATTCACATTTATGATGATAATTTTAGTAACCGGAGATAATTTTTTAGTTATGTTTGTAGGATGAGAGGGTGTAGGAGTTTGTTCTTATTTATTAGTAAGTTTCTGATTTACTAGAATCGCCGCAAACCAAAGTTCTTTAGCCGCATTCTTTACTAACAGAGTGGGTGATTATGTATTAACCGTAGGAATGTTTGCGATTTTATTATCCTTTGGAAATGTTGATTATACTACAGTATTTTCACTTGCACCTTTTTATAGTGAAAGTGTTATCTTTTTTATAGGAGTATGTTTATTAATAGGAGCTATGGCTAAAAGTTCACAAGTAGGGTTACATGTTTGATTACCTATGGCGATGGAGGGTCCTACTCCGGTTTCAGCCTTAATACATGCGGCAACTATGGTAACTGCAGGAGTATATTTATTAATGAGAGCCTCTCCTTTAATAGAATATAGTTCTACTGTTTTATTACTATGTTTATGAGTAGGAGCCATTACAACTGTATTTAGTTCTCTTATTGGTCTATTTCAACAAGATATAAAAAAAGTTATAGCTTATTCTACTATGAGTCAATTAGGAATGATGGTTATAGCTATTGGTTTATCTTCATACACAATTGCATTGTTCCATTTAATAAACCATGCCTTTTATAAAGGTTTATTGTTTTTATGTGCGGGTGCAGTTATTCATGCGGTAGCGGATAATCAAGATTTTAGAAAATACGGAGGTTTGATTTCATACTTACCATTAACTTATTCACTTATGCTTACTGCTTCTTTAAGTTTAGTTGCCTTTCCTTTTATGACTGGTTTTTATTCTAAAGATTTTATTTTAGAATCCGCATACGGTCAATTTAAATTATCTAGTATTATTGTGTATTTCATCGCAACTATTGGTGCTATGTTTACTACGCTTTATTCTGTAAAAGTGTTATATTTAACTTTTTTAACCAATCCTAACGGTTCTTTAGTAAATTATAAACCTAATAAATGTGCACATGAAGGTGATCTGTTTATGAGTACACCTTTGGTAATATTAGGTGTATTTTCTATATTTTTTGGTTATTTAACTAAAGATCTTTTTATAGGTTTAGGTTCTGATTTCTTTTCAGATAATGCATTATATATACACCCTCATCATGAACTTATGTTAGATACAGAATTCGGGGTTAATACTTTTTATAAATTATTACCTCTACTGTTTACTATTGTTTTAACTATCTCTTCTATCGCATTTACAGAATTTTATCCTCAATCTCTTATTAATTTTAAATTATCTAGATTTGGTTATAATATATTCAGCTTTTTCAACCAAAGATTTTTAGTAGAAATGTATTATAACCGATATATTTCTGGAACGGTTATATACTTAGGGGGTCTAACTACTAAAGTTTTAGATAAAGGAGCGGTTGAATTATTTGGGCCATTAGGTTTAGAGCAACAATTAACTAATATGAGTAAAAAAATAGATTCTCTAAGTACAGGAGTAGTTACTACTTATGCCTTATATATTTTTATAGGATTGATAGCTTATATTAGTGTATGTTATTTTAGTGAATATAATATTTTTATTATAATACACGCTTTAATCACTATTACCGTGAAAAATGTGGACAGAATAAATCTAAATTTAATGATTAGTAAAAATTTAATTAAAAAATAATCCGCCGTATCATGCTTTGCTTATTATTGCTTTTAATTAAATAGATTAAATTAAATCTCTTATATTTACCCGATAATTTAATATTGTTATCTATAATAGATTTAAAAAAAGCAAGAGGTTAAAACCGCCTCTAAAAAATATCCATTAGTATTTTTAACCTTAAATTAGCCGTAAAAGCAAAAACAAATTAGATTAATATATAAGTTAAATATATATTTATAATTAGAATAATTTTTTTACCCTTTACCTTTTGCTTATATATAAACCGAAAATAACTATGAAATCTTACCCTTATTTATTTTATTTTGCTTATTTTGTAAACTAAAAGTTAAAATATTTTTTTTTTTTAAGTGCCTGTTTTTAACCTCCTCGGTTATTAGCGTAACAAATTTAAGCAGTATTAGGTTTTTATTTATTTATATTTATTTTGTTATTATCTTTTTTTAATACTATTACCGATATTTGGAACATTTATAATTTTTATATTTTACACAGATAGAAATTATAAAGGAACAGAAAATGTTTTAAAAATTACCGCCTTAACTGTAACTATTATTGATTTATTTATTTCTTTAATAATATGATTTTTATTTGATAATAGTAGTAAACATTTTCAATTTGTGCAAGAACACTATACAGTAGGCTATTATGATTTTTATTTGGGCTTAGATGGTTTATCTATATATTTTGTATTATTGACTACTTTAATTGCACCTATATCTATAATATGTAATTGAAAATCAATAAATACAAAAACAACCTATTTCTTAGTAATAATATTATTATTAGAATCTGCCTTGTTATTAATATATAGCGTATTAGATATCTTAATGTTTTATATTTTTTTTGAAAGTATTTTAGCTCCCTTATTTATTTTGATAGGAATATTTGGCTCTACAGATAAACTTAGAGCGAGTTTTTATTTTTTCTTATATACATTTTTAGGATCATTATTTATGCTATTGTCTATAATAACCATTTCATCTTTAAGCGGTTGTACTGATATGGATATTATTTATAAAACAGATTATGGATATTTAACACAAGTCTTTTTATTTATGGGTATTTTTATAGCTTTTGCAGTAAAAACTCCGGTTATTTTTTTAAATACTTGATTATTGAAAGCTCATGTAGAATCACCTTTATCCGGAAGTGTTATATTAGCGGCAATTGTTTTAAAATTAAGTTTATACGGTGTATTTAGATTAATTTTACCTTTAGTACCTAAAGCTTTTATATTTTATACACATATAATATTCGTTATTTGTGTTATAACGATACTTTATGCTAGTTTCAGTACAATAAGAACTATAGACGTTAAAGAGCTTATAGCTTATTCTTCTGTATCTCATGCCGCAGTATATTTTGCCGGTATATTGAGCAATGTAATACAAGGAATACAAGGTGGAATATTATTAGGACTAGCTCATGGTTTTGTATCATCTGGACTTTTCATTAGTGGTGGAGGTGTATTATATGACAGATCTAGTACAAGAACTATAAATTATTATGGAGGTTTAGCTCAAGTAATGCCAATCTTTTCTATATTATTTTTTATATTATGTTTAGGTAATTGTGGGGCACCTCTTACTTTAAATTTTGTAGGAGAATTTATGTCTTTATATGGTATATTTGAAAGATTATCTTTAGCCGGTATATTAGCTGCATCTTCTATAGTATTATCTGCAGTATATACAATCTTTATGTTTAATAGAATAATATTTGGTGGTACATTCAAGGGTTGATATAGTTATTTACCAGATTTAAATAAAAGAGAATATTCAATCATTCTAATCTTGGTTTTATTTACAGTTATATTAGGTATATACCCATCTATTATATTAGACGGTTTAAACTATAATGTTACTACTTTGTTATTCAGTTTTTATGATTATACAACAAACGAGGGACCTGAGTTTGATGGGATAAAGTTTATTCCTATAAACAATCTTAAATAAAAAATAAAAACTTTTATTTTTTACTTTTAACTAGTTATTCATTAATCTATTAATTTAGGTGTTTAACTAGTCTGATTTTTGATGTTTTTCTAGCTAAAGTTCATTATAATGTCCGGACGAGAAAATTCTAAAGCATCCGTTGTAATAATTAGAATTTTCTTTTCACTTATAATGTTAGGAATAATACTTAATTTATTTTTTGTAATATCCAGAGTTTCCTTTTTTACATGGAGAAGTATTTTTTTTCAATAATGTTGTACACTTTTCCATGTAACGGTTTAGTTAGTTAAGCGTTATGAATTAACAATAATGTTAATTAGCTTGTTGTTTATTAAAAATGTTTAAGGTTAGAGTTGTATGTGTGTTTCCTACTTAGTGGAGCCAAAAATATGGTATATATTTATTCTAATTTTTTTTTTAACCTTTAATAGTAGTTTTATAAGTAGCTTGAGATAAATTTAAATAAAAAAGAAAGAATTATGGATAATGACTATATTATGTTCATATCATTTAATTAAATGATAAAAAGTATAAAAAGAAATTATTATGAAAACGTTCCGCTATAAACTAAAGTACCAGCCTTAGAAGAATACTATGAGACTTCGGTTATCTAAACAAAGTGAACTGAAATATCTTAGTAACTTTAGGAAAATAAATCAAACGAGATTCTACAAAAAATGTGAATTAAGGTAGAAAAGCTTGAAACAAGTAAATGAAAAAAAAAACTTGAATAAGTAAAACGGTGTTTCTGTTTGAATAAAGGGGTACCTTCCTCTAAAGCTAAATATGGTTTATAAGCAATAGTGAATAGTACCGTGAGGGAAAATATTTAATAGTAGTTTTATAAGCAGCTTGAGATAAATTTAAATAAAAAACAAAAGCGTACCTTTTGCATAATGGGTCAGCAAGTTAATGTTAGATGCAAAAAAATATAAGCCTATAGCTTAGTCTAATTGCCAACTATGAGTAAAAAAAATACTAGTTGGTAGGGTGAATTGCTTTAGCATTTTTTTCAGAGAAATCGATTATGTAAAAATGATAAGTATCTAACTTTAGACCCGAAGACTAGTGATCTTACCATTATCAGGATTATAAAGGTCCGAACGGGTTATCGTTGTAAAGATATCCGATGAATGGTGGTAAGTAAGTGAAAGACAAAACTGACTAGTTCAGCTGGTTTTCCGCGAAACCTATATAAGTAGGTAATTTAATTAACATCTTAGCAGGTACAGAACTGTGATCTCGATCAAATTTATTTGAATACATCGGGGGATCGTAAAGATTTTATCGGAGAGATTTTGCACTCGGAAGGGTTAAGATATATGTTAAATAATCGGACATAGTACGATAAGGTTGTATGTCTAAAGGGAAACAGCCCAGAACAAGAGTTAATAAGGTTCCAAAATTATTGTTGAGTGAAATAAAGGATGTGTCTTTGAAAACGATCAGGAAATAGGCTTAGAAGCGGCCATTTTTTAAAGATCTCGTAACAGAGCACTGATATAAAACCAGAAGATCATACCGAAAATATAACGGATCTAAATAATATACCGAAACCTTGTCCATAGATAATTTATTATCTATGGGGTAGCGGAACATTGGATAAATCTAAGAATTTTTCTTTATAAGACTAAATGTAATATAAGATAATCCAAGTGATAATGCTGACATGAGTAACGAAAAGAACAAAAAAACATCTGAAAGATGAAAATAAGTAAAGAACGGTGGTTGCGAGCTTATCTAATCTTTTATAGTTTTTTTCCGCCTTAAGCTTATGACACACGTTTCGAAATTTAAATTTACGGCCTCTAAGTTAAATAAAAAAAAATAATAAGGGTCCTTACAGGAAATTTGTGTATCATCTGCAACTATAGATATAAGAAAATATAGTGAATTTTGTCTTTTATCATAAAATGCGGGGACGTTAAGTCTTATATTTATTTGTTACGGACGAAATTTCGGTTAGAAACAAGTCTGCTGAATGTTAAGCAAAGTGTACTGTACTTATGGTAGTTTTTTTTAACGATGAGTAGTTAAAAGACTTAAAACTAATTAAAGTAAAATTAGTTCAGGAAAAAATATTAATACCGTCTCTAAAAATTATCGCAAATAAGCTAGTAGAGAATACGAAGGCGTTTGAGTAATCAATCATTAAGGAACTCGGCAAAATGACTCACGTAACTTCGGGATAAGGTGGGCCATTCTCATAAGGAAATACCTATGAAAGAGGAAGCATGGAATAGTGTTGTACGACTGTTTAATTAAAACAAAGCACTCTGCTAAGATATATCGAAATATTGAGTGTGATGTCTGCCCGGTGTCGGCTGGGTAACTAATGGGCTTAAAACTAAAAGGTTAGGTCTGGATGGAAACCCCGATAAACGGCGGCCTTACCGATGAGGGTCCTAAGGTAGCGGAATACCCTGGCCGTTAAATGCGGTCTTGCATGAATGATGTAACGATACAACAGCTGTCTCGATGATTGGCTCAGTGAAATTGGAATAGCAGTGCAGATACTGTTTACCTCTAGATAGACGAGAAGACCCTTTGCAGCTTTACTGTTACTAATTTAGGCTAAAATATAAGAATTACAAGTGTATAAGGTAGAGGTATTAGGTGTAGGTATATAAAATTTATATCTACTATAAAATAATAAAACCTCTGATTCTACCTTTTTAGGGAAAAGTGCGATAAAAAGCGTCGCTGCACATTCCTTACGCAATTTATCGTGCCTGTTTTATGCTCCTAATGCAACAACAATGAGACACCTTTATTTACTTTATTTTAGTCAATTGATTAGAAGACAGTTTATGCGGGGCACAGATCCCATAAAAAGTACCTGGGTATATCCAATTTTCTAATAGTAAATACGTATGATTTATACGTAATGTAATTAATTGTTAATTACATTTTATTTTAATTTGTCATTAATTTTTATATAATTATTCAGTTATGGTTGTTTTAAGTACAATTATATTTTTTTTTAAGTAAGATTCTAACTATATGGTGAATAGTTGTATAAGACAATTTATATTTATAAATTGTTTTAGTTGTAGTATTATCATACTATGATATTTAATAATACTGTAAAAGTTTAATGGCTTAATCTTGCTTTACTGTCAGACATACAAGTCCATCAGTCGCGTAAGCGGGGCATATGATCGCAAGATACGGAAAGGAAAGGTCTTGGATTTTTGAAAAAGTTACGCTAGGGATAATAATTGTCCTTCCATGCAAATAAGCATGGATTAAAACTGGGTTAAATTCAAAAAAAACTATTAAAGTTAATTTGAAGCGAAACTTTGTTCTATTACAAAGAACGCCCAACGACTAATAATCCAGCATTTAAAAATTTTTTTTTTCTTTAAAAACAAAAACAACCCCAAAATTTAGTAATCTATAATTTTTTTGCTTAAAATATAGTTACTAAATATATATTTTAATTTATGATAAATTCAAGCGAAAAAACCTTAAAAAATGTTACTGAAACAACTAAACCTAATTCGGAAAAAAAATCTAAACATTTTCCGTCTTCAGTAAGAGAATGAAATAATAGCATATATGTTTACAATAAAAATAATTTAAGTTTAATACCTTCTACAACTGTTTCCGCTATGAAAATTATTAAAAGTTTTTTTAGTGTTTTTAATCAAAGTTTAGAAAGAAAAATAAGAACTAAAAGATTATTACTTAGATTAAGAAGATTATCTTCAAACCGGATTTATTTAAGTAATGGTGAATTCAAACATAAAAATAACAGTGTTTTAGTTAATATATATATATTTAATAGACAAAAAAATAATTATTTATCTAAATTAAGAAACATATATATTAATAATTTTTTTACTAAAAATAAAAAAATTAACGCAAATTATATTAAAACGTTAAGATCAATACTTATGAAAGGTTTTGAATCTTTAAGTGAAATTAATAAAGATAAATATTTATTAATAAAAATATTAGATATAGTAAAAAAAAACCGAAAATACAAAATAAAAACTTTCAAAAAATTATCTAATTACACTGGTTTATTTTATAAAAATGTTTTAAATCTAACTATGAAAAAATTACGTCTTTTTTTTTTATATAAACAACTTATATATGTGAATAAATCTAAATTAAATTATACCTATCTTCGTTTACTAAAAAAACATTTAGAAACATTATTTAATAAAAATGTGGAATTCAATTTAATTAATTTAAAACGTTTTTATTTAAACAGTGATATATTATCGGAAAGTGTAAAATTAAAATTAACCCGAAATAAAAATAAAATGCATAAAATACTTAATAAATTGAAAGATAAGGTAAAAATTTATAAAAAGAAAATATTTCTAAACGATGTAACTCAAAAAAAAATAGATAATAAATTATACCTAAGAAATATTATAATTAATAATCTTAAGTACAAACATACAACTGGTTTTAGATTAGAAGCTAAAGGAAGACTAAGTAAACGTTTTACCGCGTCTCGTTCTGTCTTTAAACTAAAGTATAAAGGAAATCTTTTAAATTTAGATTCTTCTTTTAGAGGTATATCTTCAATAATTTTAAAAGGAAATTTAAAATAAAATATACAATATACTAAACTAAAATCTAAAACAAGAATAGGTTCATTTGGTATAAAAGGTTGAGTTAGCGGTAACTAATAAGAAAAAAAAAAAATAAATGATAAAATAGTCTGAACCATATTGTAAGATATGGAAATAAATAAAAATTTATTTTAACAAATTTGAACAGGCTAATGAGCGCAAGAGAGTACAAATTGAGTGCGCGGTTTGGCACCTCGATGTCGGCTTAGCTCATCCACATGAACGCAGGAATCATGAAGGGTTCGACTGTTCGTCGATTAAAGAGCTACATGAGTTGGGTTTAATACGTCGTGAGACAGTATGGTTTCTATCTTCTAGAGGAATTTAGAATAAAATAAGGATAGACCCCTTGTACGAAAGGAATTGGGTATGTTGACCTATAGTTTACTTGTTGTTAGTTATAAATAAAACTATTTTTACTAAGATAGAAAGAATTGGGGTACGGACGCAATCTCCTACAGACCTCAAGGAGATTTATGCTAGCATGGCAAGAAAGCCACGTCAATTAAAGATAAATGCTGAAGGCATATAAGCACGAAACTTACTTTATTATATTCTTATATGCGTAGTAAAACACTACGTTAAAAATAGGCTTTGGTTACAAGAATTTTGCGATTTTTAGATATAAAGTACTAATTAATAATTTACTAAATAATACAATTATCAGCCTACAAGAAGATATCTTGTACTAGGTACGTATTTCCGGCCTAGGTATAATTGGGTTTAAGCCTGGTTAGCATAAAAGTAATGCTACCGTTTTGTAATCGGTGGAAGTAAGTGCAATACTTACACTGGGCTATGTACACATAAATGTAAACTAAATTTTTAGGGACTAATTTTACAACAACTGCGCTTTCAACCTGTGGTTAAAAGGTCGGTAAAAATCTAGATAATAAGTCTAGTGGGCTTTAGGTTTACTTAATCGAAATCTTAATTTCCATTGAATAAACAAGTGAAAACCTTTCTCTCGTGAGCCCGGTCAGGAAAAAAATTATTTCGATTTCTTATTTATGTATATTTATATGTAGGATAATTATTTTTATTAATTAATGACACACTTATTTAGTTTTGATAGTTTTAATGGTTTTAATATATATTTTTTGTATATAATAGCCCTAATATCGATGGTATCGGGTATATTAATTGTTATAACTAAAAATCCAATAGTATCGGTTTTATATCTTATTTTATTATTTTCTAGTATATCTTGTTATTTAATATTTATAGGTTTAGCATTTATTGGTATATCTTATTTATTAGTATATGTGGGTGCGGTCTCTATCTTATTTTTATTTATATTAATGCTTATAAACATAAGAGTTTCAGAACTTATAGGTGATACAAACAATAATATTCCTTTAGCTATTATAACTTTTTTAGCCTTTTTTGTACCAATAGGTAATATATTACCCGCTAGTGAAAACAAATCAGAAAATATTGTAAATCTATATTCTATTGATAAACAAGAATCACAAATCTTTTATGTTAGTTCTCATAATTGAGATAATAACCTGGTCGACGTTACAGATATAACTAGCATAGGTAATACTATGTACACAAGTCATTTTATATGATTAATGATAACTTCAATAATACTTTTATTAGCTATGGTTGGTTCAATTGTTATAACGGTAAAACAAAAAATAGACCAAAAAAATATGGTTTAGTTTTTTCTCCTTAAAAATACAAGACCCAGTCGTCAAGTCAGGTTAAGACATAACACTTTCACTGTTACAACGAGAGTTCAAATCTCTCCTGGGTCATAGGGAAATTAGCTCAGTGGTAGAGCAGTCGCTTTACACGCGAAGGGTCAGGTGCTCGAATCACCTATTTCTCATCTAATTTATTTGAAAAGCGGGTTGGTGTAATGGTAACACATCTGACTCATGACCAGATAATTGAGGTTCAAATCCTTAGTCCGCATTAACTAAAATACAAAACCGCTAAACATATGTAAAATTTCATAATTAGCAAAAATAGAGTTATTTTTGCATTGTATGCAAGATTAACCAAAACCGCTTATTTTTTTCTTTTTTTTCATAAAAAGTATATATAAAACTAAGCAAAGTAAAGGCTACTCGCTTTGTTTAGCGCCCCATCCTAGTAATAAAAACAATATTCGAAACAAATATATTTATTTGACGAAATAATCTTAGGCGATCAGATTTATATCTTGATTTAGTAATAATAAAGTAAATGATAAAATTTTATCCACTTTAAAAGGTAACCCCCTAGCAATAATGACGTTTTAAAAAATTTTTTAAAAGCCTAAACCCATTTTCCTTTTTACAAAAAAAAAAAAAAAAAAATATATAACTTCGTCTGGTTATACTAATTTAGAAACTAATAAATGTTTAAATTTTCCAAACAAATACAAAGTATGTCGACGATAGTTGGTGACGATTCTACGAAATATAACTCAAGCTTTAATTGATCTGAGATAACGGAATGAAAAGAGAGATGATTTTTATCAAGTAATGCAAAAGATATAGGAACCTTGTATTTAATATTTGCGTTGTTTGCAGGATTAGCCGGAACCTCTTTTTCTGTATTAATAAGATTAGAATTATCCGGACCAGGAGTTCAATATATAGCCGATAATCAATTATATAATAGTATAATAACTGCCCATGCAATAGTGATGATATTCTTTATGGTCATGCCCGCCTTAATAGGAGGATTTGGTAATTTTTTATTACCTTTATTAGTTGGAGGTCCCGATATGGCATTCCCTAGACTAAATAATATAAGTTTCTGATTATTAATCCCTAGTTTTTTACTATTCATATTTGCTGGAATGATAGAAAATGGAGCCGGAACCGGGTGAACTCTTTATCCCCCTTTATCTGGCCTACAAAGTCATAGTGGTCCAAGTGTAGATTTAGCCATATTTGCTTTACACCTGTCAGGAGTAAGTAGTTTATTAGGAGCTATGAATTTCATTACTACGATATTAAACATGAGAAGTCCAGGTATAAGACTACATAAATTAGCATTGTTTGGATGAGCGGTAGTAATTACCGCCGTGTTATTGTTATTATCTTTACCAGTTCTTGCGGGTGCAATTACAATGGTTTTAACTGATCGTAATTTTAATACTTCATTCTTTGAAGTAGCTGGAGGAGGTGATCCTATATTATACCAACATCTTTTCTGATTTTTTGGTCACCCGGAAGTCTATATATTAATTATACCTGGATTTGGTATAATAAGTACTACAATTAGATATTTGGGCTTTTCTATAATTTAAGATTATAGAAAGCATTATTCAACTTACAGCAAATAATATTATAGCTAAATAAAACATAATATTATTATGTAACTCTTCTAAACCTTCCATTTGTGGTGTGGCATTATCTTGGAAAAACAACCCTCAAGGTTCCGGACTATCATTAAATGTAAAATTGGCAAAGTTTAAATTGTTAAGCATAGATTGAAACATATTTATTATTTTTTATAAATTTTTATTTATACTCTAATTTTATTTACAATATACTTTGTAAAGGTAGACTTACAAAAGCACGATTTAACAACCATAAACCGCTGCAGAAATATCCAACAATGTTTGTGGAAACATATCATGTTGGATTGCAGAAAGCTCGGCATCGCCGAAGATATGTGAAAATCCTTCTTTGTAGGATTTTCAACTCATATTAACCGGTTTTTGGCTAGTAATTGCCAAACGTTCTACTACTGACGTATCTTCGTTAATGAAAACCGATTGGAGGCCATTTACATGGCCAGTTGATTGGTCAATATTAGCTTGCACTTCTACCACTTTATTGTTACCCTTAAAGTGGCCTAGTCTTACTCCTTGATTATACAGAGACAACTGTGCAAAATCACTCTTGAAATGATGACAAAACTTGTTAGGACCACAAATATGATTTGGTTTAGAATGTGTTTCAAAGGTTGTTATTAATTGACTAGCATAAAATCAAGCCATAGGGTTGACTTTAAAAATACTTTGTAAAGGTAGACTAACAAAAGCATGAGGTTTTGGTGGACTAGTTAGTGTTCACTCTATTGAACTAAATGTTCGGTTAAAATAAGTTTGGAATAAATCACTGAAGAATTGTGGTCTTAGCCAAGGGTATCTCTCAGTCGCCTTTCCTTCTACTAATTGTCTATACACTATGTGTAAAAATAATATAGTCGCTACCACACTTATTATTGAACCGAAACTACTTACAAAATTTCAACCTGCGAATGCATCTGGGTAATCGCTTATTCTTCTAGGCATTCCTTGTAAACCTAAAAAATGTTGAGGGAAGAAAGTTAGATTTACTCCTATAAACAGGATATAGAAGTGTACTTTACCCAACAATAGATCGTAAGATAATCCGGTTATTTTTGGTATTCAATAGTATCATGCACTAAATAATGCAAACACTGCACCCAGACTTAAAACGTAATGAAAATGAGCTACCACATAATATGTATCGTGGAATGCTATATCAAGCGAAGCGTTTGCTAAAACAACCCCACTTAACCCTCCTATAGTGAACATTACAACGAATCCTAAAGCAAATAACATTGAAGGTGTTAATTGTAATGATCCACCATATATAGTAGCTAATCAACTGAATATTTTAATTCCGGTAGGCACGGCTATTATTAAGGTAGCGGCGGTGAAATATGCTCTTGTATCTACATCCAACCCAACAGTGTACATGTGGTGTGATCAAACTACAAAAACCTAAAACTCCAATAGACATCATAGCATACACCATACCAAGATATCCGAATACGTTTTTATTAGAGCTTGCACTAATTGTAGTACTTATTATACCAAATCCAGGTATAATTAATATATAGA
>Ga0139314_100162_pt1 | contig 14546 bp, 10 predicted proteins | sample In2P11_FD_99376 | JGI IMG/M metagenome (GOLD analysis project Ga0139314, IMG submission 99376)
TTGGCATGCCATTTGCTACCGTAAATCGAAAACCGCCTAAGCAATATTGCTGGCAGCACTCTCTGCACCAACGACGCAGGGGGAGGAGTAATGACGTAGCCGGAGTCCATGCCCCGTGGTTGTGACTTCCCGATGAGTCCGATATATCACTTTTCATTTTGTATACCCAATCAGGTTAGTGTCAATCACGCAATTTGAGAAGTGCTTGCAAAATGGCAAAGAGAAACAGCCTTCGCACATAGACTAGAGCTGTTCATGTTGCTGCTCCAGCGCTTCTCGGCCACACAAGTGACTGGCTGACACCATCTGGAGCTGTTGAGCACGCAATTCTTGTCCGTGGTGATGTTGATTTGTAAACTCCGTCAATGTGCTCTGTACAGTAGGTAACCTCTTCTTCCCCGTTCTCTTGCTGTTGTTCCTGTCTGTATATACGCGAAGCCATACCTACGATCCTTAGCATTCACGACCGTCTGACCCATCTGGCTTGCCTTGCTAACATGTCTCGATCATCCTCCCCTGGCAGTGCTGCCCTCCGACGCTCGTCAGACTCAGGTTATGCCTCTGCCAACAGCAGTGATACCGAGGGCCAAGAAGTCATGTTTACCTCGAAGCACCTCCAATTTCTGAACCGTCAATTACAGTTTCTGGAGCCACAAGAGGTTTTGAGATGGTGCATTACTTCCTTACCTCACCTTTTTCAGACAACGGCTTTTGGTCTGACAGGTCTCGTCACACTTGACATGCTGTCGAAGTTAAAAATTCCTCGTCCACAAATGGTTGACCTCATTTTCATCGATACACTGCATCATTTCCAGGAGACTCTGGATCTGGTGGACCGTATTCGGGAGCGCTATCCTTTGGTGAACCTGCACGTGGCCAAGCCTGCAGGTGTGACCACAGCAGATGAATTTGCTCAGAAATATGGTGATAAATTGTGGGAGACGGATGAGAATAGATATGATTATCTCATCAAGGTGGAACCTGCCCAACGTGCTTACCGAGAACTCGACGTTCACGCCGTCTTAACTGGTCGGAGAAGGAGTCAAGGTGGAAAGCGAGGCGACTTACCAATCATCGAGATCGATGAGGCTGGTTTAATCAAAATCAATCCTTTGGCCAATTGGTCATTCCAACAAGTTAAACAATACATCACAGAGAACGACGTCCCATACAACGCACTCCTTGACAGAGGCTACAAGAGCGTCGGCGACTGGCATTCAACTCAACCCGTCAAAGAGGGCGAAGATGAACGCGCAGGTCGTTGGAAGGGTCAGGAGAAGACAGAGTGTGGTATTCATAACCCTCGCTCTAAGTATGCACAATTTTTGATGGAGCAGGAAAAACTAAGAGAGAAGGAAGCGCTGGAAGAGGCTCTCCGAAAAGCATCACTCACTGAGCCGGCCGCTCCAGCAATCTCTTCGTGAAGGAACCGGTCTGTTCAATCTGTTTCGAACATAGCGATGGAGTTTGTTTTTTTTTGTGGAGGCCGATCGCTGTCGACGCGTCGACGATGAAATGAATCTTGACGGAGTACATGAGAAAAAGGTGATGCACTGTTATCCGGACGGGTGATGGACATTGATGTCCGTCTGACCTCGCAAAGCGGTACTGGAGATGCCCAGGGAAAGCTCGAGATAGAGTTGCGAGTACGACATGATATAGACAGGGACAATCACGATATATTCAAACATTATAGGCCTCTGCTTTGTTGACGACACGCGGTTGATAGAACTGACGACGCTGGTGTTACCTTGCTGCTCGATAATCGATTCATTCAAGCTTGGCATTGAGGGGTGTTGACAACGTTACGTTCAAGTTGTCCCTCTCGGCGTTATCCTTGTTGAGATGCCGACCTTGTGTTCATAGACTCCCATGTTTCTTACACTTTGATCACCACTGCAAATAGCTCAGATCACGACTGACATCTCTTTCGGTAGACCCTACCTGCGAGGTACTGTTCGTAATGGGCCGGAAAGTGGAGATGCCAACTGAAACCTTGCAACTGTTGCTCTGACGTTCAATGGTTGTCTAACATGATTGCGCCATTCGTGGTCCAGATATTTTTTTTCTGCTCGTACATTTTGGATTGCGCATATCCGCTCGAATTCGTTCGTGCTTGGCTGACGGTCTTGTTGAAAGTGAACATTCGTCTGTTTGTTACTCGGACGTTTTCTTGTCCAGCATTGTCACCACCAGCTCGTCCTTAGCAATTTACAACTGACTATTGCAGGCTTAAAGTCTTGGAAAGCAGTTTGCAGCAATGGCTAACCCCCCTCACGGAGGTGTTCTCAAGGACCTTCTCGCGAGAGATGCTCCTAAACATGACGAACTCGAGAAAGAGTCCGAGACCTTACCCGCCATTGTGTTGACGGAGCGACAGCTTTGTGATCTTGAGCTCATCCTTAATGGTGGCTTTTCCCCTTTGGAAGGCTTCATGAACGAGGCAGACTACAATGGTGTTGTCGAAGATCTACGGCTTAAGAACGGAGCTTTGTTCTCCATGCCTATTTGCCTCGATATCTCCCCCGAGACTGTGCAGGCTCTTGGTTTGAAGGCAGGTGGTCGAGTCACCCTACGAGATTTCCGAGACGATCGAAATCTTGCCATCCTCACGATCGACGACATCTACAAGCCGGACAAAGAGAAGGAAGCACAAAAAGTGTTTGGAGGTGATCCAGAACACCCCGCCATTAGGTTCCTCATGAATCAAACGCAGGAGTTGTACGTTGGTGGAAAGATTCAGGCGATCAATCGCCTCAACCACTATGACTATGTTGCTCTTAGATATACTCCCGCAGAACTAAGAACTCACTTCGACAAGCTTGGCTGGTCCAAGGTCGTGGCGTTCCAAACTCGAAACCCCATGCATCGAGCACATCGAGAATTGACAGTCAGAGCAGCAAGAGACCGACAAGCCAATGTCTTGATTCATCCCGTCGTTGGTTTGACCAAGCCTGGCGATATCGACCATTTTACAAGAGTGCGAGTATACGAGGCTTTGATGCCTCGCTACCCCAACGGCATGGCTGTCCTTGGTCTCTTAGGTCTTGCAATGCGAATGGGAGGCCCGCGTGAAGCCATCTGGCATGCAATCATCAGAAAGAACCACGGTGCTACACATTTCATTGTCGGGCGTGATCATGCGGGTCCAGGAAAAAACAGCAAAGGTGTTGATTTCTATGGCCCATACGAGGCTCAAGAGGCTATTGAGAAATACAGATCTGAACTTGGAATTGAGGTTGTCGAGTTTCAGCAGATGACATACCTCCCAGACGCGGACGAATATCAACCTAAGGATACTGTGAAGGAAGGTGTCAAGACGCTCGACATTTCCGGAACTGAGCTTCGAAGACGTTTGAAGGTGGGCGCACCCATCCCAGAGTGGTTCTCATATCCAGAAGTGGTCAAGGTGCTGCGAGAATCAAATCCACCTCGATACAAGCAAGGCTTTACCATATTCCTGACGGGATTATGGAATTCTGGCAAAGACGCTGTTGCTCGCGCTTTGCAGGTAACTCTCAACCAACAAGGTGGCAGATCAGTGTCTCTACTCCTTGGAGAAACTGTGCGGTCAGAATTGTCAGCAGAGCTCGGTTTCACAAGAGAAGACCGTGATAAGAACGTTGCCAGAATTGCATTTGTGGCAGGAGAGCTAACCAAATCTGGTGCTGCAGTAATCGCAGCACCCATCGCGCCTTTTGACGCCGCCCGAAAAGACGCCAGACAGACCGTCGAGAAGTATGGCAGCTTCTTCCTCATTCATGTTGCTACGAGCTTGGAATATGCGGAGCAAACTGACAAGCGAGGCATCTACAAAAAGGCGAGGGCAGGCGAAATCAAGAACTTCACAGGTGTTGATGGCCCGTACGAAACACCGGCCGATGCCGATCTCGTTGTCGATGCTGAGAAGCAAACTGTGCGAAGCATTGTGCATGAAATCATTCTCATGCTGGAGTCGCAAGGTTTCCTGGAAGCTGCTACCTAGAAGTTATTGTGTTTGGTACATATCTGGCTTAGATAAATAGACTAGATCCTCGCAGTCAGATAGATTGGATAGATACAGGTTGGGAAGATCATAAGCAAAAAGCTCTAGATGATCAATGGGGTTTGAACGACTGGAATGCAAAAGATACATGTAACGACTACAGTGTACCTCGTTGACGATTAAAGTGATACAGTAGTAACAGTGCTTTATATTGCCAGCGTTCTGTACTAGCACGCCTGAAAACCACACCTGGCTCTTATTGGGATGGTGGCGTTAGGCGTACGTCTGATGATGTATGGCTGCGAGGCCACAGGGTCGGTGTCCACAAATTGCATGTGTATAATGCATTTCGTTGCCATACCCATAGATCGCAACTAGCCATTGTTTGCATACTGCTGTGATAGTAGGTTCTATCTAGTGCATCCCTTCGATCCGACGCCTAACTCTTCACGAGCTCAGTCCGATCTTCGTGGTCAGATACAACTTGTTTCAATTGATTGCTCTCTGGTACCCTCCAAACAATTCATCATGGCAGACGGCGCAATTGTCAAGCCTGACAAGGATTTCTCGAAAGAAGCAGACAAGATCATTCCTGAAGCCGAATCGTTAGCAAAGAAGGATTTGTCCAAGGCCGTTGACAAGCTCGCGTCTCTCGAGAAACAATCTCGACAATCCTCTGATCTTGCAACAACTTCTAGAGTCCTGGTGGCCATTGTCACAATATGCAAGGATGCTGGAGATTGGAGCTACATGAACGAGCAAGTCTTACTGCTATCGAAGAAGCATGGTCAACTCAAGCAGGCCATCACCAAGATGGTCCAGGTCGTTATGGGTTTCTTGGAAGACATATCTGAAACGGACACCAAGCTTTCGGTCATTGAGACACTACGAACAGTAACGGAAGGAAAGGTTGGTGGAACTAGGAACGTCTATCAAGACGATTGCTAACTGACAGTCAGATCTTTGTCGAAGTCGAACGAGCACGAGTCACGCGAATACTTTCAGACATCAAAAAATCTCAAGGTGACGTGAAGTCTGCGAGAGACACACTTTGCGAACTGCAAGTTGAAACCTTTGGATCAATGACAAGAAGAGAGAAGACCGAGTTCATCCTCGAACAAGTTGCATTGTGTATAGAGAGTGAAGACTGGACACAAGCAGGCATCCTTAGCAGGAAGATAGGAACAAAATATTTTGCAAGAAAGCCAAAGAAGACGGCAGAACAGTTGGAAAAGGAGAGCAAAGAACGCGAAGAGGCGGAGAAAAAGCGCAGCGCGGACGACCCTCCAGTAGAGAAAGAAGACGATGTAACTGACCTCAAACTGCGATATTATGAGCAGCAAATCACGCTTGCCAAGCATGAAGACCAATACCTGGAGGTATGTAAACACTATCGACAAGTTCTGGACACCGAGTCTGTTGAGAACAATCCCGAGCAGCTACGCGCTGTGCTTCAGAGAGTTATCTACTTCGTCCTTTTAGCACCCTATGACAACGAACAGTCAGACCTACTACATCGAATCAACCAGGATGCTCGAAACAGTGAGGTGCCCAAAGACCAAGCACTGTTGAAACAATTCACGATACATGAGTTGATGAGGTGGCCTATGGTAGAAGAACGATTCGGAAAACATTTGTGCAGCACCGACATTTTCTCCAAGACGAGCAACTCGAAAGACGAGAAATCCCACACAAGATGGCAAGCTCTACGGCAGCGAGTTATCGAGCACAACGTACGCGTGGTGGCCAAATACTACACCCGCGTCACATTCACTCGACTCTGTGAGTTACTTGATCTGTCGGAGGAGGAAACGGAGAAATATATCAGCGATTTGGTCACCAAGAAGACAGTATATGCACGAATTGACCGACCAGCTCGAGTAGTCAATTTTGAAGTTAAGAGAGGTCCAGATGAGGTTCTTGATGATTGGTCAAGCAGCATGAAGGGACTTTTGCAGTTACTTGAGCGGGTTGGTCATCTCATGCAACGTGAAGAGATGATGGCACGGATTCAGCCTGGCGATAAGAAGGAAACCAAAGCTGCCAAAGCATAGATATTGATCTACAGGCTGTCTCTGTTGGATGATAAGCCCGAGAGGGCTTTCTTCACTCGAGGGAGCAGCACAGGTAGGCCCAGGTGTCTCTGCTGCCGTCATTCAGGCCTCACCTTGATAGTCTATTCACCTTACTGCGCGGTCATATGGAAGAGGAGAATTGCTTTATCTGCTGCTGATCAATTATGATACTGACAGCATATGGAGCGGGCGCAGTCAGCGCTGAGATATGGTCTAAGTGAGCAGCATCGATCTGCCTTGCATGGTTTCTTCCGACATGGTAAATAGTGTTCGAGAAGTCTTGTGCGTGTGTGGTCAAGATCGCACTGGCGAGTGTACCAGGCAAATACAACGCTGATTCACTTTGAGCGATGAGACGCACGTGCACTAGCATGTTATGTGTTTTGGGTGATTCTGACACTTCTGCTCGTTTCAGCTTCGGCGCGAGAAACAGACGCACTCGCCAACCATTCCTAACGTGACGTGAAGCGCTTACTGTCTTGTCCTCCACCAGCTCCCATGCTCTTGATTGGCATGCATTGTTTGGAACCTGATGCATCTAACGCTCCTACTGTTCAAGAATAACAACGGCCGTCTTAACGGCCAGACATGTGAAGTTTGATATTTCACAGACTACGGCTAAGGTTTGAACAAGTTCATAGCCGCGAGCAGTGCCACAACCTGCAACGCGATGCTACTGTATGCGCCAGACCTCAAACCGGTCGCCATAGCAAAGCAGGTCTTGTTCCACAAGGTGTTGGTATATACCTGATTCCTCTGTCTTGTCGTTGCTCAACTATCCCTTCTTGTTCATTGCTCTTTCCATCGTCATCGTCTGCCTTACCACATTGATTGTGGTCGATAGATTGCATTAAAAACAGGCGTTTGAACTCGTTTCTGCTTGCTTCTATTGTTGCTATACGAGCCTGGAGCTCACACCTGATTCTTCCACACGAAGCACAGCCAAAAAAACAATCTTATTACGAGATACCTAATCATCAACGCGATGGCAGGACCGAACACAACAGAACCACCAATCTTCTTCCCACCTCCACCCACTATGGCAAACACTGCAGATTCGAAGAAATCCAAATCATTCAAACTTAACTTCAAGACCCGACCAGGCACGTCCGACTCCTCAACTTCAACATCCACAACCTCATCTCTCCAAAAGAGCCAAACGCAGCCAAAACCAATCCTCAAACAACCACAGTCAAAACCAAACCCAAAATCAAAAGCCCACACAATAAAACGCACAAGACAATTCATCCTCCTAGCCCAACTCCTCCTCTCCTTCACAATCCTAATCCTAGGCATCCTCTTCGCTTACTGCGCCGCCCTCCCCCACTCCGACACCATCGACCCACCAAACCCCAACCTCTCAACCACAACATCCAACACAAGCTCAGATCCAACCTTCACAACCCACAAAGCCTTAACCTCGCTAACATTCTACACCGCAACCCTCCCCCTCCTAACAATAACACACACAACAACCGAACTCTTAACCTCCCTCGTCCGTCCACAGACCACGCAATCCACAGCGCTAGGCAATATCCTCCGCTCCTCGCATCAGCAGAAAATAACAACACTCCTCTCCTTCATAACCAGTTCCCTCCTAGCAACGGGATGGATAATAACGCAACTCTTCTGGATGAACTGCGAAATCACGCCCTTTCTCGGGCCCAAAGCAGCAAATGGAGAGGGTGTATGTCCGGTCCAAATCCGGGGCCACAGGATGAGGGGCGTTAGCGGACTAAGTGTTGCGCGCGCGGCGATGGGATGGGTCGTTGTGCTTGTCTACATTATCTATGCTGCGTATTTAGTTGGCTGGGTTGGCATTCGAGTTCAGAAGTCGAGTTCAAGTATTGGTGGGAAGATGAGTTCTTTCCGCCGACGCGCGAAATATGAGAGAAATAGCAGTTGTGATGGTCATGGTGATGTTGAGGAGGTTGATTTTGGAGGGAGAAGGACAAGTCGGGAGAGGAAAGATGTTGAGAGCGTGGTTATTGTTATTGATGTTGAGAAGGCCTGTGGGCGGTAGAAGGAGCCTATCTGCTCTATGCTGTGCTGCATTTTATTGGATAGTGATGTATCGCATTTGCCCTGGTGGTTACTGTATGCATTAGCAAAGCGAACGACGGAATGAATACTATGATTTATGACTTGATTCGCTTTCTTTGTCATGGTAGGATATGTCTCTCAAGCGTTATGCAGGAGGAGGATAAGGACATGATACAGAATAGAATAGTATAGTATACCCCCTCTGTGCCCATATAAACATCACAAGTCTGTTCAAGCTGTGTGCCATGTTCAGTTGTCTACCCACCTACTTACTTCTCTGTATACCTTCCCTACCCCAGTACGCCCCTATGATCGCTAACCAATACGAGTTTGGAAACTCACCGTACCACCACATTCTCTTTTGAACTCCAAAATCGTAAGTATTGATGGAACACTGGCCATCGCGAAGCAAGCACAGTTCAAGGTAATGAGGTCAAGGTATCTAGGTACTTATAGTGGTTCGTCCCTCCTATTAACGACATGTAGAAGTGAGTAGGTATTCAGCTTAATAAATGCTTTCCAAAGAAATGGTGGTGAGATTGTTCAACGAAGACAACTTCTGATACCTATCTGCAGTAGTCTCATCAGGCCGTGAGAGTAAGGGTATCTAGAATCAAACAACATCAAAAACAAAACATAACATGAGATATAACAAAATATCCCGTAGGTAGATATACCTCCGCTCAAAATCCATGCTACAGTACTTGGACAAACATAACCAATCCATCCCCCTCTTTCAAAACATTAGTCAATCAACACTATAAGGACTCTCAGCACAATCCTCGCCCTCATCATCATCATCATCCGTAACACCATCCAAAATACTCAAATTCATCTTCGTCAAGTCAACTCTTCGGCGCGGATTATGTCCTTGTTGCCATCGTTCCGTGTTGGCGCGTAGGTAGTCCATGTGCAGACTTGGGGAGTAAGGGTTTTCGGTTGTTGTGATGGATTGGTCGTCGGCGTAGGTATCTGTGTCTGTGTGGTTGATTGGTGTTTTGACTTCTTCGTCCTCTGCTTGGTTCTCGGCCTGGTTCTCGATCTTAAGCCCAGCTATATCTTCTTCTTTATGTGCAGATTGGTGTACAATTTCGTCCTCAGTTTTGTGCTCGATTTTATGTTCAGCTTCTTGTCCCATTTGGTGCTCAGCTTCGAGTTCAGCTTTGTCTCTATCTTCATGTGTAGGTTCGTGTTTAGCTTGGTGCTCGGCTTGATTCTCCACCTTGGGGTCAGCTTTATTTTCATCTTCGCGTGCAGAATGATGTGCAGATTCGTCTTCAGTCTGATGCTCAATTTTATGTTCTGCTTCTTGTCCCATTGAGTGCCTGGGTTCGTTTTGAGCTTCGTCTTTACCTTTAGGTATGGGCTCATGTGCAGGTTCGTGTACGACTTTTTCTTGACCTTCGTCTTCAGCTTGCTGGTTGGCATCATCCTTAATAGTATGTCCTGCTTCGGGTGCTGCTTGGTGCTCGAGAATCTTGTCCTCATCGTGGTGTGCGGATTCGTATCCAGATTCGTATACAGCTTTGTCTTTATCTTCGTGTTCCGCTTGTTGCTCAGCTTCGTCCTCAACTTTAAGTCCTGCTTTTGGTTCTTCTGGTACTATTTGATGCTCGGTCCCGAGTTCAGAGTCGACTTTCTCTTGGAGTGTAGGTTCGTGTGCAGGTTCGGCTTCGGGTTTTTCTTGGTCTGCGTGTCCAGGCTCATGTGCAGCTTTGTCTTCGTCTTCGTGTGTAGCTTCGTCCTCAAGTTTATGTCCTGTTTCTGGTCCTACTTGGTGCTCGGCCTTGACTCCAGCTTTGTCTTCCTCCTGATGTGTAGGTTCATGTGTGACTTCGAGTTTAGCTTTTTCTTCATGTTCGTCTGCAGGTTCGTTCGTGTCCTTGTTTTCTGTTCTCGGTTCGGGTTCTGGTTCTACTTCTGGTTCGGCTTTCGTTTCCTTTCCATGTCCATCTCTGTCTTCATCTTCGTTAGGAAGCTGTAGGTGCTTTTCTTGTGTAGCAGGTACTGGCAAGGATGGTTTCGATTCTGTTTCAACAGCTGTGTGATGCATTGACTCTTCGAGGCTTGAACTAGGTCCTTCCTCGTCCAAAGGAGGCTTCCTGTCAGGCGAGCGGGTGGAGTGCCTACTCTGTGTAGAGCTTGCTACCGGAACTTCATCATCTTCATCTGCTGATTGGGCATCGGAGGGTATAGAAGGTGGCATCTCGCTGGCAGGCGACCAGATTGGAGATGGGGAGGACGAGTCAATTGTCCTACTTTGTTCTACTTGTCGTGTGATGTCATCTATGGGTGGTTCATCCTCCTCTTCAATCAAAACCCTGCCGTTCGGCGTCGAGGGCAGTGTTGGCGACCGAGTAGTGACATACTCATCAGCTGTAAGGTCTTGGCCTTCAGTATCCGCTAGGTAATAGCTGGAAGTTTCACCTTCGGTCTCCGCATTGTGGGTGGGTTCGTGGTATTCTTCGACTGGTGGTATCACCGCTTTATGGTCAGCATCAATGAGACCACTTCGGAAGGCGCTCACATCATCGTTATCTTTCGACTGTGCTTCTGGCATAGCTGTCGATGCTTTGGATGAGGCAGAATTGTCCTCGGGTTCCTGTTTCGACTCAGTTGCCTCCTCATCATGTCCAGTACTAGTGTCTTGGTTTCTTTCTGCAGACAGCTGGCTCGCCATCTCAACAACCGGCTTGACCCCCGTTTGACTATTTACACGTCCTGGTTTGATTGGGATGCTCTCTTTCTCAGAGGCTGTTTCATCCCGCGCCTTGCTTTGAGGTTCGGTATTGCGCTCGGACATCTCAGTGTTTTGTGATTGGCCTGCACCCTCTTCAACCAACGTGTTTTCTTTGGAGGGTCGTTCAATTGATTTAATAGGCTCGTCAGCTTGTTGTACAAATGGGGGTCGCCAATTTCTAGAAGCTCCGACTTTTGATTTCTCCACGACAACGCACATCCAAACACCGATATGCTCATCTGTGCCAAGCAAAGGTGTACATGAGACCCAAATTGCTTTTCCGTTCTTACCATCTTCGTGCTTCGTGCCATTCCGCAGCTTTGTACCGCCCCGTTCAGCGCCTCGTTCAGGCGTAAAATGGAGCTTCGCAGACACTGGAACACCAGCCTTGAGACTTTCCGTCAATCCATTGAGTACTGCACCAGGGGCCGCCACATGAGAAAGCAAAGGTGTCTGGAGGACATTGCCCAGCTTCTGTAGTTTTGGAGAGACGAACACTATTCGCAGAGATGGATATGGGCGGAAAAGCATGAAAGAGTCATAAATGCCGGGCAGCTTTCCAGATAATCCGCTTTCGCCCGAAGTGCCCAACTTCCAGTCAGCTTGATTCGTGTTGTCTTGCTCTTGAAGGTCCTCTTCATCTTCTGAAACATCAGAATCGCCCAATACAAGTCTAGTTCTGTGCCGATCATTGCCTGCAAAACTCCTGTTATCATCGTTATCTCTTGACACTGAGTTTGCTCGACTTGTTTCACGAACGATAGCTGACTCTTCTAGGTCGAACATTTCACTCAGATCACGTAGTCTGCCAAGCGCTCTCTTCTTGCGTCGCTGGTCATCGTCAAGATCTGACTGCGCTAATTCTCGCTCCTCGCGTTTCTGATCTTCGTTCCGCCGATTTAGATACCGTTGAAAGCTCTCTAACACACGACCACCTTCAACAAGACCAGTCACATCGATTTGAGCACCAATGTGATACTTTACCTTACCGTTGTTATCGTGGAGAGGTGCGATCATGAGGAGATTAATGAACGGTCTTCCATCGCGCCTGTAATTAAGCAGAGCCTCATATGTTTCTTCACCCTTGCTGATGGCTTCCTTCAGGCGCTTAGTAGTTTCACGATCTGTCTGCCGTCCTTGAAGAAACCTGCAGTTATGTCCGATTGCATCGTCCTCACGATAGCCGGTAAGGCGGTAGAATTCCTCACTTGCATAAATGACCGGATTGTCTTCCTGATTGGGATCGGCCAAGCAAAAGACTTCTGATAAGCCGCCTACTCCGTCTTGCATGATCATGTTCTGTTGTCGACCAGTGAGCTCGTTTATTAGACATTCCGAGCACACCTTGATCAATTGGTACGTAATCCACTTAGGCAGAGCTGTACCGACTAGCGCTTTGAACGCGGCATTACATACAGCCTCAAAGTCAGGATCCAGAATTGCAGCCAATTTCCTTGTTTCGGTAGTTGTGCCATCACCAGTGTCTTTTGGTTTTAACCCCTCGGCCACGGCGTTTGCGTATTCCACCGCTTTAATAGCCTTTTGCGTCTCTAGATACTGTGATAGTAAAGGTTGATCTTGTGGTAAATACTTTTGCAGAAATGCAGAGAATCGAGCTAATTGTGGAGGATAATGCAATATCGTGTTCAGATGACCTGACGAGAAGAGAAGTCCAGCTAACGTCTCGACTGAGGGAGGTTTGGATCGAGCCTTGGGTGGCTTAAGGTCAAAATCATCCACTTCCGAACTGGGTGAGGCCATCGCGGCGGGAGGCTCGTTCGTGGATTGAGACAGTTCTTGTGCGGGCACATTCAAATCCTGCTCTTCCTGTTGCGATTCGGGTGAATCAGTCTCGTTGGGTGGTACACCTGGTATGCGCTCCGGTGCATCATCTAGATTGAGACCCTCCTCCTCCTGTTCTTGGGTGTCGATGTCCGCAGTCTCAGTCTGGGATACGGGGTCTTGCTCGGATTGTTGTTCTGGGTGTTGTTCCTGCTGCTGCTCCTGTGCATATATCGAGAGTTCTGCCTGGTCTTGCTTAGACTGCTCCTTTACCTCCTCGTGTGTCACGTCCACACCGTTCGGTAAGTTACCGTTCGGTTGTGATAGATAGCTAGGTAATTGGGGGGGAGCAGTCTTCTTAGACGACTTCTTCTTGGTTTTCGAACGCCCTGAACGTATTCTGAAGTTCTGCTTGATCCGCTCGAGGTCCATGACGCGATTGAGAGAATTGCTAAGACTGCAGCTATAGGAAATTACGGCGCAACGAGGGAATCAGGATGTTGGAAGACATATTGACAGACTTGCCATTGAGTGTGGCAAAAAACATAGGATGAATTGGCAACTACTCAGCGAAGTTCTTAGCAAACAGTAGCCAGCCTATAGCTCCTCTGTAGCATGGTGACGGAGGAGATTCAATCCTGGACAAGACAGGAAATGTGATGGTAAACTGGCGGGATAACAGTGTCACCATTCGTGCTCGACAGGGAAGCCAACACATGGAACGGCAAGTGGATGATATCATGGCCATCGAAAGCCCCGATCGACCCACTACACGTGGCGGGGGCGTCGCCTCTCGATCGACCAGAGTGGCTTGAGCTCGCAACGAGCCTCTACCCCACAAACATGTGATGCACTGTAATGAAAACGGCCACTTTGATCAAGCAGGGTTTGGTCAGATAGTTCCATGCCATTGATGCCGACATTTGCAAACTTGCTTTGCAGTGCACACTCGCTCTTGTCATTCATCCGTTGGGGGAGTTGGAACAGTACTGAAGTATGAGGCTTGGTTGGAGAGCTGAAGCAGCTCCACATTGATTGTATGACTTCCTCTAGTGTGTCAGGCTGGTCATCTTGTTCATCAACCACTATAAGCTTCATCTACTTTTGGGACAGGTCTTTCAAATGCTCCTGCACGTCGTCTCCGTCCGCATTCAGTCCTGTCTGCTCTACCGGCAGGACGACCTCGTTTGTTCGTCCATTCACTGCAGGTTGCAACTTCGATCTCATGCCCTCCCTACTGACTTGTGCCATCAATGCATCCATGATCACTAGTGCAGCCATTGCCTCTACGATCGGTACTGCTCTGGGTACTACACACGGGTCGTGGCGTCCCTTGGCTTCCAATACTCCCGCTTCCAGATCGTAGCCGGCTGTTTGTTGCTGCTGTCCAATCGTAGCTGGCGGCTTGAATGCTGTTCGGAAATATATGGGAGCTCCGTTGGAAATGCCACCTTGAATACCTCCTGAATTGTTCGTCTTTGTCACGAGCTTGCCATTGACATTCACAAAGGGATCGTTGTGTGTTGAGCCCGGTACCTCGCAGCCACCGAAACCAGAACCAAATTCGAAGCCTTTCGTTGCAGGTAATGAAAGCATAGCGTGTGCCAGCGTGGCCTCTAATTTGTCGAAGCAAGGTTCACCAAGGCCGATAGGGCAATTTCTGATGACGCAGGTCACCGTGCCTCCAATGCTGTCCTGTGCGTCTCTGAACTGCTCAATGACTTTCGTCATTCGTGCCGCTGACTTGCTCTCTGGACATCGAATAGGCGCAAAGGAGTCGACTTGCTCTCGTGTTACGGTTTCGAGGAGTTTCAGGAATCCGGGTTGTGTCGAATAGGACGGGTTTTCTGGCGTAGGTGGGAATTGGTATTCGTTGCCAACAGAGCTGACCCATGCCACTATTTCGATGCCGTATGTTAGC
>Ga0139314_100163_pt1 | contig 14535 bp, 12 predicted proteins | sample In2P11_FD_99376 | JGI IMG/M metagenome (GOLD analysis project Ga0139314, IMG submission 99376)
GACCTCTACAGTTCTCGGGTTCATTTGCCTTGGGATGTGATGGCTCAATGACTGACAGGCCATGTGTGCCGCAACCTGATGGTTGAATTGGATAAAGGCAGAATTCATCAGCGGGAAGCGTTCTGGGTGAGCCTGATCGTCCGCGATCTCAGCGTTGAGCCGAGCGAGCTCTTTTCGGCAATGGTAGATGGTATCAACCTTCTTGCCGATCAACGGCAAGGCCGGCCACCAAGACCAACTGAAGATCGGTAGTCGCATCGTTTCTCTGTCCTTTGGCCTAAGGTACTTTCTCCAGAGAGCATCCTCGCCATCCTCTTCCATGGACTCGTCGTACAGTCCTGTGAGATCATACTTGATTTTACTAGGGTCCTTGAGCTCTAGTGGCAGCTCTTCTCCTGGCTTCTCGAATGGCTTAGGGCTTATAAAATCACCCTGACCAACGTATACGGCCTTTAGCTTATTGAAAGGGTGCTTCCATCCAGGCGTAATAGGTTTCTTCTCGGGCTCGGCTGTAGCTGCAGGCGCTTTCAGATCTGTCTGGGGAGAGTTCGGCTCGGTGATGGTGCCATCAGAGGCATAAGTTTCCTTGCTGGCCAAAGGCGTATGCGTGTCAGTACTAGCCCCCCTGTGGTGAAAGTCGGCAGAGGTTGGCGATGATCCTGGAACTTCGTCGGCACCGTCGAGGCTCGCCTGTGCTTGCTCTTGTGTCTGTGCCTGGCCAGCCTGGCGGGGTTTTCCGCCAAACACACCGCGCATTCCACCGTAGACCTTTTTGTTGAAACGATCGACACCATGGCCGACATCACGGAAACCTTCACCGACGGCGTGCATGCCTTCTCCCAAAAATTGCATTGGCACTATGCCGCGCTTCCGATCGGGTGAGGTTGACCGTGAGGAAGAGGAAGACGACGAGGGAGACTGCTCGAGAACCTTTTGGAGTTGTTGCTCGATCTCGTGGGGGTTACCAGCATCCACACCTTGCTCGTGAGTCTCCTGGTTGATCGCGTGATTCTCCATAGCTATGTCGTGCTTCTTCTCTTTTCTGGACTTTTTCTTTCCAGCCTCCTTCGCTGCCTTTTCCTCCATCTTCCTGTGCTTCTTGGTGCACGCTATTATAAGATTTGTTTCGGCAGATTCGAGGGTCCTTGCAATCTTGGTTCGATCGTTGACTTTATCCATTAGGTCGTCATAGTTGCGGTTTATCCAAATGTCCTTGATACCACCGGGAAAGACGTCGTAGAGGGCATCGAGAGCTGGGGCGGTAAGCCATTTCTGAGGAATGCTTTGCACCAAAATAGTGGTGGCAGATGCTCGAATACGATGTTCTGGTCTGGTGAGGACAGTCTGCCTAAGGCGTACAAACTGCCTGAGCGCCAAGTAGAAATTGAAGCACGCCCAGCATATGACGCCAACAGCGATGATACAGTGTGCCCATAAGCGATGCCTCTTGTCTGCAAAGGCTACATTGGGCCAAGCGAACGAGTCTAAACCAGAGACTCCGGGCTCGTCGCCCTTGCGATTTATCGGTAGCAGGATAGGTAGGATGATGATAGCCATAGGGATGAATATGCGTAGCAGGAGCTGCAGGTATTGGAGGAAAAGGTAGCCATCGACGCCGGCAATACGGATGAGTTCTTTGTCGCTAATCGTAAAGACATTTCGAAAGGACTCGATAGCGGTCGTGGGGGCTGCGATACGCTTTGCGACGGGTACGAAGGCGGTCTTGTAGTAGTAGATTTTGTGGAACAGACTCTGTCGCGCGGCCGCTTTGTCTTCCTGGTCGCCATCGGCAGGCTTCTTCTTGCCCGTTCCCTTGTGAAGCTTCCAATTGCCACTGAGGACCAAGAAGAAACCAATCTGAACGCCGAAAATGATGGCTGCAGTTGACAGCGACGCGGCGAAATTCTCGATGCTCTGGTTTGACCTTAGCTGCGCGCCGCCGGCGTCGTTCGTCGACGTTGCGGTCGTCGAGGACGTCGAGGACGTCGAGGCTTCGGACATGGCTCAGAGTGGTCGTGGTCGTGGTGGAGGGTCGCGTATGTGGTAAAGCTGCGAATCGGAACCCCTGTCTTAACCTCTCGTTGCCATGGAAGAAGAGTAGCGAGGAGGCGCTACCGTTTGCGGTTGTAATAGAAAGGAAACAATATTAGTAGGGTAGTAGATAGCAAAGAGGCAGTGAATCAACACAACGAAGAGAAGGCGCGAAGTGCTATCATTATTGATTCACAGGTGACTAGGGTGTCGACGTGTTTCAAGCCTTGCATTCCCTGATGCGCGGTCGGTCGGGGGCTTGGCAGCGTCACTGGCGTCGACTGGTGCGCTATCCTACGAGCTAGCCGCCCGCCGTTTGAACCAAACAACCGCTGGCTTTGTGGTTAATCTGAAACTGCGGGTAGACGTTGTGTGAGTGGCCGCTTGCGTCTGCAGAGCTGGTACACGTCGCGCTTAGCTGCAACACTGCTCAATACATCGTTCAACACGAGCTTTATTACTGAGACCCATCTAGGTGGGTAAAGGGACAAGGAGCAATAAGATTGTGGCACCGTGGCACCGACGTGGATCCGATCTGAGCATCAACCCCGTACTATGACGTTGGAAATGCCAGGAAACCGCTCCGTATTACCGTATTAGTTGCGCGCACGTGCCCTCCGGCTCCCACCTGCCAGGAAGAGCCACGCCACAGCCAAGCCTCACCATGTCGAGTCAATTGGCCGAACTTCAAAAACTCGAACAGCCTGGCCCATCCTTCTGAACCTAGACCCTCATCCTTCATGTCTCTCTGCAGCCCTTTGCCGCTTCTTCTTCAACACCACGACAAGCGTCAAACAGGCCACAGCGCCATCAATCTCGGTACCGTCTACCACCACCGTCCCACCGGTTACAAAACTACCCCACCACTTCTGCGCGTACTTGGCTACTTCCGTCTTGATCTGCTGCTCACCATTCCCTGTGATCCGATAGAGTGTCATGTTCGTCGAGTGCCACAAGCTGTTCATTTGCCAGACGTACGGCTGTGAGTTGTAAACGAACGATTCAGTGCGCAGTCCCCAGCGCTTGTTACTCAAGGTGATAGTATGGGATGAATGAGCTGAGTCGTCTGGAAATGTGAGGACTGATTCGCCGAACGACGACCAGGCATGCGACCAATGTGCAACATGTGCGCTCTGGTCGTCGGTGATTTCGTACTTGAGACCTAGCCAGGTACGGCGGTGGCAGGTAAGTACCGGCGCGAAGGAATGATCCTTCATGGTCCTTTTGATCTCGGCTTTGTATTCGGCTGTCATGCCTGTATATGGCACTTCCATGTCTTTCGTCAAGTTAAGGATTGTGATTTTTTTGCTGAGCAAAGCATGAGGAGAGATCCAGTACACTGCTGTAGGTTTGAGGGAACGAGGGTCAAGTGGTCGACTTGAGAACTCTCTATCGTGAGGCGTGTCCAGCCACGGGTCGTCATCTTCAGAAGACCTAGACTTCACGTGTGTTCGGGAAGATTTTCGGTGACGCACGGTGTTATTGTCTGCATCTGAAATGTTCAGATTCTGCAAAGCAATAGAGGTGGACATATTCTTGGGTGATAGTAAAAGATATACACTTGAGGGTCGTACAACGAGTTTTGTTTTAGAACCTGGGATGTGCTGGGAATGACGAGACATGTGGAAAGAGACAGCCTTTTTTATACGTTCACTACAAGCACCATACTCTAAGCTCGCTTTACCATTCGCATCATGCTTGGTTTCCTTCTTGCCCATAAGGCAGACCTCAAAATCTGAGGCTCGAAGGTCCGGTCAAATGGCTGCTCATTGGACAGAGGTCTGTGGAAGTTTCAAGATTCAGCCTAGCTGAATGGTTTCTCGCATTCTCGCATTGGGATTTCTACGCCGGGCCGCACAGCCACAACAAACCGCCTTGGGTAGTATGGCCAAGATTGCTGATTTGACGACGAGTTATGTACCTTCGGCACATGCAGTTAGCTCCATTTCCCGGAAGCCGAAAACAGTAGGTTTTCTCTGGAGGTCGGTCGATTGCTGGTGGAAGCACGGTAGCACCATCGCGCCATCTCAAATAGGCAAAGCGTGATCTCAACGCGTCGCGCTAGTCCCCGCGGTTCAGTGCTCTTGTGCGCAATACTCGTCGCCAAACACACTCAACAGCCTCAACAATGGATCAACACGTGCCATCCGCAAGGTCGAAACAAGGCACCGTCGTGGAGCAAAAACAGCGGTTTCTACAAACGAGGAAACATATTCTATCGCGTGGAATACCGCCGTCGGAACGTCTACGCACACTTGCGCAAGATGGTGGGATCGAGCTCAGTGTCATGAAGGGAGTGTTGGATAAAGGTATGGATGTACTGCACTCATTATGACCTCCAGATCGTTCTAATCATGTGGCTTAGTCAACCGCAACCTCAAACAACACTCCCGAAAAGTGTACAGCCGCCAAATGATTGGGCATGTTGTTGAGCAAATAGACATACTTTACTGGGAATCTGGCGCGCATCACGCCGACGACGAAGAAGTAAATCCTCCGTCTGATGCCCACGAAGACGACACGCACGCACTATATCAGAACGATGACCTAACACTCGACGAAAACATTGCGAAACTACCCACAACATGGCCCGACCGTGACGCCGAGATCACACAAGACCAATATCTCTCCTCCGTCTCGCGCCTTCAAGAACTTTCCGCACGCCGGCAGACGCTTCAGAACCGGCTCGACACATACCGTACCTTGCTTTCGCTACTAGAACCTTATCGCAATCCTAAGGAGAACATACAGCCAAATTTGGTGTGGAAGGATGCGCCGCTCGCGCCTGAGCTGACAAAGACACGGACATTGGCGATACGCGTTGCTGCACGTGTGGAAGAGAAGTTTGGCAACGTCGAAGTACCTTCCACGGCCGAAGACGACGAGAGTGTTGATATGGAAGGATTAGAGAGTGAAGGGAGGCGGAGGGTCGATAAGGTGCTGGAGAGCTGGTATTATTGAATACCGCGGCTTGATTCCTCTTCTCGATTTTGCTTTGGCGTTTGGATATGATACCCCACGTTTTTGACATTGCACAGTAGTATTCATAACATTTACAACAAGTACGGTTTCATCTAGCATATGTATTGCGGCGCCATTTCCACGAAAAAGACAACTCCATCCTCTCCCAACTATCTCTAACACCACTAGGCTTGCGGGCTGCCCATCCTCCCTACCGCGCTTTCAACCTCCCTCTCGAACTTCTTTCCTCCGACCTCAACTCCAAGCTTGACTCTGACTTTGTATGCCCTTGTGATGGCAAAACTACGGAAACTTGGTACTGTCACACCCGGGATCCTCGCCGTGAACCACTGCTCACAAGTACTCTTCACTTGTTCCTCCATTGCCCCACTGTGCTTTTCTCCTGATGAGCTAGCGATAACGGAGTACTCTGGCAATCCAGCAATAAGTTCCAATGTGGCTGACTCGGGTAAAGCGTTAAGAGACGTCTTTCTCTCCGTGAAGTCCTCGTGTTCATTCTTGGCCACGACATATAGCTGGTCTGGCGGCGGCCAGCTTTCGTATCTATTACTCCTGTGCAAGCCGGATCTGCCACTACCTGCGTCTCTGTCGCGAGGTGCACGGAAGAAGGTAAAATCCAGCAAGTCCAATTTAAGGATGTTGAATGTGACGGATGGAGGAATGTGCAGCGCGTTCGGGCTTTGCGATAGTGTTGTGAAGGATGCACGAAAGTGAAATTCGGACCCGCTGGTAAAGTGCTCTGGAAGCTCTACAGCGACTTCGAAGTCGAGTGTAGGGGTCGAAGAGGAAAGGCGGTCGCGGATGCTTTGTCGGATACCGGTTTGCGTGTTGCCGGCTAGCAGAGATGATCGCAGTGTGAGGGTCTTTGGGTAGCGGTTCAGCGTGGTGTATGGTCCGGGTGGTGGTATCGGGCTTGTGGGTTGGAAGAGGATGATCGATGTAGTTGTCAGGTCTATGAGAGACTTGCCTTGGACGACACCAATGCCAGGACATATCAGTGTGGCCCGTACGCCATATTCGATCTTGGCAAAGTCTGCATCTGTGCCGTCGTCGGTTGGCCTGTTGAATCTGGTAAATAGAAAGCTGGGAGGTAAGTCATGGGGTCCGATATCGTATTTCTGGTCGGAATCATTTTCGTATTGGCCATAGCGCGTGGTACCAGTCCCAGCAGGAAACGTGAATTGAAAGGGAAATGTGTAGATTTGGCCTGCTTCGAACTTCGACATAGCTTGTGGTTCCTTCTTCTTATCCTCGTTGGTCTTGGTGGTTGCTGCGTGTAAAACGTCCTGAGCTACCTCAAATAGTGGTGCGTTGTCCCTCCAATGATGGTAATCAGTGGTATTGCCGGAGCCTACATCCCGACGATACCATATGAGCGATTGCCCGAACAGTGAGACTTTAAGCGCTTCGGGCTCAATAGATGCGACGGGCGTCAGTACGACGTGGCCTCTGACGATATCGTCTGGCCTATAAACTCTATCGGCCGTGTCATCGAGTTGTATCGCTAAGTCAGGGAGTGGCGGTTGACGAAGCTTGTTGGAGCTAAAGAGGCCCATCTTGATGCCAGACCACTCAAGCTGTCTCAGGCGGAGGGTTATGGAGTATTCTAGGTGGACTTATTGGGAAGGTAGAAAGATGTGGATGCCTCCAGGTGATATTCTAGTTGTACACTCTTCGCGTTGCGTCGTTTTCTCAAAAAGGCGATCGTTACTGGTTGTAGTGTTGTTGGAAGTATTGATTTAAATTTGCAATGTACTTTCTCGAAAAGTCGAGCAAAGTGCTTGTGCCATGGAATGGACGATGACCATTTTTGGCCGCTCCCTGATATTAGGGCCACCTGCACAGCCACGTCTGACTTTCAGGCCGACCAACCTCGTGGCACAGGGATCAACATGTTTGCAGTCACAGCCCACGATTGTCTGCCCTGAGATACGCGCCTATTTAGTTGCAGGTGAAGGTGCAACGCGTCATTGGGTTGTCGCAGTCGGGATGGCTCCGTGGTGGCGGTCACTTGGGTGAGGGGAAGGGGACTTCGGAGTTTTCGGCAGGGGCCCCACTCTGGTAGCTCATCAACTGGTAAGCCAGTCAAACCACTCCTGTATAGATGATGAGGCTACGAACATTGCCTAAGTACAAGTACAAGAACACGAAGTGCAGCAGTATACGCTCTTATTCCGGGTACTCTCAAAGCTCTTCTCATAGATTGTAGCTAAGAGCTTCCGAGTTTTCCCCTTTGCTCTACAGTCTTTGCTATCTCAGCTCCAACATCCGACCCCAGGGCCTTAAAACCATCTATGACACCCTGCTGATCACCCGCACCCATCTCTTGACTCATTTTGTACTTGCCACCAATATCCGTTATCTCGATCTGGATGCCGATAATCGCTTTCTTCAGTATGTCGATGTACGAAGTAGGCGCATCTTCCACCTGCCACGGCTTCTCGTAGCCCATGATGTCTCTTTCTGACTGATGGGACAGGTCCCTAATCTGTTTGTCGAGGAATTGACCCGTAGAGGCGGCTTTGGTGTCGTAAAACACGGAAGCACGACCGTAAACTTGTACCGCTGAGTAATTCCACGTAGGAACCACTTTCCCGCTTGCTGGCTTTGTCTCTTTGTAGAACTTGGGTGTGACATAGTGGTGTGCAGGACCGTTAAAGAGGATCATAACATCGCGTGATATAGTCTGAACTGTGTCGATCTTCTCGTCCTCATTTTGAGATTGGATGTGTTCGATTAGAGCTTTAGCTTGCGGATTCGCTCGAGCGATATGTCCACGGAGAACGCCAAGATGGACCTGGTCTGCTGTGTTTTCGATATCCAAAACGAAAGGAATGTGACTCGATTGAAGAAAAGGAAACGACTTGGAGTCAATGGCTGTGGTAAAGATGCCTAGCGAGTTGGCGCGTATGAATTGCTGTAGTCTAGCAATGTCTTTCTCTGCATGAACGGCTCGAAGATACATGGTGGATTGGCTAGTGGTTGCTGGTTCCAAGGCAGAATTTGTCTACTGAATATTCAAGGCCGACATACGAGCATCAATATATCAAGCGCTCTACACGTTGTTTTGACTGTTATGCTGTAGGGCGTAAGATGTCAATGGTGGCGTCTACAGCGTATAATTGAAGTACCCAATCAGATATTACGAAATAATAAGGAGCATGAATGCAGGAAGAGGTCGATGACTCGAGCGTGACTATCCGTTATGGGCCGATTGTGCTCCACACCATTTTCTGAGGAGCATTGGCTAATTTGCTAGCGGAAAGCTGTGTTGTACGAAGTACGTTTGGAAGGAAGGGTCCAGCTCGACGAATTCGAATTTGGAAGTGCGGCTCGCTCTGCGTCTAGTGCCTGGAACTTTCGCGTGACCAATCGCACAGCCAGGCCGGCGCAGCCAGTGAGGTTATACTACAGCGAGCATGTGAAGATCGGGATTACTTCCTATGTTGAGGAGCAGGGATGAGAGTAAATTACTGCGCATTCCTCACCTTTGAATTCCTGTGGCGTGGTGCATATTCTGTTCGATATCAGCTAAAATTGTAGATAAGGTGCGCTCTCTAGGTAAGATTTTACGGGTACCTATGTTGCCTACTTTTGCAGTATTTGTATCATTCTTGAGAGGTAAGTATGAATAAGAGCTAGTGGTAAGAGGTCAAAGGCGATAACGGCTGCGTGAGAAGCGTGGAAACGAGCGTTGTGAATTCTGGAATGACGCAATGCATGGCTGGCTCCCTCAGACCCTAGGACCTTTAACCCCGAACAGAACATGTGTGAATTTTGAAATCGGCAGCATGTACACTCTGTTTACATAGCGAAGTCTAATATCGTGTTGTATCGCCTCGATGAGGGATTTGCACGAACCTCAGTGGTACAGATGTGTTCGAAAAGAGGGGTTCGCGCATCTCCGTGGGGGTGGGTTCCGTTGCAGAAGGTACAAGCGATCAACCCCACATGAGGTAGACCATCGTCACCATCCTTTGGTCCGACGTCACCACCACGAACACGTCCCTGCACTTCAATCCGCCTCTATAGATTGAATCGAACACATCCGAGACTAAACTTTGGTTATTGGTTGCTCAACTAGCTCAGACAAAAGCAAAAATGACTTCTAGTTGGGAGGAGCTTGCTGCAGACAAACGAACTCGTATCGCCAGCACGATACCTTCGGAATGGTTAATTCGAGACCTTCCAAGCGATGACAATGTATTCGAGTTTCCGAAAGCATCGGGGCTTCTTTCTGCGCGAGAAATCGAGCTGACCGAGTCTTCGGCCACTGATCTTGTTGCACAAATGGCTGAAGGGAAGCTCAAGTCCGTGGATGTCACACTTGCCTTCTGTAAAAGAGCTGCCTTAGCACAGCAGTTGGTAGGACCAACTATACCACTGTGGCAGACCCAGCGATTAACAAGTTGCTACAGACGAATTGTGTACACGAGTTCTTCCCCGAGGAGGCTCTCGCACAGGCTCGAGATCTAGACAAGTATTACGCCGAGCACAACACGACTGTTGGACCTTTACATGGTCTTCCGATCTCTTTGAAAGACCAACTGCGAGTGAAGGTACGAGATTTTTCTCTTACGTTCGATGTAATCAACTCTCGAGCGAACCACGAGCGACAAACCTGACATGGTTGTATTAGGGAAAAGAAACATCCATGGGCTACGTTTCCTGGCTGGGAAAGTATGATGAAAAAGACTCCGTTCTTACAGAACTTCTTCGTAAGGCAGGTGCTGTCTTTTATGTCAAAACAAGTGTCCCTCAAACCTTGATGGTCTGTGAGACTGTCAACAACATCATCGGAAGAACCACAAATCCGCGCAACAAGAACTGGTCGTGCGGAGGAAGCTCGGGAGGAGAAGGAGCTATGATCGGCCTCCGTGGAGGAATCATCGGTGTTGGAACTGATATTGGCGGCTCTATCAGAATCCCATCCGCGTTCAACTTTCTATACGGCATCCGTCCTAGTCATGGTCGAATGCCCTACGCAAACATGGCGAACAGCATGGAAGGTCAAGAGACCATCCACAGTGTCGTCGGACCTATTGCTCACTCTGCGTCTGGTAAGTGAACAAGACGCACGTCCCTGCTGATCGAGAAGCTGACTGTCAAGACTTGAGATTATTCCTCACATCGGTGCTCCGCGAAGAGCCCTGGAATTACGACTCCAAAGTCATCCCATTGCCTTGGAGGTACAACCTAGAAGATGCTCTGAAGGCAAAGCTGAATTCATCCGGCCTGACCATCGGTTACTACACATGCGACGGCAACGTGAGTCTCAGACCGAAATGCAATACAATTGCTTTCGCTAAAAGCACAGGTTCTCCCACATCCTCCTGTCCTACGTGGAATCGAACGCGTAATGGACGTCTTGGAAAGAAGTCAGCACAAGGTTCTACCCTGGACTCCATACAAACATGATTTTGCTGTCGATCTTGCTAACAAGATCTATGGAGCAGATGGCTCCACGGTAATAACTCCTCCCTTTGGCTCTTGCGCAGCTACGCCTAGGTGTTTTACACCAGCTGACAATCAGACAGGACGTAATGAAGGACATCAACGCTTCGGGAGAGCCAGGAATTCCAAACATCAAAGAACTCCTCAACCCAGATATGCGAAAGGCTGACTTGAACGATGTGTGGGATATCCATTTACAGAAGTGGGATTACCAGATGCAGTATCTGTCCAGATGGCGAGAGGTCGAGGCCGAGCATGGTTGCGAACTTGACTGCATCGTTGCTCCCATCAGTCCAACTGCTGCTATCCGACACAACCAGTTCAAGTACTATGGCTACGCGTCTGCCATCAACTTACTCGACTTTACGAGCGTCGTTGTCCCGGTCACTTTTGCAGATAGCAAAATCGATGCCAAGCGTGCAGACTATGAGCCTCTGAACGACATGGATGCAGCTGTCCAGGCCGAATACGACCCCGAAGCATACCACGGTGCTCCAGTTGCTATTCAAGTCATCGGAAAGAGGCTCAGCGAGGAGAAGACATTGGCGATTGCTGAGGAAATAGGAAGGTTACTCGGCAATTCGGTAACACCTTAAGCTGTAGCAAGATACAAGCTATTGTGAGCATGTAAAACAGTACAAAAAGAATTGTAACGATGTATGCTCCATGTTTGTTCAGGAAGATTGATTGTCGGTTGTATAGGTGGCGTGAAGCGGACCCGGAAATTCCGCCGCTAAGCATGCGCAGGGATCCGCTCTGCCTAATTGGAGCTCGTCACAGCCTTGACCTGCCTCATCTCTTATCTCACCAGCAATGTTTCTCCTCTTAGCTGTCCTGTTGATCGTCACACCTGCATTAACTTACTATGTCTCCACAACGTTGTTCTACCAAAATGCGAAACATACCGCATCAGGGAGCAGGCCCCCAACAATTCCGTATCTGTTCCCAGGGGTTTTTCATGCTTTCAGTATAGCGTATGACGGACCGCAGAAGTACTTCGCGAGGTTACTGTACGATCATCCATGTATACACTACATTGTGAGTGCTAACATCTCTCAGCAAGGACTATGGCAGCTTCGCACCGTTTGCCGTCAAGGCGGGCTTGCAGCCCTTCATTGTTCTTCGAGATCCGGAGCAGATGAAGCAGGCTATCCAGGCATATGAGAAGCGAAATCCAGTCATCACCGGGAAGAATATGTACGAGATCATTCTGGGTTCTCCTCAAGCTGTAGCAAATCTATACACCAAGGCGGCCGTCGATCAAGGAGCCATCGAGCGTGCGCGCATAGCATCAACGCAAAAGTACCTAGAAGAAGAGTCCTTGAGAAATTTGACCGACCTCTACGCTGCAACTCTTTCGCGTAATCTGAATAACAAGATGTTTCAAGTCGGCAGCTGGACACAGATAGAAGACAGCTGGTCGTTTTTCCAGCAAGTCCTCACAAGGTGTTCTATGGAGACCCTCTTCGGTTCAGCAATCTTCAAGCAATATTCTGGACTCATCAAGGACTACTGGAAATTTGAAGATGCCATTGAGGGCTTCGTGCCGGGGATGCCATGGTTCACAAATTCAACGGCATATAGGGAGCCACGCGATCGACTATACAAAGGCGTCGAGAAGTGGTTGAAAGCTAATCATAGCGGCACGGAATTTGCAAAGATCGGTAGTGACGACGTGGATTGGGATGAACATAAGGGATCCAAATTCATTCAAGAACGAGATGACTTACTTGCGAAAGCCCCGTTACCTCTTGAAGCTAGGACAGCGGAGATGTTGGACATCATGCACTGGTAAGCATCACCTGGGGATGCATTATCTGCCAAGCATCAAGAAGTTCTGACATGCTCTACAGCTCGAATGTTGATCTGGTTCCTTCCGCTGTGTGGTCAATAATAGAAGTTTTACGCAAACCGTATCTGGCGGAACGCATCACTACTATCGTCTCTGAGCGACAATCGTCAAAGGCGACCACATATGACGTCAATGGGGTTGCAGCCTTGCCCCTCGTTCAATCGTTACAGGCGGAAATAAGCCGCCTCCGTGTCGCACAATACATGACATGTGCCAACGAGTTCGCCGAAGTTCCCATCGGTAGCCAATGGAAACTACCCAAGGCATGCAACACAATTTCCTTCTCGCATGATATCGCACTGGATACCAAGGCCTGGGCAAACGCACGGCCACGTACTGTTGAGAAACCATTAGATGAGTTTTGGCCTGAACGCTTCTTGATCCCCGATGATAATGGACCCAAAGCGCGAGGCCAACGGAAGAGCGGAACCCGTGTCGAGAATGGAAGGTTCGATGCGCAGAACCTCGAGCTGCTGGCCCCTATCTTTTACGACCGGCAAAGCTTTGGAATCGCCAGCGACTATACCAGAGCCATACAAGCAGCCACTCTGGCGGTCGTAATGAGTGAGTTTGAGGTACAGTTATGTGACCCAGAGGCGACCGACGCTGCGATGCCTGTGCTGCGAGAGTCCGCTTTTGGGCAGCTCCGACCACAGGAACGAATAGCTGTGCGCATACGCAAACGCAAACTTGGGAAAGGACAATGAAGGTACCCCGCTTCTCAACAAGAGGTCGTGTGAGTTAGCCACCAAGACTATTCGTGTAGGCAATGCAAACAATCAAATAGCCCCGCTTCGTGTTCACCACCCCGTTTGTTCACAGCATCTTCGAATCCCTCTAGCCATCTCCTAAAAGTCAAAAGTAACTGCAACAATGATTACTATCACCCCTCAGAGCATGAAGGAGGTAGATAAGCTCACCGTAGTCGGGGGCTTCATTGTGCTCGTCATTACATACTGGCTTATCAAGACTATCTATAACCTCTTCTTCCACCCTTTGGCCAGCTTCCCTGGTTCACGCTGGGCAGCTGGATCATACCTTCCTCAGTTCTACTACGACATCATACACGGTGGGCAGTATTACAAGAAGGTCATCCATATGCACGAGGAATATGGTGAGCATTTCCCAATACGCGCACTCCACTGTAGAAGTATGTGTTCATAATAGGCAGGCCCACTTATACGAGTCAATCCTGATGAGCTCTCCCTCAACGACCCCTTCTTTTATGACAAGGTCTATTCAGGTGGTGGACAGAAGCGCAACAAATGCCCTGATCTCACAACCATCGTACGCACATCGGTGATCTCTACTAACGACCATGAACTACATCGGCAACGCCGCGGCTATATTGCCAATCTGTTTTCGAAGAGATCCATCTCAGACCTGGAATCAATCATTCAGTCTAAAGTTGATAAGTTGGTGACCCTTTTAAAGGAAGCCAACCATACTGAAGAAACCCTTATTGGGCCTCTCGTGTTTGGCAGTCTAGCGATCGACGTTATCTCACACTATGCATATGGCGAGAGTTTTGGTAATCTCGACAAACCTGGATTCCCGTGCGAGCTCGAACGAGATGTTAAAGCCATATTGATGATTCAACACGTGCGACGGTTTCTTCCTGGAATTGACCGACTCATTACACATCTTCCAGCCTGGCTAGTCGCCCGCATCAGCCCTTCCATGGTTAGCTTTCTGGACTTCGAAACAAGAATTGCAGGATACTCAAAAGCGGCACTTACGAAAAGCATGGAAGGAGAAGAACCAACCAAACCCCGGACGGTGTTCGACGCACTAGTCAGCTCCAAGATACCCGCACAAGAGAGGACACTTCAACGACTGACAGATGAGAGCTCAACCATCCTGATCGCCGGGGTGGATACCACTGCCAGAACCTTGACAGCTACCATGTGCTACTTGATTCTGTATCCCGAAATCCTGGCCAAACTGCGTGCAGAGCTACAACCGTACAAGAACGCGACCTGGACCCAGCTTGAATCTCTACCGTATCTGGTAAGTCATTTGCTACATTTTGCTATGTGTGCCTCCTAATGCATACTAGACAGCGGTCATCAATGAGTCACTTCGATACGAATCTCCCTTCACAAGTCGCTTTCCACGCTTACTTGTCGAGCCGCTTGCTTACAAGGACATGCTCATACCTTCCGGCGTAAGTTACAGAACCTGCTTGAGAGCTTGAGAGGTCTGAAATGATTCTA
>Ga0139314_100018_pt1 | contig 14463 bp, 9 predicted proteins | sample In2P11_FD_99376 | JGI IMG/M metagenome (GOLD analysis project Ga0139314, IMG submission 99376)
AACCAACACGGGGACGGCACGGTACGGCACGGAATGATCGACACTGTGAGTCACACTGCCTGCTTATCGGTTGAACTTGCTGCTTGCCGAAGGGAAGTCTCTTGCTTTCTCGATCTTGCTATCCCTGGACGAAGGAAATAATAAGCTTGGCGCCAGGGCTTGTCAAGTGATGCTAGAATGTTTGGCGAGACAATTGCGGCTAGACGTGTGGATTGACGAGACAACCCGAGCGAGGCTGGCGCACACATAACCACAGTTCCCAACATAGCATAGTGAGTCTGGAAATAACAGTTCACCTAGCATATCAAGCACCCATTTCACCCATCGATACACAATATTCAATTTCTTTTTTCCCATATTCCATGATACGACGGGACACATCGAACCACCACGGGGACGGGTATCCTGTGATGTGAAATTCTTTATCATGTATCCTGTGATGGTTAACTTAACCGCTCTCGGATATCCAGTGATGTGTTCCTTTTCTCGTGGTCTGGCGGTAAGTATACTTCCCTCCTATCGTCTGGTGCCACCCGCTCTGGCTCAATCGCTATGCTCACACCTGGTAACAACGTGAATTCCCTCACCATATGAATAGTGAGTCCCTACCGGGCCTCGACCTCGTAACCTCGATCGAGTCGATGGCGGCCTTATTAGTCGAGCGTGCTTACGCACCCTACCGGGCCTCACCATATGAATAGTGAGTCCCTACCGGGCCTCTCCTCGTCTCGTGTCGACTTGGGGAGAATCATATCTCGGGTATGGTGACTCAATAGGTGACTTCTCCTCTCTCGGTTATGTTGAACGCGGGGTAAGGTGAACGGCTTAAGGCTTCTGGCTTATGGTGTGGCTTCAGTTTCAAGGCTCAAGGCTTATGGTGACTGGTGACTGGTTCGTTGAGCCCCTCCAAGAAGACTCAATCCCCTCCATTCCTTCATCCTCCATTAAGAAACCTTTGCACCTACCTATTGAGATCAGTGACGAAGGGCAGGGGCGGAGCAGGTAAGTCGCAACTAACTTCCCCCAGCTACGCCCATTTATTGGACGGTGTGCTACAGGGCATGAGCCGCAGAGGAGTTTCACAACACAAGATAAACGCGAAGGAGGGGCAGAATCCGAGCTTCAGCCGTTGATACTGGGACTGATCCGATTGTTCCTGTCCATCATGTGGTAGCCGAGGTTCCATCCATGGCAGCCTAGGATGTTCCGCGTAGCCGAGGAGGATTAGAAGCTACTGCTTTTTGTTCGTCGGGAAGGGCAATCGCTAAGAAGAAAAGCTCCATACCTTGTCGACGGTCTGGGATGAGACTAATTGAACCGCCCCGGGGGACCTACGTTCGGAATCCGATAACCCGGTAGGCATCAGGTTGGATTGTAGCAATTTAGACCCGCCACACTTAACTGGTAGGCTGAATGCGATATCTGATTCACAATTACTGCACACGATTCACTATGAGGGATACCAAGAGCCTTTATTCAGCTTAGGTACCCCGGATTGACCTGATCCACGTGGAAGCGGGCCGAGCGCTCACATTATATATGATCGAGCGCATACTTGAATAGGCAAGCGTAGAGCTTGACAGGCGTTGACGCACCGGCCCCTGTGAGTGAGATTGCCGCAGGGTTCTTTCAAACGTTCTTACGTTATGAAGGGCCAGATACTACCACAAGGAGAATATCTGGAGAAAGCTTCCAAGTCCAGCCACAGAGCAGCCTTGCCGTTCATTCCGCAGCGCATCTGTGACCTAACGATAATGCCGAAACGCTCCGGATGCTGAACCAGGTGATAAGCCCGCCAAATAAGAACTGCTCCTCCCGAGTCTTAATCCGTTCATACATACGATTGAGTGGTTTCCTTATTCAAGTACCCCCCCCATTATGAGGTGAATAAAGTAATAGGGGCCTTCAGTTTTGGTAGTCGGGGAAGAGATAAGCTGGCCCGGTCAACCTATTTCCTTTCTTAATGCACCACTCGATCGTATAATAAGGTGAAGTGCTGGTCCGGTTCTCTATACATGGTTGAGTGGCGGGAAGAGCTTGGAGCTTGCTTCTTCAGTCTTTTTAAGATACAGATAAAGCCTCACAATGGGAACGATTTAGAGACTGGCATTTAGAGATTAGTTCGGGACCTACTCCTTCATACCGAGTTCCATAGGATCAATACCTACCTCTTCGTATTGGGCTTATTCGGATCAAGCTCCTTTTCTGCCTATTACTCAAGACCTAATGGCCAAGACCTAATATCAATCCTGCTCCCTACTCCCTCATCATTGCCCAATTTAAGGTGCGAAGCCGCTTGTCCCTCCGGGGGGCAAGGAAATTCTTCTTCAAATATTGGTCTCTTATGGATCAAATTGGTTCTTCCAGTCATTATTTATATATGTAAAACACTATATTAAAAAGGTGTTCTAAGAAGGTGCCGGATCGGACTGGAACTAAACGAATAAATCAAGGTCCGGAGGGTGCCTCGGTACATATCAGAAGGGAGGTATCTTACCCTCTTTCAGGTATATTTAGAGGCAGATCTAAACCTTGTGTCCCTGGATGAGGGAACTTGTTAATACGTAAGAGACTCATAAAACTCGTTATTATAGCTCGATGGATAGACTCGATTTAGTAGGGGGCCCTTTTCTATATAAGAATTCGAGAAATGATTCAGTAGGTGACATGCTCTTCTCCGTTTATCGGGCAAAACGGGCAAACAACCTTGAGAATGAACTGTACCCCTACACGAAGGAAGGTGTGCCCGTAACGAGATCGAGAGATAGATAGGGCCATATCGTATTTGAAAGCACTCAACCCAATGAATTTCAAAAGGGTTGCTTAGAATTAAGAAAGCTAACACATCGAAAGTTGCTCAACCGGGCCTTACCCTCTATATGTTAGAAAGGTGGGCACTCGATCGAAGTCAGTTTGAAAGCTATTGAATGTTTCGAGGTTGGGAGGGTCGGAAATTGCGTCATTTTCTGGTTGTAGAGAGAGAGCATTTGTGCGCCCACCTTCAATATATAAATGGAATCTGGCAGGGTGCTTTCCGTTGCCACGGGAAGTGGGCCGATCTAGGATCGTAGGAAACATCGCGGGCAGTCTATCTCTATCCCGCGTCCTTCCCCGGCCCGGTCACATGTTCGATCCATGGAAGGTGGCGAAGCGGATAGGGGAACAATGGCTGAGTGGTCGAAAGCGCTTTCTATATTTCAAGCTGTAATCGCATCCCTATACCTACCGGGGAAGATACGTAAGCTTGGTAGATCTTTTGGCACTATTTCCAATTCAGGCAACGGAATCGCTTCAAAGTTGTATTTAATAGAGATACTCGATCCAACTCCACGAATGAGCTTTTTGTTCCTAGTCGTCGCGAGAGGTCGTCGCGAGAGAGAGATAGAGAACTCAGTTCTTTCTACTATCCTTTCAATTTACTTATTGGGTGGGGGGGCTTATGGTCGAGCGGCCTTACGGCACCTAAAAAAAAACACACTTTAGGGCCCGGGGCATTCACCTCCCCTTTTCTATATAGGTGGAAGAGGTACTTGTCGGAGCAACCCGATCCCAGCGCTTCTTTTCAAAACCTTTGCGATAATACTGCGTTTAGAGGCAGGGAGTTCGAAATTTCTTGCATACTACGAAGCGAGCTCCGAAAGGGAGTTAGTTTACGATAGGCCGAGGTGGCCTTTCCCCAAAACTGCCTTACCACCGGATCCGTAGTTCGCTGTTGCCCACCGCACAAAGAGAGTCTTCAAGACCCCTTTTTCCCATTCACTAAAAAGTCTCCCTCGACTCCCTGCCCTAGGTCCGGATAGGGGAGCACAGGTTCGAACTTCTTAAGAACCTTGAATCGCTGCGCTCGACTAACCGACTTATGAGCGGGAGCAATCAGTTGACTCGCGGGGCCCCGACTACTGCGGGTTCGAACCGTAGCCTGTGATGTGATACCTATATGCTTCTATGACATACCCGGTGCTTCTCCCAGATGTGTCAGGGCGGAGAAACGAGATCATCACTTAATAATAACTTAATAATAATAAGAATTGGGGGGGTTGTGCTTGGTCTTAGTGAAACGTGCATGCGAAGTTTCTTCCCAGTTCTCTTTATAGTAGCTCGTTGTTAAGCAGCCCAACAAACCAATTTGAACAGGTCGATTTATTATTGCATCTCGATTCTTAGAGCGCTCTCCCTCAACTTAAGGGGGCTGAATCGACGTCTTACAGGTTTTGAAGTGGCTTCTCGCAATATGAATTTATGAGGTGAAAAAATACCGCAGTGAAATAGAGAAAGGGAGAAGGCTCAACGGACAGGAGGGGAGTTAAGGGTCGAGTGCAAGCCTCTATATAAAGCATGACAGTCTTATCACCTAAAGGTAGTAACGAACTATGGTTCCGTCGTTAAGTAGTATATAAACCGACTCGGTTCTGAGAAATGGTTCTATGCCGTATGCATCAATTGGGTTTGATCCCGGCTTTTCCCGAATGTATGCTGATCGAACGGATACAGCTTATTATCGTGATCTCGCTTCCCGGGCAGAAGGGGGAGAGATGGAAGCTCGAACCTTGGGGTATAAATAGTTTGGGTCTAAACCTTTGAAAGTTTTAAGCATTCGATCTTAGTTTGGAGAGAGAGGGGGCCTTTAGGAGATCGCTCGACCGACTAACCAAATTAAGGGAGAGGCGCCGAACATGGTTGGAGTAGTGCAGGTCCGCGTAACCTCAGGAAGTGCAAACCCAGCCCCAGCGCTTGTTCTGAACCGCTTTAGTAGTAGTTGCTCTTCTATTCATTCCTAATGAGTTCTCGCTCCGTAACGGAACACTCCTCCTCCTAAAAGAATGACCAACGGGATTTGAATGACGCTCATTATATATGTCATTACGGTTTAGCAGACAATGCATATATGGGCATATGTCATTACGCTTTCTTATCAATGCATATATGGGCATATGTCATAATGACATATATAAAGAATGACCAACGGGAAAGGACATTCTTGCTCGATGACCGGGGAGAGTGAGAGGATGCGCAAGCAGGCTCGACCATAAGGGAGAGGAAAAAGGATCCGTAACGGTAACGAGTAAGAAGAGAGAAGGAACAAAGAGATCCGTAAGGTGACGAGAGGGCTATAAGAGAAACAAGGATCTGTACTGTTCATTGACTAGATCTAAGGCTATAAGAGGAACCAAGGATGCGTAAGCAGGCTCGACTAATAAGGACCATTTAGGGGGCTCGACTGATAAGGATGCGTAAGCAGGCTCGACTGATAAGGACCTTTAGGTGCTCGACCAAAAGGGAGAGGCCGCCATCACCCTTTAGGGGGCTCGACCATAAGGACCTTTAGGTGCTCGACCATAAGGACCTTTAGGTGCTCGACTGATAAGGACCTTTAGGTGCTCGACCATAAGGGATTTATCGCTCGACCATAAGGGCCGCCATCGCCGCCATCAGAGGATGCGTTAGCATGCTCGACTGTTAAGGCCGCCATCACCTTTAGGTGCTCGACTGTTAAGGCCGCCATCGAGAGGATGCGCAAGCAGGCTCGACTGTTTTGGTTACTTATTTGAGAGGGGCAATAAGTAAACCCTAACCTTTAGGTGCTCGACTGTTAAGGCCGCCATCGAGAGGAGAGGAGAGGTGCTCGACCATAAGGGAGAGGAAAGCGCGATGGCGGCCCTCACCATATGAATAGTGAGTACCTCCGGTCCTTTAGTCGAGAGTTCGGCAGGCTCACCCTCACCATATGAATAGTGAGCCCCCTAACGTCCGGGTCCTTCTCTTTCCCGCTCTTTCCAGGAATGAACCGGGATAGAAGATATGATATTATCCTTCCCTACTGCCCATGAAATCACCTACATTCTTAGAGGATAATAAAGGTAAAGGGTGGTATTCCCAGGAGTGACCCGCCTATAACTGTGAAAGTTAAGGAAAGGATAGTAAGGATTAAGGGCAGGAAAAGCCACATAGGACAAAGACGCGCTACTACATGTCATGCCATTACAAGCAGGACCATGAAAATGAGGTTCTGTAGAAGGGGCTTAATATTAAGTACTAGCTCCCGCATGTGATGCAGTGCGAAAATGATCATAAGGATGACCGAGCATAGAAGGTTGCCCATATGAAGGTAGGCGAAACGTAGGAGGTCCTCCACTATAAGGGTTTCCATCTGTATTATTACGAGTGGAGAAGTGAATCTGACCAAAAGGATTGGAGGTAGAAGCAACAGATCCTCTGACTCCATCCGCAGCGTGGGATGTCCCCGGTTGATCTCGTCGGGTGGAAGAAAACCTTTTCACCCGCTCAATATTGTTCCAAAAGGAAAGGGTCCTACTAGCCAATCTAGGAACAGCCACCCAAGACAAAAGGTAGTGCGGTGCCAGTCTAGTCTATATAGTAGTGCTAAGGGTCCCACTGTCTTTTCAAGAGAATGGGAGTGCTTCTCTAGCCTATCTAGAAGTGCCAGTGTTAACATCCCGTTCATCTGTCTTTCATTTACTAGAGAAACAGGAGTGCCAGCCTGGCCTATTCGTTAAGGTGTAAAATGAACCATAATTGCACCTCAGATCTCCCTCATGAACAAAGATGAAATTATATGGATGCACCCTCGCCTAATGAAAGGAGGTCAACTCGGTGGTTCGATTCGTCGGTCGGTTGAGCCATTTCAGCAACTAATGGTTCTCTAATGAATGATAAAGGTCCCGGAGGGGCTTGCGCTTCCTAGTGCAAGGACCCGACAGGGGGCTCGACTGATAAGGAGAGGAAAACCTAAGCCTTTTGCTAATGGGAAGCCCCTTCTGGAACATGGTGTGAAAGGGGTGGGGATAGGATCCTTTTTCTTCATTAAGACAGCAGCACCCTCCCTATTTGCATAACCTAAGCAAGGCAAGGAGGAAAAGTGCTTCCTTCATTAACGAACTTCACGTCCGTGCTTACCTTGACTTTCTCTATGTGCAATCCACCTGTTATACCAGTTCTACCAGACTTTCATTTCTTTCACCAACTTTTTTCATGCATGGATGGAGTGATACCACTTGCTTCAACCAGGACAAGGAGGCACGGAGTGGCACGCTATTAACCCTTTCCACACCTCCTACCTTACTTTGGGTTCTCAACTCTTCACCTGCTAGAACTAGACCGGTTCGACCTAGACCTCTTTAGGAATGAATGCACCTAGTGTGGTGAGTCGGGACTGCTATTTCCTCTTCTCTTTGAAGCATCGGATGGATGGTCGAGTAGAGTAGCCGAGGACTTGTCGTAGCTAGCTTCCCATGCTCCTGTGGGATAGTTGAGGAGCCAAAATAGGGTTTCCCTTTAGATGATATCGTTTCACTGCCAGATAACTTGGATTATGGTCCATCAGAGAGCGAGCCTCGTTGGGATGGATGGGGACAGGCTTCTGACTGCTAGGAGACGAGGCACGGAGTGCTGTCCAACCTACCTATGACCTGATCTTATAAGCACCGGATGGGATGGGCAATTAGTTTAGAGGGTTTCCCTTTAGCAGATTGCAGATATCGTCGAACTGCCGGATGGTTACTCTGCCTGTGCCCACCGCTGATCGGGTGACATCTAAGTATGATAAGGTTCCATCTGTCGGATTCGGAGTTTCGCCTCCATCTCATGGGTGTTCCGTCCATCTGGTTTGGATCGGGGGTGATTTGACCTGATTCCGAGCGGGTAGTTTCACCTCCTTAAGCAGATGCGGGTACAGAGTCGTCTACTTTGGTTGGGGATTTTTAAGGAGCGGATGGTGAATATTCTGATTCGAAGGTGCGAAGCCGCTTGTCCCTCCGGGGGCAAGGATTCATCACTTTTTGACCCGAAGAAGCAAGCCGCTGGAGCAGTGATAATGCGACTATCAGACAGACAGATAAGGGAGATGCATTAGCTGTAGCTTAAATCACGCTGACTGAAATGAGAGGGAGAGAGATGGATGTTCGAGGCTGTAGCGGTGCTGAAATGAGATCTCCGTCATCCTTTCAAAGTCTTTTGAGAGGTAGGTTCAAAACCTGCCCTGATCATATTGCCCCGAACTAAGTCAATGGGTGAACGTGAAAGTAGCGAGATAATAATCATGGATAGATCTCAAGGCGAATGACAAATGAGCATAGCATGTCGCCGTTCATCCAAGTAGTGAGGCTCCTTGTGGTTAGCTTCTCGAGCTACTATTGGCATAGTAATGCCCGTCCGGATCCTTATATAACTACATATCCGTGCTTTAGCGTCAATCGTCGTACCGCATCCGATCATTTCACACGTGCTATATAATGAGGGCCGGCGCCCATAGATATCTATATATGGAGACCAGCTAAGATCGTGTTCATTGTGGGTGGGACTCAGTAAGAAGGATGGGAAGTCCCAAACCGTAGTTCCACTATATGGATATCTTAATTACATAATGATATCAATTGCGCCAGCTTACTGAAATTCATCCATTAGGCGGACGATCCATTCTTCTCATTTAGTGCATTCGGAATAGTCCGTGCCTTCAGAAAACGACTCATTTCATTCCGGGGGCGGGTGTCTTTCCAATTGCTATTTTGATCTCTCTATCTATCTATTCATAAGGTAGTGTGCTGATTGCTCTTCCGATTCATTTTCTCTATCCCACTCCCCATCTTAATAAGCCTAAAGAAAAAGTATAACCCGGAAAAGAAATAAAGAAAGCCCGCCCTTACAGGAAGGATTCATAGCACGAGTTCTTTTTTTGGTAGGCGAACTCACAATGCTGCTGAAGACTTTTGGTAGGCGTAAATGTACTTTAGTCACATACATAGCCATCCTAGTCGCATAGCAAGGAAAGACCACCTATGAAGGGTCACTTATCATTATAAATGCAGACGCCGAAGACGGCCCGCCAGTCAAAGAAATTGATCCTATCAAATAGAATGAGGTGCGGTGGGGTGGTTTGGTCTCAAGGGATTAAATAACTCCGCCCTTATCAAAAAATCAATCTGCCTGAGACTTTGCTTTTTAGTCATTTCACTCTATTTTTAGCATATTTCCTCTCCCGTGGGTCGAGCGATGGCGGCCTTAACAGTCGAGCGTTCGTTTCAATTTACTTATTGGGTGGGGGGGCATAAGTCGAGTCACTAACGTACCTCACCCTGCCGGACCTCTCCTTACCAGTCGAGCCCCGTTGCCGGTCCTGTTAGTCGAGTCACTAACGTACCTCTCCCTTACGGTCGAGTCACTAACGTACCTCTCCTGTTAGTCACTTAACGTACCTCTTGATAATGAATAGGCAATAACTACCACATGCTCATATATAACTAACTACAACCATGCCCCTCCTATTTATTCTCTGAACGCTTCATAAAATAGAGATGTGCACCTCGGCGAGATGGCGTAATGACATATATAAAACACTCTGCTTTGACTCATTGGACTCCTGTCCCTTCAATTTACTTATTGGGTGGCCCCTATCAAATAAGTAACTAAAAAAGTCACTAACGTACCTAATTGATAGCTCAGCTTCTCAGAGATCGAAGTCAGTAAGGTACGTAGTCGCTTGTCCGCACCGGGCCTCACCTTTTGAGGGAAGGTGAGCAAGAAATCCCTCCGGACCTCTCTATTAACCCGGCCCTTAGAAGGTGGTAAATTGACTAACAAAAGTGGGCGTCTAAAGATGATAGAGAGTGTGGGTAAATTCAGGAACCAAAGGTGGCATGGGTAGAGCCAACAGCAGATCCAGACGAATACAACCTTACATGCCTTAAAGCTCCTCTTTACGGGGCGTGTCTCGCTTCTTCAGGGGCAGGTCCATCTCTTCCGGCTAACCTAACTGACTAACCTGACACTCACTCACTGACTGGGCACGTGTTATCAATAAAAGGTAACAAATATATAACCGCCTCATTCCTGTGCACGTCGAACTTTTCACGGTGTCTCTAGAACGGGTAATGCACAAGGAGAACCGCGACCTCCTGGGCATGGGGGGGATGGAAACAGGTTTCACACTTCTAATTAATTCCTTGCCCTCAGAAGCGCAAGCCCCTCCGGGACCTTCCTGTGCCCGTTTCACTGACTTCGTTCGGATGGAGAGGGTAGGCAGGCAAGGGGGTATTAAGGAAGGTGTTCGGTCATAGGTAGGGCATAGGTTCCAAGCAAAACGCAATTATTCTGAAAGTCAATGTCACTTTGAAAATAAAGAAACCAACCGCTCTCATTCGTTGCACAAGGTACCTTTCTGGGGTATGGGGTCCTTCCATCTCTATCTCGGGTATGTATTTACGTACGCGCCGAACACGAGAAGATCCACGGCTCTGTTTTCGTTATTCGTATGGAGCGGTGGCTCGGGGGGAATCTGGATGGAACGCTAAGGGAGAACTGACACGGTAAGGCAAGAACGGTCCGGGCAAGAACACGGGAAGGCAAGACGTGAGAGATAATGAAACTGCTCCTTCCCACTGCTACTTCTCGGACTTTCACCCCAACTTTGACCCTAATTAATATCCACCTCCATCTCGTAGTTAAGATCCCCTTTCTGTCCCGGGTAGGTGAACAAGAACTATCTGGATGGACCCGGTGTGTGAGGTCGGTAGGTGAGGTCGGTGGGTGAGGGCGTGAGGGCAAGAAGAACTATGCTGGATGGACCAGGTGTGTGAGAGTGGTAGGTGAGGGCTTGAATCACTATCTTTCTGGATCGGAAAGGGATTCGAAGGCTCACTATCGGTCGGTTGGAATGAGGATCGGGACCAGCACCTTCATGACTGTTCTCCAAAACGTTTTCCCTCACTGCAGCTGAGTAGGTATAGAGAATGAGGATCGGGACCATCACCTCCTGCACGTAGAAGCCCGCCCCTAAACGGCTTGGCGAACCAAATAAGCACCTACCTGGCTGGCCCCTCTCTGTGTCTGTCATTTGTATATGGATAAGCACCTAGCTAGCCTCGACCTGACCCGTGTATAGCATGCCAACCCGACCTGACCAGTAAATAGAATGAGTAGAGGTATTGTGTTTCCGACCCAATCTGTTTAGAGAATGATGGAGGAGATGGATTCGTGCAGAGACAGAGAATGAGGAGATGCCCAGACTTGGTTTTCACATTGTTGAACATCACATCGACACATGGCCCGATGCCTCTCTTCGCCACTAATATTTCTTTTTCTATCTATCTCATCGATAGAACTATCTAATATCTATAGGATCTAACGGATGGTCCTGAAAGGTAGGTAGGTCAATTCTTCGGGTCCTGCGCCGGCGAAAGGTAAGGCAAGGTTATGCACAGTGAATGCCTACGGGTAATGCCTATGAACGGTGAATGCCTATGAACGGTGAATGCAGATACAGGCAGATACAGGCTATGATAATGCGGAAACAGGCAGATGCTTTGCCCTCACGAATATACCACTCGAATCACTCGAATAGACCACCTAACTGCTTAGGTCAAACCATGTTTTCGTCTCTGATGAAATGCGAAAAAAAGAATGAAATCGCTTGTCCGCATCAGGCAAGGGTCAAGCGGGCTTATGGTGGGCTAATAGGGCCTAAACCCAACCTCCATAGGCTTACCCGACCTCCTAAGGGTTGGAGGGCTAATGGGGCTCATAGAAGGCTTATGGTGGGGCTGTGATGCCACCTGACCTTTGCGGCAGCCTGGCGACTCGCTATTGGCCTTTCATCAATAGGCTTAGGCGGAAAATGGCATCTGAGACCGGTTCAATGATTGACCAACAGGGCCAATCCGATCCCAAAGCCAATCCTCAGGTAGAGCTGATATAGAGCTTATATAGGGCAGGGGTGAAATGGTAGGTTTGGGTTGTGCCAGTTAACTGACTGAACGTAGTAACATGTTAAACCGGGATAGAACGCCATGAAACCATCAACTGATTCATCACTTGTTGTGCCCTGCCTGACTGACTTTCTGCCTGACTGACTTGCTTTAAGTGCCCTGCCTGCCTGATAGAACGCCATGAGACCATCACGGGTGAATCGTAGCGGGGAAACAAACCATCTTCTGAATCAACGTATAGCCTGAGACAACGTCATAAAACATGCCGCAACATGCTCATATAATAACCATACTCGAACGCGAATCGATCGATCAACCAACCAATCTTGAGAGCCTGCCGCCTATGAATGAACGAGTGAACAAATAAGCCAGCCAGCTTTACGTCCCTTTGCTTGGTCCAGCTGTGGGTTCCCTTCCCTCAATCAACGGTCGAAGGTTTCAAGCTCCGTAGCCAAGTAGTATAAGAATGCCGACTCGCCGTAGGAAGACTTTGGGCGGCGTGTTCCGTAGGTGGGATGCCGTAGTCTGGCATGCTCGTAAGTAAGGTGTGACGCCTAACCTGGTATGCCTGTTCATGACGCTTCATTATATACGTAATTACGCGATCGAAGAATTGATCAAATAATTGATCTCAAATTGACTGCGCCAACTTCGAGTAGAGTGGCCAAGTAGAGAACCAAATCTAAAGTTCTTTTATTACTAAACATGCGCATCTCCGTAGAGTACTTTCCCTCCATAGCTCCGATCACTTGTAAAAAGAAATGACATGATCACCCAGAAGCATCAGTAGCAGCATTTGTAGCAGGGGGAGCAAGGTGACGCAGTTTCTTCTATTGATTATGCAAGTCATTAAGTTGATCAAGTTACAAAGTAAGAGCCAGCATCTGAGCTAGTTCCAGCGTCCCCGCTAGGATAGCCAGTAGCAGATCCGGCAGTTGTATAGCTTCCAGCCGGAGATCCAGCAGCACCAGTTTCAAAGCCAGTCGATGACCGACCGAGTCTTACCATCATGATAAGAGGCAGAGCACGCCGCATGGGTGGTATCAAAGCCATAAACATGGGCAAAGGTTTCTTTTTCGTCAGTAGAATGATTCCCTTCGTCCGGTTCCATTTCCGGATCCAGAGCCAGGTGATTCAAAGGCAGAAGCGAGAGCAGGGACAAACATCGTAGCAGATCCAGATCCAGTTCACCAAGTTTGAGTTGGATCATCTCTAGTCTGATAGGTGAATCCATATCCACAACCTATAGAGACAGAGCTCATTGCATATAGAGTAGTGTATTAGGCTGTTCCACTCGCAGATTTCTTAGTTCGGGTCAAGCGCCTCGTATAGAGTCATCTGTAGGGGTTCAATAGGGGTGAGTAATCCTTGAGTGATGAGTCAACCCTTACCTTATTCTATTCACTAATCACTAAGTGGGGCGCATCGTCTGAAGCTACCGTCCATTCCAATAGAGACCCATCACCAGAGAAAGATCCTAGAGGCACAGGTCTTCGCTAAGCTCTGCTCGGTACTGTTCAAAGTGAATCGTTGAAGTTGGTGATAGGTCGTTCTGGCTCTACGTAGTTCAGTGCCAGCTAAGGACTCGAATTGATACGCACGCTAAGTAATCTCACTCAGGCGCTTCGTAATAGGCGTTGGATTTCGGTCAAAATACGTATATAAGATACTTTTTTTTGTTATTCTTTTCAAGCTATTTTTTCTCTTATATACACGGATTTCAATTTATTAAGTATAAAATAAATATGAAAGAAATTCAAAGAAAAGATCAGGTTTTAAAGAACTTATAAGTCGTCTAAGAAGGGTGGGTTGGGGATAAGAAGCTACCACCCATATCAAGTTGAGTGTGGGGCCTCATCAGACATATTGCTGGTGGGGACCAGACCCCTATTGCATGGAGGTGGGTCAATTCCCACGCTGCTGGGATTATCGCTTAACCTACGTATTTATATTACAGGAGAGGAGACAAGGGAAGGGGATATAGACTTACTGTTTTGACTAGGCGATTTATCCTTCCTGTTCCGACTAGGTTCAGTACAGACTTAAGCTACTTCACGACATCCTGCCTTTACTAGGGAAGGGGATATATTCAGACTGTTCCGACTAGGAAAGGAGATATAGACATCCTTAAGCTACTTCACGCCATCCCCCAGACTGTTTGACAAGGTCGAACCTACAAGTCAGATAGTTGTCAGTTGGACCTACTGAAAGACCCATTACTACAGCCCACTTTGACTAAAGGAAGACTGTTTCACGTACGGTCAGACTCAGCATAGAGCTACACACACAGCATTAGCACTTAGTATTAGATATGTTATTACTTCATCTATTTATCGAGCCTCAGTCGTGCTTACAGAGTTGGTCGATAAGCCAGCCACATTCGGACTTATTATGACTTATGTTAGAACCTTTACTCAGTCTTTTATCCAGCCAATACGATTATTGCTTCAGAGTTTGTCCATATTCGTGTCGTGCTTACAGAGCTTTGTTAGTTTTTTATATTTGTGCTTCCAGAGTTTGTAGCTACATTGCCACTTCTTATTACTTATGTTATTACTTCACCAATTACTTTATCCAGCCAATATCCAGCCAATACGATTCTTGGTTCAGAGTTTGTCCATCAGCCAGCTACCCCCTAACTAACGACCTCTCCGACTTCCTCTGAGAACATAGCCCGATACTCGCTCTCAGTGCAATCACTCGGCTCGTTCCCTTGCTCCACCAGCTGCAGTATTCGTAAGAAAAA
>Ga0139314_100166_pt1 | contig 14445 bp, 13 predicted proteins | sample In2P11_FD_99376 | JGI IMG/M metagenome (GOLD analysis project Ga0139314, IMG submission 99376)
ATTAAGAAGAATATAATTAAAACATGTAAAGAATGATGAGAAAAGTTGATTTTAGTAAGCTGGAGGTGCATTAAGGTCCATATAATTTACCCATTGTTTAGCCTCATCAACTACCTGACATGATTTGTATTGTACTTTACTTAACCACTCACTTCCTTTGTCATCCATTAACCATGAGTGACCATCATTTTAGTTGGATGGGAAGGCTATCATTCCCTACAACCTCACTTTCTTTGAAAAATATCTTGTACCTTCATTATGATTTCATATTAGTCCATAGAATTAATTCCATTATTGGTCTTAACCACCTCTGCTATCTTATTTCCCATTCATTTCAAATTTTGTAAGTCAGGTTACTTCTACTTCCCTACAACTCAAAGTGTAGCGTGTCTTCTTTTTTAACCAAATTTATCACAATGCTTCTCCTCACATAATGTAACCATGGGAGCCTCACTCATCCAACATGAACTTACAAAATCAATCTTGTTAGAGGCATATGATGAGGTGTGGAGTATTTTCCAAGTTGCAAGATGGTTGACATATTTTGAAAATCTGTAGGGATTTGATGAAGAAATTGCATTAGAATTTGCACAAAATCTATAGGGTACCTAGAAAAAGGTAAGGGGGTTTCAAATTACAATGAAATAAGAGGTGATGGACAAAGTCACAAGGTTTTCATAGGTTGGGTAACAATGCTATGGGTTGGGGAACCCATGGTTTAGTTCCACTAATGTCTTGTCCTTTTGATAGACTTAGTTTCCAAGAAGGTTTATTTGTCCATGTCCCTTAAATCATACCACAAGACCTTGCATTTTAAATTATTTAAGTTATGGAAAAATATCAAGTGGATGAGCCCATTATGGGCTACTTAATTTTATTTACCTTCCTTCACCTTGTTGTTTATTTCATTCAGTGTATAGAAAAAAGTATATTGTGTTGAGAGCTTCTACAAGTTGTGGGTGAGATTGATGTCTCAGTTGGTAGAGAAGCATAAATTGATATGAATAAAATAAACTTAGTCTACCTTCATAGAAATATACTTCAGATATGGTAGGCCACTTCATTTTTGGGTGAAGGTAAACTCTCCATCCTTACTCCATTTTTATCCTACAAACATTCTTGATGTTCAAGGACGAAATTATTCTTGGCAAGAGTGAACTCCTTCCTCTCCTCTTTATCCCAATGAATCCCTAATGGGAATCCATACACCTTTCTAGTGTTCTCTTCATTTACAAATATTTCTAATCCTCTTACTGTGGTGACGTGTGCCTTTTCCTAATATTTTGGAAATTCATAAAAAATTATTTAGCAACCTCATCGTCATATACTCTCAACTTGTTAAAGTAGTATATCAAGTTGCTCCTTTCAAAAGTCTCAACTACCTTTGGGTCTTGGTAAACCATAGAGTGTTATGTAGGTTCCCTTTGATTAAACTTTGTTCCCATTTTTTATAAACTTGTATAATTCTTTATTATAGGAAATATGATATTGTAGAGGGTTCATGTAGATAGCTGAGATGGAGAGTTTTTCAAAGGTTTTTTCCTTTAATTACAGACAAGAATAGTTTTAACTAGTGGATGGAGGGGAAATAGTAATATTTTTTAGAGGCTCAATGATGGTTAATTAGTTTAAGATAGAAGAGACACAAGAAATTCAATTTTTGAGACTAAAACAGGAGACCAACCTATTTCGTTATTGTTGTCATCCCATGGTTTGTTTGTTGTCAGAGTTGGCTATATTTTTGATCCTATAATGCATGATTCTTGTAGAAGAAGGAAAAAAAATTGTTAAGTATTCTTTGGTGAGTATAGAGCTAGTTGAGGGATTCTTTTTACATGGAGATTTTTTTTTTAGTGATGGCTCCTTCCAAAGGCGATGATCTTGATTTTTTACTTGGAAAAAAAATATATCATGATTGCTTCTTTAGTTCATTATCCTACTATCATCAAGTTTTCTATCATGACATATCCCTTCCTAATTTACTTGAAATCCTACATTCATCATCATATGAAGTGGAATTTGTTGACTAATTATGAGGTTGTGACATCTTCTCTTACCTTGTTGTACTGGAATGTGTGGCCATCGAGCTTCTCTTTGGTACTATTGAGTGGGGGAGTCGTGATTTTGATTTATTTCAATTATTACATTTATTATTGATTTTGCAAACATGCATAACGATGTTCACATGAAAATTAGAGAAGAGTAATCAAACCAAGTATGCCATACCTATGTGTGCTCAATTGTAATTGAGCCACTAGAATGAATATCAAAACCAATGATAATGAACAATATTGTTGTGAAATTTATTGGTTACAAGGGATCTTGTAGAATTATAAAGGGTGCTACAAAAGGTTTTGTATCCTAATTATGTTGTTGTTGAGGGTCCCTCTAACCACGTAAAACTTTTTATTGATGAAGAAATTGAATTTGGTGAAAACTTGTCCCTTTGGTAGCTTTTTTGTACACTTGTAAGTTTCTCAAATTTTCCTATAGGAAAAAAAATGAATTTCATTGTGAGCTTAGAAATTTTTATTCTATAAGTGTAAAAATTCTATATTACATCATTTATTTTATAATTATTAAGGTAAAACTTAAATGAAATTACATGAATATATTGTACCTCTTAAATTTGGATGGCGTACCATAAAAATATTTAAGCCTTGATCTTAATTTTGCATTTAACAACTTAAGAAAAATTTTCAACACAACTAAACAACCTACACTTAATATGTTTTACAACTAAAAATCACATCCAACAAACCAGTATTTGATAAATCCCTCTTTCTAATATTTTAGCAAGATCTTAGACAAAATAGATATCAATGCAATTTTACGAGGATCTTAGACACAATAGATATTATTGGCACACAAGTCATAGGACACAGAGAAAATATAGCAAGGAATTTACTTATATGTATATGGAACACATGATATTATAGAGATAATCAAAACAAAGTTCTTATCATTAATATATGAACATTACAATAGTTTAGAAAACCTTTGTGTGTAAGGATACCTCAAAGGGAAAGAATAGAGCATATGCTTATGAATATTCAAGACTTAAGACACATAACATACAAGGATTCAAACACACTAAAGATGCATTAAATATTGAAGACTCTCTAGGATGTGATTCCCTAATTATGAGGCTTGTCCCTTATTTATACAAGAGTTGAGGCAGTGGAAGAAGTCTCTCTAATTAGTATTAGAGATTCCCTTTTATAGTATAGTGGTACATCATATCATACCATATTTGTACTGATTAAGAGAATATCATACAAAAGGATTTACACAATGGATATTTTTAGATTATACAACACATGGAAACAAAATAATACAAAGTTGAGTGATTTTGGTCACCCATGTAACTATGTGATAGAATATTTTATAAGATTTTGTGTACACCAGAATATTTGCATGCAGGTCCATCATGCTTCCTCATCTGAAGATGTTAGTAAGAAATATTTGGGATTATTGATGTCATCTATCCAAGGTGGAGCATACATATTAAAATTCCTGAAGAAAGGTGACTTATACATACTAGGCGCATATTCATCTGATGGTACTACAATTTCTGTGAAAAAGTTGTTTTTAACTCTATAATGAGGATGAATAGGTGGTTCTTCATGAGTTATATCTAATTCAGATTCTTCATACCTAATTGGGAAATGAAACCATGCTTATGATTTTGTAGCTTCCTCCATATCTTGGTGTAGTGAATAAATGAATTGTGGGGGAGTTAAAGATAAGACTTACTCATCTGTTGGATAATCTCTATACGTTAAAATTTGAAACCATAGACTCCAAAGGAAGAAAGGACTTGAGAATTCTCTACATGAAATATTTATTGTGACATTACTATATTTATTTACATATATAAACAAGGTGAAATAATCCATATATTCGATATATGGATGAACAACAAATATATGTCTAGTATAATGATTATGATAATAACTTTAAACTAGCCTAATTGACCTATAACAAGAATCATTTAGACTCTTATTACCCTAGTATGTTAAAATTTTATGGAGTACCTAAGAGGGTAAACAATATAATTTCTAATGAAAACATGACCAAAACATACAATATCTACAAGACTCATAAATGAGAACCCACTGAAAACCATCAGAAGGTTGAAGTGGTGCAGAAGTAACCCAATCTTCTCTTGTCATCACTTTGATGTATTTTATTATTGAGCCTTCACAATGTTGTATCTTTGGAGGCAATTCTACAATGGTGAATTGTGCCAAAGTATCTAAGTAAGGTCTTTCATTTAATTTAAAGACCACTAAATCAAACCATTAACACTTGTACAACCGAAAACCTTTTGAGATTTTCAAAGTGTTGATTTCCTCTCCTAACAACATATAATCTTAATTTGACAAAGGAAAGGAGAAGATATATGATAATTAAAAATTCATTTTGAATACTTAATCAATCATGTATAGTATATGTGTCTGTAAAAACATCTACATCCAACTAATATACATTTAAGATATGACAAAAGGGAACAATTAAATGATGCAGAGGTAATAATTTAAACAACCTGTTCAATTAGCTAGTCTCAGTAATGATGATAAATTTGCAATAGGTTGTCAGGGAAGTTAATATTTAACTTATCATTTCCCTAAAATATATTTTACTGGGAACATGTGATGAAAAACATAAATGAATATACTAGAAAAACTCACATGAAAATAACCGCTGACAAAAATAAAGTCAAAATCCCTTGATTATCTTTAAAAAGATTCTAGAGAAGTACACTGATGTTTCTTGGATATCACAATGGTTCAACCCCCTTTACTTCGAATTACAATGCATATATAGAGTGTAATTCAAAAATATCTAATTTAATACAATCCTTTACATAAATAAAGTCTTATCCAAAATAATTTGGATATATCTAATTACTACAATTTAAAAATAGAAATATGAAACTGAATATGGAAAATCAACACATTATTTAAGGGTGTTATTTGCAACTGCTGCCTAGAAATATGTAGTTTCTCTTTGTGCTACTTTCTTTGCTATACTGACACCTAAAAAGCTGCATGATGTTCCTGCTTTTTTGTGCTACTGCCTAAAATTTTGCTTTCAGTTCACTTCAAAAGTTCGAGGAACTTGTCCCATTTTTCATGAGATGGACATGGAAATTTAATTACCTTTATTTAAGCTTCATCAACTTTTGTATACTTCTCAAAGGTTGGCTTAGTAATGAATAAATGATGGACTTCATGCAAGATAAATAAGTCACAATCTAAGTCTTCTATAAAATCATTTCCACTTATGATTCCTTTTACCTTAGCAAATATTAACTTATTTGATGTTGTGTCATGCAATTTGTACTGGTAATTCTCAAGTGGAATCAATTGGACACTAGAATCCCCTTAAATATGGAAGTCCATTTTACCAAGGATAGAAAATTTTCTATGGAATTTTTTAATTTGAGCTTCCAAGTTCTGACATTTATTTTCTAGCAGCAACATTAAGTTTCTTTTTGTCAATACTTCTCTGACCTCTAGGATTGTTTATGTCCTATATTCGATTCCCATCTCTTCAAGTTCATATTTTGTCTTTGAGTTCAACACTTTAATGATCCTTTGTGCTTCTCCTGATTTATGATCCAATTCTTCTTTAATTTCTGTTATGGCTACATTTGCTTTCTATACCAGCTACTCCTGTTAAAAAATTATCTCAATGGATGTCCACATCTCTGAGATGGTTGAATTAATATCTCTCCAAATTTTATCCTTTTCTTTAGATAATGTCTTTGCACTGATTGAATCATCCATGTATTTTTCAAGTTGTTTAGTTAGCTTGAAATTCTTTTGCACCTCCGAAATACATGCATTATCTGCCTTAACTTTATTTTCTTACATTCTCTGTAGAGATGATTTCAATTTATCTATTTCCACATTTCTTAAGGACATATATCCCAGGGCCTTTGATAAATTTTCAGTGGCTTCCTTACTGGTTGATTCTATTTTCACTATAGAAGTTCCTGCAATGATTTGTTGTTCCTTCTCTTTCAATATATTTTGCAAATCTGCTTCCATTTTCTAAATCTAAATATTCCGTTCAACTATCGCCTTCAACATATTTTATTTCTCTTTCTCTAGCTTCCCCCCTTCCTGAATTTGGGGATGTTCTTTTGTTGGTAATTTTAGTTGTTTTCTGAGTGCTTGAATGTCTACATTCTTGGTTTTGATGATCTCTTCGACAACACTAACATCATTAGGATATAATCTTAATTTTATTACCAAATCTTCTAATGCGTTTATTCTAGTATCTTCAGCTAGGTAAGACATCTTTTATAGCTTGAGCTATGACTGAATATTGTTTAAGGAAGCCTATAATTTTGATGCTTTTGTTGAAAATAGCAACAAGAAATGATAAAAATAACATTGTTATAAATAGCATTTCAGGATATACTCCAACTCTGTTGGAAATAGCAAAAAATAGAAATGCTAAAAATATCATTGCTATAAATAACATTTCGGGATATATTCCAATTTTAATTTGTCCTTGAATTCAAATTCGAATTTAGTATCATTCGCTATTTGACAAAAAATCAATTAATTCACCTTGAGTTAATTAGTTGGAGAAAATCAAACATGAAGTCTTTGTGAAGAAATGCAATAGTTATCCCTTAATTAAGGAGATTAGGATGAGTTGTCCTTTGAGTTGAATTAGTTAGCTCAGTTAACTGAGTTAAGACCAGTTAGATTAGTTCCAACAGTTTGTGGAACTGATTGTGAGTTCAGTTAGTTAATGCATGCATGCATGTAACTAGTGTACTTCAGATAACTGAATATTATCTCATAAATAACTCATGCATGTCAATTCAGAGAAAGATCGAGTTGAGATTAAAGGAAGGGACAGTGTAATATCAGTAGGAGGAATTTTCCTATAAAGGAAACTCATCCATGCAGAAGGAATTATCTCCTTCAGGATTGCGCAGTTATTTCAGAGGTCAGTGTTGTGTGTGAGGTGAGAATCACACAGGTTGCAGCTAGAGGACCCAGGGGAAACTGCACAAGGAAATAGGAGGCTTGGAGGACTGAAGGAAGGCATATATGTTGTCTATTCTACCTATGAGTAGCATTGAGGGATTGTACTGAGAACTGGATAGCTTGTGAGCTAAAGCTTTGTGTAATCCAGAGATATTTCCACTTGTAAGATAATACAGAGATTGGGGTTTTTAGCTGAGGCTTTCCCCAAAGTATTCTTTTGTGTTCATGTGTGATTGTTTCTTCTTCATTTGTTATATGTGTTCTATTCGATCTTGCTCAAAATTGATTAAGCTTCCGCAAGTTTGTTTATAGAAGTAGATCAAGTATTTTGCTTTAGTATATTGCATATTTGGTGATCTACAATGAGAATTTCTACATGGTATCAAATCAAAGGTGATCAAAGCGGAGAATAATATACAAAGAATGGAGAAGTTTGAAGGTTGAATTTCTTGATTATAGAAATCAAATTCTTATCACATCTCAAATTTCACCAATGGCGTTCAATAGTTTGAGACTTGAGTATGCCCTGGATGGCAGCTCAAATTACATAGCATGGAAGGATCGCAGGGAGGTGGTATTAGAGGACAATGGTTTGAAGGACTTCATTGATCAAGAAGTCCCCAAGACAGCAACAGCTAATGCCCAATAATTAACAGAATGGAAGAAATGTGTGGTGACAACGAGGAGGATTCTTCTGGAGGGAGTTCGAGACCATATTGTCTCGAGTCTCCATGGGAAGGAGACACCATTTTCAATGTGGAAGACATTGAAGGATCTATATCAGAATAGCAGCGATCAGAGGAAGCTAGCATTGAAGGTAAATCTTCAAAAATTCAAGTGTAAAAACGGTGACACGATCTCTACATATCTGAACAAGCTCACCACCTGTAGAGATGAGCTTGGAAGTGTAGGAATCATGACAGTCGATGATAATATGGTGAGTCTTGCTCTCCTCGGTCTTCCTAAGAGCTGGCATAGCTACCAAGACTCAGTGAACAGAAGAGAGAAACTGCTAGATTGGGAATGATTGTGGTCGAATCTGATGTAGGAGGAGATTAGGAGGAGCACCAGAGATGTTTCTTCATCCAAGGATGATGAAGAAAATCTAGCCTTAGCTAGTAAGGCAAGGAAAGAGAAGGAGAATAATTCTCATCCCAAATCGAGTTCTTCTCATGGAGGGAATAAGATTGACAAATCTAAAGTGTGATGATTTAATTGTCATGAGGTGGGCCATTATGCGACTAATTGTCCATTGAAGAAATCCAAGAAGGGATCCTTGGAAGGATCTGAAGGTGAGGCATTAGCCTCTCAGTTCGAATTGGATTTTACCCTCATCGTATGCATGGTTTCATTGATGATGGGTTGTGGTTGGTTTCTTGACAGTGGAGCCTCATTCCACATGATCGAAGATAAGAGTTTGTTCAATACCTTGGAGTAGAAAGACCTCAAGATGCACATAAAGATGGGTGACGATGAAAGGTACTGTGTTTGAGGTGAAGGTACGGTTACTTTTTAGAGGGAGCATGGAGCTCGCATCACCTTGATAGATGTGAAGTATGTGCCAGGACTAAAGAAGAACTTGGTATCGATCGCAATGTTAGAGGACAAAGGCTATGATGTAGTCTTCAGTAAGGGAAAGGTTTTCCTTAGACACATCACCACGAGACAGGTGAAGTAGATTGGTTCATGAGTCAAGAACTTGTAATGCACTTGAGGTACATGATACATGCAAAGCCTTGAGGATCAAGGAAACCATTAGAGACTTGGTGGTTGAGAGGGAGAGTAAATTATCTCCCAACATGCAACCTCCAAAGAAGTCTCAAACAATTGCGGAGGAAGCACAATTGGTGAAGCAACTTGAGGAGGTTGTGGAGCAGCCACAACTGGAGAAGTAGAGAGGAGACCAAGTGGAGGCATCCACTCATGCAGAGACCTCTAGTAGGGGGAAATTTCGAGCCAAGTTGGAAGAGGGATCACATGCAGCCATATCGCTAGGTGTGAGGTGGGGCAATGTGAAGTGATAGTCCCAAGAAGGCTAAATTAGGGGCATGATCCTTGAGGTACCCAACCTCTTTGATTATACCTTGCTATGGGAGCCTCGATGAGGAGTAGTAGGACTGGTTGAGTGGGTGGAGACAGATTCGAATGGAGCAGCAGAGGAAGCTTCGGCATCAGAGGATGTTTCTAGCTTAATAGGAAGGTCATTTGGGAGATCAGTTACTTACTTCTCAGTAACTGAGTTGTAGTGCAGCAGTGGATCGCATGATGCAACATGATGAGAGGAGGTGCAGTGCGGATGCAGTGCTGGGAGACAGGACTAGCAGCAGCACAAATGCAATGGGAGGAATCAGTGTGATTGATGCAGTCAGAGATCAAAGTGATAGAGGCTAGAGCATTTAGATACTTAAGAGCACAAAGGTGCAGAGTTTTCAATCGACAGAGGTAATAGCAATCAAAGACTTTGATGACAGAGGCATCATTCTGATTCAGGTTGGATATTTTTGTGTTCCTAAAGTTGCTGGAGTAACAACACTTGAGAGAAGTGTTGCATGCAAAACATTCCAAAGGTTCAGGATCGGGTTCGAGTTGAATGCCTTTCTTGTTGAGAGGGAGTGTTGAAAATAGCAACAAGAAATGCTAAAAATAACATTGCTATAAATAGCATTTCAAGATATACTCCAACTCTGTTGGAAATAGAAAAAAATAGAAATGCTAAAAATAGCATTGCTATAAATATCATTTCGGGATATATTCCAATTTTACTTTTTCCTTGAATTAAAATTAGAATTTAGTCTCACTAGTTGTTTGAAAAATAATTAATTAATTAATCTTAAGTTAATTAGTTGGAGAAAATCAAACATGAAGTCTATGTGAAGACATGCAATAGTTATCCCTTTGATTGAGGAAGTTATCCCTTAATTAAGGATATGAGGATGAGTTGTACTTTGAGTTGTAATTAGTTAGCTCAGTTAACCAAGTTAAGTCCATTTAGATTATTTCCAAAAAGTTTGTGGAACTGATTGTGAGTTAAGTTAGTTAATGCATGCATGCATGTAACTAGTGTATTTTAGATAACTGAATATTCTCTCATAAATAACTCGTGCATGTTAGTTCAGAGAAATACCCAGTTGAGATTAAAGGAAGGGACAATTTACTATAAGTTGGAGGAATTTTCCTATAAAGGAAACTCATCCATGCAGAAGGAATTATCTCCTTCAGGATTACATAGTTATTTCAGAGGTCAGCATTGTGTGTGAGGTGAGAATCACACAGGTTGTAGCTGGAGAACCTAGGAGAAACTGCACAAGGAAATAGGAGGCTTGGAGGATTGAAGGAAGGCATATGTGTTGTCTATTCAGCCTATGAGCAGCATTGAGGGATTGTACTAAGAGTTGGATAGCTTGTGAGCTAAAGCTTTGTGTAATCCAGAGATATTTCCACTTGTATGATAATACAAAGATTGGGGTTTTTAGCTGAGGCTTTCCCCAGAGTATTATTCTGTGTTCATGTGTGATTGTTTCTTCTTCATCTGTTATATGTGTTCTATTTGATATTGCTCAAAATCGATTAAGCTTCTGCAAGTTTTTTCTTTAGAAGTAGATCAAGTATTTTGCTTTAGTATATTGCATTATCAGGTGATCTACAGTGAGAATTCCTGCAGCTTCCATGGCAGAACTTGTCAATGTGAAATAGATCATCTCACATGCTTGCTTATAAAGATCAATTTGAGAAAGGATGAATTTTCTTTGTGTCAAAAAAAAATACAAAAGTCTTGTAGTCCTCTACACTTTTAGGAATTGGCACTTTTGGCTCAAGGAATGCTAATTGAAACTTCCCTCTATTAGGGTCAAATGTAGATAAAAGTCTAGTTTGAGTAGTGAAAGATTGTTCCCAAAACTCAGAATATGTAGAAATTTTCAATGCTTCATTCTTCTTATTCATCTCTCTAAATCTTGCAAAAGCACTATGTTGATATGAAGAAGGAGAAGAAGGGGAACCTAGAACTATTTCTTTAGCTTATTCTATATAATACATACAATCACTTGATAGTACCATTGTAGTATGTTCCTTTGGATTTCTAACCTCTGATGACTCTTCTTCTACATTCATTAATTTCCTCCTTTTGAAAACTTTAAATTCCATTTTTCTATGACTTGAACCTATAGGAGACATACTCTCAATGGGTATTTTCAATTATTTTAATGGTAATTCTCAACTAGAATCAATTGGCCATAGAATTCCTTAAAGATGGAAGTCATTTTTTTTTTGGAGGATAGAAAATTTTCTGTCGAATTTTTTAATTTAAGCTTCCAAGTTCTGACATTTATTTTCTAGCTGCAACATTAAGTTCCTTTTTGTCAATACTTTTTTGACCTCTAGGATTGTGTTCATCATATATAAATTCCCATCTCTTCACTTTCATCTTTGGTCTTTGAGTTCAACACTTTAAAGATCCTTTGTGCTTCTCTTGATTTATGATCCAATTCTTCTTTAATTTATGTTATGGATACCTTTGTTTTTTGTAACTCCTGCTCTTGTTAAAAAATTATCTCAATGGATTTCAACATCTCTAATATTGTTGAATTAATATCTCTCCATATTTTCTCCTTTGCTTTAGATAATGTCTTTTCATTGATTGAATCACCCATGTATTTTTCAAGTTGTTTAGTTATCTTGAAATTCTTTTGCACCTCCGAAATATATGCATTATCTACCTTAATTTTATTTTCTTAGATTCTCTGTAGGGATGCTTCAATTTATCTATTTCCACATTTCTTAGGGATAAATATTCCATGGCCTTTGATAACTCCTCAGTGGATTCTTTACTGGTCGATTCTATTTTCAGTGTAGAAGTTCCTACATTGATTTGTTGTTCCTTATCTTTCAATATATTTTTCAAATATGCCTCCATTTTTTGAATCTGAATATTATATTCAACTATCATCTTAAACATATTTTCTTTCTCTTTCTCTAGCTGCCCCACTTCTTGAGTTTAGGGATATTTTGTTGCTGGTAATTTTAGCTTCTCTCTGTGTGCTTGAATGTCTACATTCGTGTTTTTAATGATCTCTTCGACAACATGAACATCATTAGGGTCTAATATTAATTTTATTATCAAATATTCTAATGCTTTTATTCCAGTATCTTTAGCTAGGGAAGACATATTTTATAGCTTGAGATATGAATGAATATTGTTAAAGGAAGCCTGTAATTTTGATGCTTCCATGGCAGAACTTGTCAATGTGGAATAGATCATCTCACCTACTTGCTTATTAAGATCAATGTGATCAATTGGATGAATTTTCTTTGTGTCAAATGAAAATACAAAAGTACTGTAGTCCTCTACACTTTTAGGAACTGGAACCTTTGGCTCAAGGAATAATAACTGAAACTGCCCTTTGTCAGGGTCAAGTGCAGATAAAAGTCTAGTTTGAGTAGTGGAAGACTGTTTCCAAAACTCATAATATGTAGAAGTTTTCAATCCTTCATTCTTCTTATCCATCTCTGTAAATCCTAGAAAAATACTCTACTGATATGAAGAAAGAGAATGATAAGAATCTAGAACTATTTCTTCAACTTGTTGTAGAGAATACATATGCTCACTTGGTAGTACCACTGTAGTAGGTTCCTCTGGATTTTTAACCTCTCATGACTCTTCTTCTACATTCATTATTTTCCTCCTTTTTAAAACTTTAAATCCCATTGGTCTATGACTTCAACTTGTAGGAGACATACTCTCACTAGGTCTTTTCAATTATTTCATTTTCAACCTTGGGGTCTTTAGAGCTTTCTGACTCAAAATTTTTTCCTCCATCTCCTACAAGGTGTTTTCCTCCCATACCTCATGATTTGCATACTTCTCAATTTATGGTTAGATATATGAGTATAAGGAAATTATTTTTGTTCAACTCTAATAGATGAAACTATTCCTAGAGGGTCATCAGGCCAGCTAAAACTCAACTTGAATTTCATATGTTTCAATAGATTATCAACTTCTTGTTGAAAATAGCAACAAGAAATGATAAAAATAGAATCCAGAAATTCCAATTAATTTGTCCTTGAATTAAATTGCGAATTAAAATCGAATTTAGTCTCACCAGTAGCTTGGAAATAATTAATTAATTCATTATGGATTAATTAGTTGGAGAAATTCAAGTTATAAGTCTTTCTGAAGTCATGCAACAATTATCCCTTAAATTAGGAGATTATCCCTTAATTAAGGAGATAAGATTGAGTTATATTTGAGTTGTAATTAGTTAACTTATTTTACTGAGTTAAGTCTGTTAAATTAGTTCCAAACTGTTTGAGGAACTAATTGTGAGTTATAAGTCAGTTGATGCATGCATTCACTCAACTAGTGTACTCCAGATAACTGAAGATTCCCTCATTAGAAACTCATGCATGTCTATTCTAAGAAAGACCCAGCTGAGATAAATGTCAAGGAAAGTGTACTATCAGCTGCATGTGTTTTCCTATAAAGGAAAGTCATGCATGTAGTCAAGGTAAGGTTCCTTGAGGATTGCACAGTTCTAACAGTGTGTGAGATAGTGTTCCACTTGATGAGGTGAGAATCATCCACTAGGAACAATGCAAGGAAATAGGAGCTTAGAGGGCAGAGGAGAAGGCTTGTGAGAAGCCAGGATTTCCTTTGAGCATCTGTGAGGATTGTACTGAGAGCTGGCTAGATATGAGAGCTAAGGCTTTGTATAATTCCTATGTATTTCCACCTTGTATGATAATACAGATAGTGGGATTTTTAGCTGAGGCTTTCCCCAAAGTATTTTCATGTGTATTGTGCATTGATTCTTCTTCTTCTGGTTATATGTGTTCAACTTGATCTTTTTCGATATTTAAGCTTCCACAAATTGATAGTAGAAGTAGGTTATAGTATTTTTCTTTGATTTATATTGCATTATCAGGTTAATCTATAGTCAAATTTTTTTATAGAGGTCTCAGAGCAAGATTTGTAGAGAATTTGTAGAATTTCTACACTTCTTTTCCAGATGCTCTAGTATTAACTATAAATGGACCCACTTGTGCCTTTAACTTAAACTGAGCCTTATGCTTCCTAGACACAAAATGAATTTCATCCATTCTCATGCTTTGCCTAATAAATTCAAGAGCAAAAATTCTCATAGGCACAAAAACTAGCAGCTTGTATGGAGGTAATTCACAACCATAAACTTGGATTTCTGTAAATTTTTTGTAAAGATACCAATCTCCTACTTTTGATTTCTCACTAAGATGTAAAATCATTTTGATCTCAATAGATATCCTAGGAACTGCATCATTGCTAAGAAGACATAATGATATGTGGAAATAGATAAATTGAAGCATCCCTACAGAGAATCTAAGAAAATAAAATTAAGGTAGATAATGCATATATTTCGGAGGTGCAAAAGAATTTCAAGATAACTAAACAACTTGA
>Ga0139314_100167_pt1 | contig 14386 bp, 11 predicted proteins | sample In2P11_FD_99376 | JGI IMG/M metagenome (GOLD analysis project Ga0139314, IMG submission 99376)
TTTCTTCATGGATTGTCTGTAGCTTATCCCATACTTCCTTTGTAGTTGCATAATGCATAACCTTATTTAATGTTGAATTGATTATGTTATTAATGATGTCACTTAATGCCTTACTATTCTTTAGCACATTCTTCGCTAAGAGGGAATGTTGATTTGGGGTAACATTGGATGTGCTCTAGCCATGAAAATTGGTGGAGAGGCTAAAGCACATGAGATCTCCAAGACCTAGAAATGGTTTGGGGAAATTATGCTCAGTGAAGGAGATATTAAAATAATTAATATTTTTAATGGGTTCCTTATTCTAAACTTAGGAAAATAAAAATATTAATGGGTATTAATGTAAAACTGGGTTAGAAGGTTCTAAATGACATGGATCAAGCCAAATCTAATCTTAGTCGTTGATTAGAGATGTAATCTCAACTGTTGAAAACTCATCAGAAAAAGTATAAGAGGAGGCTTGAGGGTCAGTTGGAGATACACTAGAGTGATTAGTCAGTTTGATTTTCTAGAGCGGGGTTTGCTAAGAGAAATCGAACCAGTGATTAGAGTTGCAGCGATGGGTAGTGAGTGCATAGTAGAGAGGCAGATGTAGAGCCACGCAGAGGCCAGCAGTGATTGCGCAGAGGGCCAGAGGGCATGCGTGAGTGACGCAGAGGCTGCAGAAGTGACGCAGAGGGCCAGAGAGGATGCGTAGAGCCTCAAAGGGCTGACACAAAGGCCAGGAGGGTTGACATTGAGCCTCAAAGAGGCACTGGAGAGGGTTTCGTGGAGCAGACTTTCAGAATATCTGCTTCTGAAGAGAGGTATTACTGCCAGATTATTTTCTCTGTAGGATGAGCCAGTTTGGCACCCTGTTGTACTCAAGAAAATCTTCTTAATAATAAAACCCTCAGAACTGCTGCACCAGTTTTCCCAAGTTGGGTTTTTCCGGGGACGATTGTCCAAAAATAACGGTGCCCCTTGTGTGTTTGTCTATTTCTTTCAGCTATTGATCTGTAGATGGTTGAGACTGCATTGTGTTTATTTCAGTATTTATATGGTTAAATAACTTGTTCAATAATTAAACAAGTAGGCGAAATAAACCAGATAGTGCAGGAAAATTTCTAATAGGTTAGACTTAGAAATTTCAACAGATGAAATATATGAAAAGTTAGCTAACTGGATATACGATGTTTTCCTTCATCATAGTCGTGTACATATGCTAGTTTACTTGATGACAGTAGCGTACAGAAATCTAAATAAGAAATTGAAAGTTTTAAGTGAGTTTTAAAACACTGATTCACCCCTCTCCCCTCTCAGTATTTTTCCCAACAATTGGTATTAGAGCATGTCACTTTAGTTGAAGCTTAACCGCTTGGAGTGGATCAAGGATGATGGGAAAGAAGAAGATAGCTTGAAGGAAGGAGTCAGAAAACTATGGTAGTGACAGTGATATATCAGATGCAGTGATGGTTATAGATGTCAGCAAATATTTAATTTTGGGAGCACCCCACTTTCTATTGATCAAGAATGAAGAAGACAGTAACAAAGAACTATCAGGTATGGGCTTTTGTTCTAATTTTGGTCCATTTCCTTGTCTATGTAATAATGATGATAGTAAATATGACAGTGAATCAACTGAACTTGCACTCATGGGTAAAAGTTAAAGTAAGCATTCTAAAGAGAAAACAAATTCAAATATGTTGGCCCTAGAAGCAAAAGATCAAGGCAAGTTAGAAACAATGGACAATGAAGACATACCTATGCTAAGCAATGATAATTATCACCAATGGAAAGAAAAGATGAAGTCTAATCTAATGAACCGTGATGTTTGGTATTTAGTATGCAATGGCTTCACTAAAATTCCTCCATCAGACGAAGAAGTGCAAAAGAATAGTAAGGCATTAAGTGACATCATTAATAACATAATCAATTCAACATTAAATAAGGTTATGCATTATGCAACTACAAAGGAAGTATGGGATAAGCTACAGACAATCCATGAAGAAAAACCAAAGAAAGGTTGTTCATCAACAGAACTATCAAGTAGTCTTATTTCTAATGTGTCAAAATATGAACATGATGATGGAGTTATTGATTCAGAAGAAGACAGGTTAGAAGAATTTTTTTATCTTATAAGAAAACTTGATCTTGCTTTGAAAAAGATTAGTAATCTTGAAGATAATTTGCAGGCATATGATAACAGGGATCATATGAAATCAGTGAATGTTGCAGTAGAATCTAAACAATATTGTGAAGGCCTTGAAGCAGAGATTGTCTCCCTAAAAACAGATCTTGAAAAGTCAAACAAGCGAAATGAAGAACTACTTCAAGCATTTGAAGAACAAGAGAATGGGCTAAAGGAATAAATTATCAACTTAAAGGAGCAAATGGAAGAAGGAAGAAAGGTTGAAGAAGAAATGAGAAAACAATATCTTGAAAAGGAAAAGCAATACCAAAGAATGGAAGTTGAGGTAAACATTCTAAAAGGTAAATTAGAAGAAAAGGATACACACTTGAGATTTCAAGATAGTACTAAGATTTTGGATAACATTCTTAGTAGTGAAAGGTCTCCTGCCATTAAATCTAGTCTTGGTTTTCATGAAACTGTAAAAGGAGAATCTAGTTCACAAGCTAATGCAAATAATCTTAAGGGTAACAATGCAAAGCCTGAAGTGCTCAATAAAGAGATAAGAAGTCAACCTGATCAACAAACAAGGAAAATAAATCTTCAAAGGAAATCATCTGCTCCTAACTATAGAAGTGTTAATCGATTCTCTCCTTTGATCAACAATGTTGAATGCTTTATATGCCATAATTATGGACATGTTGCAGTCAATTGCAGAGGCAAATTGTTTCAAGCAAGGAGTCATCTAACAAGAAGTACATCAGTTCCCAGGTACTCATTTTTCTTCAAGGGATATTGTTTTACTTGCAACATATTTGGTCACAAAGCTATTGATTGCAATAGAAGGAAAATGAAACAGAAATAGTATGATTCCTCTGCTCATATAAGATGTTATGCTTGTAACAAGTTTGGGCATGTAGAAAAAGAATGCAAGAACAAATCTATGGATTGCCTCAGACAACATAGGAAGCAATCAAATGAGAATATTGATGTCAAAAGACTTGAAAAAGATGGATCGGCTAACATTTTTCATAAGTAGAAATAAGAACAGATAAGGTGTGGTCTTGCTCTCTACGCGTGTGGAGAAGAAGATGAACGGTGCATAGATAGTGGATGCTCTCATCACATGGCTGGAGATAAGAGTAAGATGGAGTCTCTCAAGAAAAACCAATATGGTAAGGTTATTCTTGGAAATAATTCTCCAAGAAAAGTTCCGAGAAAAGGTAGAGGCGGAGTTAATAAACATAGAGAAGTAGTTTATACTTTATTAGTTCAAGGGCTAAAACAAAATATTTTTAGTGTAGGTCAAATGGCAGATAAAGGAAATATAATTGTGTTTACATCAACCAAATTCAAGGTTATGGATGAAGAAACTGGAAAAGTCATAGCAAGAGGATAAAAAATCCAGACAAATTATACGTGTTTAAAGAACTGAATTCTTGCATAGATGAGGAGGATTCAGACTTAGAGTAAAAGAAGATGATCTCTAATGCAATACACTATTCTTAAAAGAATACTTCTCATAATGACTGCAGAAGTGATGAGAGGCACATGACCTCATGAAGAGCAGGAGATGGTCATCAGGTCCTCAAGATCAGTGATGTATGATCTCAAGGGGAGCTATACATATGTATATCTTGATGATGATTCCCATATTGATTTGATATTCATGTTACTTATATTACTGATAGTGCATTTGATGTAGTAATAGTGAAACAAGAACATATAGTACAGGCTCAGGGGGAGTTGCGGCTAAGAAAGTTCAGCACTTTACTTTCTGTATGTAGATCTCATAAAGGATAGTCGTGTATATACGCGAGTTTTGGTCTAGACAGTCGCGTATGTTTATCTAAGATGAAGGAACTGTGAGACAGTGTCAGGGAGAAGTTCTGATATGCTTCAGCGAGTTATTCTTTGGCTTTTTGGTTCTGACATTGGTTGGTTATAGTCTGTTGATGCTCAGGTACTACTTAAAAGTAGTTGCTGCAATATGGCATTGCTGTGTTGGTTCTTTTGATGGATTTATTGATTAATGAAGATGGATATGATCAAACCTGACAGTGAATAGTTGGCACAGGTTCACGGGGAGCATTTGCTAAACTTATAATAGTGCATTGTTGGCATTATTATTTCTTGATGATTAGGTGGGGTCGTAGAGAAATGCGGGTGGCTGCTGGTAAGTTCAACCCTAAACTTAAATTCTTTCCCTGCCAATAAAAGCAGGGAGGGCCATTATTTAGTTTCGTTGCTTTAATTGTCAATTTCTCAGTCATATGAGCGGGAAAGGCATCTGACCAAGTTTCTCCCATTGGATTCAGTTGAAACATAACCTAGCAATAGAGCCATAGGCCGAGGTAAAGACAAGGGTAGGAGCACCAATCGCAGGTGAATTCCTTATTGCATGATAAGTAGATATATCATTGATGATGTGTAGTTGTTGTTGTTGAAGACACATATGATATTGTTATTCTGTCATTAGTGATGATAAAGTCTTGGATAAAGTTGCACTTAGTGGAGTTAATTCTACATAAAAAGGATATGCATACAGTGGTCCTTATTGACATTGGTTGATGATAATGAGTTTCACTCACTACTTATGTGCTGCTGTCATTATATCTTCAATGATGCATTGGTTGCATATTGTGCAGTTATGGGTGATTCCTATAGTGTTTTTCTTGGTTCTCACTTATGTTACATTGTGATGATACATGTATATGTTATGCTACACATGGTATGTTGCTTGAGGATTGTGGCTCTTTGTATGTAGAGCATGTTGATCTTGATAATATGAGATCAAGGAGATGGGTTACTAACAGAACTTGATTGCACAGTCTTATGCTTGATGACGAGTTCATATTTCTATCTCTTTGTCATAGGTTATCAATGATGGATGGTTACATGAGTTGCATATTGGTGAAGTTGTTTATGGTGTGATAATTCTTCTTGCATGAAGATAATGGGCCAAGAGAATGGTATTGTTTCCTATGAGGAAAAGACAGGTTACATGAAGATAAGAGGATGGTTATTGATATACTACTGCTACAACTGCTGGGTGATGCTTGGAGACGTTGCATATTTAGTCACATATTGATGCTTGAAATATTTGGTCACATGGTCCTTATCTTACTTTATGATGATATTCTTGGTTCTCACATATATTGTTGATGCATGAAGATATATGTTGTTGTGCTGCAAAATATCTATATGGCTTTGATGTATGTGGATTATAAAATTCATTTTGAATTCTCGCAAGTATCTAATGAGAGCTAAGATTTCTTCTCTTCTCTTCATCGAGAGATGCTAGATTGCGCCCAGAGATAGATTATCTCAGAAGGTAACTAAAGTATCAGTCTCTCATTCTGTTATCGAGTCTGTAATTTGAATATGTAAAGTTTGGTGCAAATGAAATGAAAAGATCCAGTCCTTAATGGAGGAGCCAGATTGGTTTGTTTCTCTATCTATTAGTTTGATATAGTTGCATCTTTTCTTGTTGTAGCAGACCCGTATCGTGCCCCGAGAATCACTGAGTTTTAGGTCGCAGCCAAAAGAGCATAGACCGTTTGTTGTAGGTGGAAGGAAAGGCATTTCGGTGTACAACAAAATGGATTCAAATTTATCAACAATAAAACAGGTAGAGATTGAAGCACCAACTCCTTTGGTTTCTCTCCCAGGCCGAAAGTCTTCTTACAGAGAAGTTTCGACTTCTGCTTCTGCTATTTATATTTTTGAAACCGACCCAAACCCAAAATAGCAAATCTCGCCAATATTACCTGCTCAAGTATATAACATGCCCTTTTATAAGTATTTTGCCTCTTCTTAGATTCAGATTCATTCTGTTGACGTAAGTTTTACATCTCAAGATGAACCCACCCAAATCCCCTTGCTTGAAAAGTCACAGATCGACTGGGCAAAATCCCAAGGTTTCAAACATTGTCATCTGGGTGCAATCCATTTTGGCCTGAACGCTCTCGTTCGACCATCCATGAATATCAATAGCCTTTGCGTTGTGATAGATACTCGGCATAACCAATTAGCCGATACCATAATAGGAGGCTTTGCCAGTCCTTTGCATGATGTTGAAGTTTCTAAGTTTACTTAGTTTAGAAACCCTTCATGCACTTTTTCTGATTTATTCCTACCTACTTGTTATTTTTCTTTAACAAGTTATTTACAAAGTAAATACTGAAAATAAACACCAGTGCATGCTCAACATATTACAGATCAGCAACTAAAGGAAATAAGAACAAACACACCACATGACACCATTATCTTTGGACCAATGTCCCTGGAAAAAACCAATGCGGGAAAACCAGTGCAGCTATATAAGGGTTTTCTTATTAAGCAATATCATAGTACAATCTAGGTGCCGAAACTGGCCTACCCACCAGAAAATTTCCTTAGCAGCTATACCTCACAGTTTGAGATAAATCTCCTGGCTGAAACCTTGGAAAACCGTTCCGACAACTCCTTAGCACAAAACTACTCTGCAACCCCAGCGTCTACCGAAACTGGACTGCGTCAGCCCCTCTCTGTCTCATGTTGGCCTTGCGTCAGCCTTTCTAGGCCCGCGTCAGTCCCAGGAGGCCTTGCGTCAGCTCTGGGAGCCTCTGCGTCAGTTGCGTTGGCCCCTTTGGTGCTCTGCGCAGCACTTGGCTGCCTCTGCGTGGTCTTGCGTGAGCCCTTGCTGGCTCTGTGTCACCCTCCTTGGCTATTGTGTTGCTCTCCCGGCACAATCTCTGCCTTCTCTGTTTCTCTGTACTCAATGCCCCTCAACTTCTCTCTTGATCACTGATTCTATCTCTCTCAGCAAACCTCGCTCTAGAGAATAGAATGACTGATCATTTAGTGTGTTCTCCAAGTGACCCTCAATCCTCCTCTTATACTTTTCCTGTTGACATTTCAACGGACAAGATTAAGTCCCTAATCAACAGCTAAGATTAGATCTGGCTTGATCCATGTCTTTTGGACCATTCTAACACAGATTCATATTAATACACATTAATATTTTATTTTCCCTAAGTTTAGACTTAGGGACTCCATTAAAAATATTAATTATTTTAATATCTCTTGATCTGTTTAGAATCTGCCCAAACCTTTTTTGGGTATTGGAGATCTCATGTGCTCCAACCTCTCCACCAAATTTCGTGGCTAGAGCACATTCGATGCTACCCCAAATCAACACGACGACCCTGCCTTTGGTATTGTCTATCCCAAATATTCTATGTCATTAGATGACCCTTACATTTATGACCTTCTGCAAGCTTATATTCATCCCCAAGGTGTTGACATGAAATACCTATCTAAAATAATTCAGCTCAAAACTTCGATTGTTGTTTGATATGGCAATGACAACATGCCCCCACTACAGTCCCATATCCGTTATACTTCACAACTCATAAGTGAGGTGGAATCTGGTTCCAATAAATCTACAACTCCTATTACATTTGAATGGACTGGAATCCAATATCTTGAACTTTGGGAAGCTAAATATGAACAGTACCACCAATCAACCTTACTCAAAGACAGCCAGAAGATTGCCAAAGCACGCCCAATTCCATTTAATGTTGCTACCCAATCCTTCCGGTTACCAACCCAAGTTCAAACAACCTTTCTAGAGAGGGTTGCAGAGATGGTCCAAAACCATCCTGCAAGCTCTTCAACAGAGCTTACTATAGAACACCAAGGTCAGCACCAGCAGTGCCCAGCGTACAATCAGCTGATACAAAAGCTTAGTACTGCTACTAAGCCAGAAAGACCTCACATTCTCATGCTCACTCGGCTACCCCAAGAAGAAACAGAAAAAACTATCAAAGTTAGCATGGGAGAAGAATCCTACACTCCAAGAAGGAACCTGCCTTATATATCTTTCTGATAGTTTGATGATGATGGTCAAAAGAAAAGGGAATTCATCCCTTACGCCACAGTACCAGCAGCCACTGCGTTTGGTACTAACACTGCACAACTTAACTATGCAAATCTCCAGCTTGACCTCGAGTCAAAGAACATTGATGATTTGCACAGTGACGTCCTTAAGGTTAAACATGCAGTCTCTGAAGAAAAGGAATTGTGCGAGAAGATTTCAACGAGATTAGAATTGCTAGATCACAAGATAACTGACATATCATTAAGAAGTTATGATCTAAGGTTTAGACCCTTGACTATTCTATTTTGGACAAACCATCAAAGTCCGCTATGTTTACAGATAATCCCAAGAACAAGCTTAGGTGCACTTTCAACTTTAGCGTAGCTAGTCATAAGCTATCTACTTGGAATTTTGGGATTCAAACAGCGGAAGAAGAAGAGATCGAGGTAGCTACTTCGGTCACAACATCTTTCTTGCAACAGGTGCAAGAAAAGGGTCCTGCCCTTTCAAAGGGCCAAATAAATCAGTTCCTTGTTTATGTTAAGAAAGAACCAGGTATCCCTTTGCAGATTACCTAAGTTAGCAAAACATCCTGTCCTATATCAGTAACAACGATTGGAGTTTCAGCTATGAGTGCAGCCATCTAAGCTATGCTACAAGAACCCATGTTTTTTCCAAATTTCCAGCCTAAGATCGAATTAGAGAATGCAACGAGTCTCCTCAATAGTTGGGCAACGAAAAAACAGATTGACGACCCTACCCTTTCTCTCCGTAGCATTGCACAACTCATTATCAATGGATTTGGTGGCTTAGCACATACATGGTGGCATTACGCCTCCACAGAAGCCCAAGAAGCCATCCTTGGCCATAACGATCCTGTTGTTCAGTTTCTAGTTGCTCTACGTGCACAGTTTGTCGGCATTACAATTGATGAAGATCTAGACCATTACAGTAAATTGTTTATGTCTAACCAGTTAGGCAATCTTGGTCTTATGGAAGATTATTTTTGTCAAATGCAGGATTGGCTCATCCGATCCAATTCCTATGCTAATACAACATACCTCAAGAGGTATATCCATAGTATGCCTAACGTTCTTCCCACCACCATTAAAAAATATTTTGAAGACAAACATCTTTCCCTGTCAGCCATGACCTTAGCAATGGTTCATGGCCACATCAAGAAAGTCATTGAAGAACATTGTTTAGCTAAACGTGTTATAACTGACTACAAGGAGTACAACAAGATCTTTTCAAATAAGATTCGCACATCAGTTGGCTAGATGCCCAACTTGGGTAAGGGACCCTTCAATTGTGACCCCAAATGCTCTTGTAAATCCAAAGATCCGCACAAGAAGCATTGGTCCTTAAAGAGTAAGTTTCAGCCAGAGGCTTACAAGAAGCCATATCAGCCTGGAAAGAAGCCTTTCCAGAAAAAATGACCATTCCTTCGATACCGAAAGACTCCAACTAAATCAGTCTGATGTTTTATTTGCAATAAGGAAGGTTATTGGGCAAATGAATGTTAACAAAAAAGCATGAAAACCAAAGCTAGTAGCTCTATTCACAGATACCTTAGAACCTACTATGTGGGATCCATTCTACTGTGATTATGATGAATACCCTACTGGAGAAATTTATTATCCAGAAGATGATTCTGAGGCAGAAGAAGAAGAAGATGGAAACCACGTTCCCGGTTTCCATGGCAGTTTTGATGATGAAGATAGTTTGCAGTCCTACCGCTTTTGTATGTTTTCTATGCCTAACAAGCGGCGTGTAGACTTAAGGCAAAATCTCGAGCAAACACTGCCATGGCAGATAAATCTCCGCATGAACATTCATGATGAGATCAAAAAAATCGATGCTTCCATGACTACTTTAAACCATCCAGAACTTCAGTCATCCAGCCAGATGACGACCAAACAAAAGGAGAAGGAGATAACCTATTATGTTCCCTCCTACTGGCATTCGGCGGAGTTATACGCTGACCATCCATCCAAGCATCTAGAGCGACAACTTGTCAAGCGTACCTCCTACACATCCATGCGTATGCAGATCCATGACAAGCAAGCAAAGATCAGATCCCTTGCCGCAGAAATCCAGGTACTCAAAGCACAATTGCACCAGCTTGAGAAAGAAGTTGTTGAATCCTCTGATGATTATTTCAACCATCTAGCAACTAAGGCTCTAGACAGTCCAGAACATTCTTCCCCTGTCTCGCCTACACTAGATTATGCTCAACGGCCTGATTCACCTGATTTGTCTTCACTTTATCCTGGTAAGTCTCTCTCTCTCGTCAGTCAACCTAAATTGTATATTTCTGTTACCTTTTGTCCCCCTGATTGTAAACCATGTTCCTTAGATTGTTTACTTGATTCAGGCACTTAGCTTAATTTAGCTCACCATCTTTCTATTCCCCCTTTCTACTGGGAGAAATCAATGGAGGGAGGTGTCAGCATTACTGGTTCAATGTTTTCTCTCCCACATCAGGTAATTGATTTCCTTGTATCCATCCAAGACCATCTAGTTCAATGTACATTCCTCGAACTTGATGACATCCCGACCAACATTATTTTAGGTTCTGAATTGTTTACCCGTTGGTCTCCCATTTCTATTGACTACCACTAACTCATATTTTCCATGACTATTTCTGGTAAGTCTGTACAGATTCCTCTCAAAAATTCTTGTACATTCTCCGTCCCTCACAAACAAAAAAAAGAACAACCAAAGCCTGCAAAAGTCCAGAAAAAAGAAAGAATCATTTCTTTCGCCACAGCTCATCGTCAAGATTATTTGAAAGAAATTTTGAAAAGATTATCCAGCAGTGTACTTAAGATATCCCCAATGCTTTCTAGGCACGAGAAAATTATGTGATCGATCTACCATATGTGGATGATATACAGATCAGACCTCAAAAAGCATCAACTTCTCTAATGAGTCCAATTGAGTTGGATTATTGCCAGAAAGAGATTATAGATCTCTTAGACAAGGGCCTAATCGAACCAGCCAAGAGCCCATGGGCGTATCGAGCATTCTACGTCAACAAGCATTCAAAGATCAAAAGAGGCCAACCTCACATGGTGATCAAATACAAGCCCCTAAATGCAGTGTTAAAAAATATGGCATATCCTCTGCCAAATCAAGCAGCGCTTCTCCAAAAACTAAAAGGATGTAACATCTTCAGCAAGTTTGATCTTAAATCAGGTTTCTACCAAATTGGAATAGCTGCTAAAGATTGTTATAAAATGGCCTTTGTTGTCCCACATGGACAGTATCAATGGAAGGTAATGCCTTTTGGTTTAAATAATGCTCCTAGTGAATTTCAAAAAAGAATGGAAGATGTTTTAAATGGCATAGATTGCTTAATTATCTACATAGATGATTTACTTGTCTGTTCCAAGAATATCCAACATCAGAAACATCTCCAAATATTTTGTGAGCATTGTGTTAAACATGGATTAGCTTTGTCAAAATCCAAGATTGAAGTTGGAGTAACAGATGTAAGTTTCTTAGGTCTAAAGATTTCTAATGGCAGTATCGCATTGCAAGATCATGTTCTACTAAACCTACAAAATTTTCTAGAGCAAATCTTAGACAAGACCCAACTGCAACGATTCCTAGGCAGTCTGAATTACATTAGGCGTTTCTATAAAGGACAAGCCCAAGATCTAGTTGTCCTGCAGCAAAGATTGAAGAAGTTACCAATCCCATGGAATCAAGCCATGACCCAGGCGGTGTAATCCATCAAGGAGAAAGTCCAGAACCTTCCTCCTCTCAAGCTCCCGACAAATGAAGGATTTTATGTCCTTGAAACAGATGCATCAAATTTTGCATGGGGAGGCGTTCTTCTTGAACACATAAATGGCACTGAAGAGATTTGTGGCTACACCTCAGGAACCTTTCATGGAGATGAACTCAATTATCCTTCAAGCTATAAAGAATTACTTGCAATCAAGAAAAGTATATCTCATTTTAGGCTTTATTTAAAACTTGTTAAATTCTTGGTCTGAACCGATCTCAAAATCATGCCGAGCATGATAAAAGCACTCCGTGAACTTGCCGATAATAACGTCTGCTTCATGTGATGGGCAGTCTCGTTAGATGGTTATGACTGTGGTATCGAACATAAGCCCAAATACTTCAACTGCATGGTAGACCTTCTCACATGTGAAGCAGTGGACCCTCAACTTAAAGAAGAAGCAGTAGTGGGCCCATAATAATGTGTCTGATTCGGTCCCATATGTCGAAAGACTTTAAGAGATGAGATAATGCAAGTTGTCCACTTGTACCCAAATCTTTACTTTTAATCGGCACTCACTGGTCATGTAATAACCGGACACCAGATATGAATACTATAACTCCTTCGACAAAGGAAAAGAGCGAGTTGACCTTGATGAGGTCAAGGGGATGAGTTGATAATAGATCTCTATGGAACAATCTTATGCTACAATTTGGTAATGCTGCGTACTTGGTCACAAGTTGATGATATTGAAGATACATAGTCTTATCTTGCATACTGATGATGAGGATGTGCATGTTGTTGTTCATATTGTTGCTATCTATGTTGCAAGGTTCTATGATGACTATTATGGTCTTGCTACCGCATGGTGGAGGTCCTTTTCTTTGGTTTTGATCATAAATGTTATATTTGTCTCTTGATGTAAAGGCCTATGATGTAATAATTGTAAAATTCAGTCATGTTTGAACTATTGAGGGTCAAGTCAATTATGTATGTAATCCCATTTTGGACATTTGATGGCAACCTACTTGATAAAGATGTCAACATGATGATTATGCAGTGTGAGAGAGAGAATGGACAAAGGTTGTCCATGATGGAAACCTACTGGATAAGGATGTCAACATGATGGTCATGCAGATGTTATAGGTGAGATAGAGAAAGGAATATCAGTTCAGAGACAGAGGAATGATAAAAGTGAAGTTTTGGAAAGTATACGCGGGTCCTGTGAAAAAAAGCAGCGTACATATGCAGGTATGACGTAGAGAAGTCATGTACATTTTCTGCACCATGGTATTATGAATACCAGGGGTCTTTACCATGGTATTGGCCCATAGTAATGAGCGCGACAATGGATATTTGATCCCGTCAAAGAATACCATCCACATTAGTAAGGGAATGGCCTAAGGTATTGACTAAGGCCTAAGCTATACAAGGAGATGGAGATCAAAGTGTCAAAGTGTGCAAGTTATGGGTTATTGATGAATAATTTGATCTAAAACAAGTGTGCACCAAGGAGCATGAAGGAGGTTCAGATTTGATAGATCAGAAAGCATTGTAGTTACTAATAAACATGCTTGATTGATCTTGTATGATTATGATTAACGATGATATATTTGTGATGGTAATGATATTCTGACATGAATATGTGCTAGTAAGGGTTGCAAAGTATGTTTTGTGGTTGTAGCGAAGGCATGATTTAGTGATTACAGATCTGTACATGGTATGCCATTGAGAAGTCGCCTACATACGCGGATCTGCTTCTGGGTAATCGCGTATATATTTGCAGTATGGACAGATCTGTACATAGGTCTGGTGAATGAGAAGCGCATACATACACATAATTGTTTTATAAGAGTCGTGTACGTTTGCTAGGGTTTTGAAGTATGAGATGTTATTGATGTCTGATCAGTTCTGTTATGATTGTTGTTGTTTGTCAATGATGTCTCTCTCTTGATAATATGTGTTTGATAGTTCTGGCTGGGTTAAATTGTTTATGGAATGATATGTTGACTAGAGATGATGCTACTATATGATGATCTGTATCTGGTTCAATGATCTATGATGGGTTCAGTATGTGATTCAGTGATTGATTCAGAGTGACAGTGATTTAGATGTAGGTTATAATCTCGTACAGAAATTACCTGCATAAGAATTCTAAAACACAGAAAATAAACAATGTGAGATCATAACACATAAAACACATATACACAGAGATTTTCCCCTGGATCCCAAAACCGGGACTATCAGCTTGATTTTTTTCATTATGTTCCTTTCAATGTTACAATACATATTTATACATGATGAAGCATCCAATACCATGTATCGAAAACCATCGCGTTCAAAAAACATGTGCGAAAATCATGCACGAAACCATAGGAGGGTCCGCCCAACCTAACATAGGGTCCAAAACAAAAAAAATTTCGAGGCGTTGCCCTGGACCCCATAAGGTGGGGTTACAGGTGCCCTTCAAACCCCCCCGTTAACTACATGGAAAGAATATAACACAACCCAACATTCTCTCACTTCTTGTTTTCTTTCCACAGGGGGCCACAAGAGAGCTTAGTCACTTTTCCAGCCCTGAAACGCCCATTGTCTCTCTACACCAAGAGAACTTCTCAAAGCTCACAGATTTTGTCAATGCATCTGCAGTATTCTTCAAAGTGTCCACCTTTATCAGCAA
>Ga0139314_100168_pt1 | contig 14385 bp, 20 predicted proteins | sample In2P11_FD_99376 | JGI IMG/M metagenome (GOLD analysis project Ga0139314, IMG submission 99376)
GCAGAGGCAGAGGACAATCTTCAGGAAGAGGAAGAGACTTAAGTCAAATTGTGTGTCGAAGATGTAACAAAGTTGGCCATTATGCTGAAGATTGTCGAACTTCACTTAATAAAATTCCCAAGTTTCAACAGCATTCAGTGCAATTTGCAAATGATCAAGATGATGATAACTCAGAATATGTTTTTACGTCCTCGCCAGCATCACAACTTTCATCCCATCTTAGAAGTGACTATGAAGATGCCTGGATCTTGGATTCCGGGGCAACTCAGCACATGACTTGTCGACGTGATTTTTTTTGGAATTTTCAAGATTGCCAACTTAATTCCATTTTTCTTGCTGATGATACAAAACATACTCCTTATGGAAAAGGAGTAGTAAAATTTTTTCTCCCTGGCATTGGAGAAAAAATGATTTCCAATGTATGGTATGCATTTCACAAAGCTATATATATGGAAAACCCAAAACAAAGGACCGGAGAGACAAAGGAGCAAGGAAAAGCAGAGCAATGACGGGGTAAAAACGGTAAGACCCATACCTGTATTAGCACCTAGAAACCCAAGAAAAAAAGGAGGCAGGAAAAAGCAGAACGAGTTATTAATGGAATGTGGAAAGCTAATGATAGACTCAGGTAAGATGAAAGATCTAACCAGCTACTCCTTCACCAATCTTTAATAATGAAGTTTACTTCTTGGAATATCGGAGGTCTTGGTTATAAAAGGAAACAAAGACTGATTAGTAATAGATTGAAACAAACAACTCCAGATGTGATCTTCATTCAAGAAACCAAATGTTCCATTCATAAATTAAAAGAGATTCATAGCAAGTGGCTCAATAATTATGAGTTTCTGGAAGTCAAAGCTAAGAATACAGCAGGAGGTATTCTCACCCTTTGGAATCCTAAGAAAATAGAAATTTTAGATGATGAAGCATCTTGAGATTATCTCTCTGTGGTCATTCAGCCTATCGGAGATAAGGAAACTTACCTAATCGCCAATGTGTATGGACCCCAAAGATTGGAAGGAAAACTAAAATTTCTTGATTCTCTGGAGGAACTAAGGGACAAACATGCAGGTAAGCCATGGATACTGGGAGGGGATTTTAACATGATTAAATCGCTTTCAGAGAAAAAAAGGTGGAACTAGAATTCAAAGTCAAGACTCTCTGAGGTTTCAGTATTTCACAGACATTATGAAGTTAGTGGACATTACAACCAGTAATGGAATTTTTACTTGGAAAAACAAAAGAGGAGGAGAGTCTTAGGTGGCTTCAAAATTGAACAGATTCATGATATCTGAGGATCTTATGCTCAATAATAAGGAAATTTCAGCAAGAATCCTACCTTTTGGAGGATCTGACCACTGGTCGATTTATCTAGAGGTGCAGAGTATTGGTACTCCAAGAAATAGACCTTTTCGCTTTCAAAACATCTGGCTCTCTCTCATCCAGATTTCAATAGTAATATTGCTAAATGGTGGGCAAAAGATTTGAATATCCAAGGCACCAATATGTTCCTTCTTCAAAAAATACTAAAACACATTAAGCTTAAGCTCAAGGAATGGAACAAGAATGAACATGGCAACATTTTTGCAGCCAAAAATGCAGTAGAAGGAAAAATGCAGGAACTCAACCAAGCCCTTATCACAGATGGCTTTGATGAAATCAGGAATGATCAGGTCACCAAATACCATCAAGAATGGGAGGAATTGTGCAAACAAGAGGAAATATTTTGGAGGCAAAAATCGAGGGTTCAATGGCTCAAAGAGGGAGAAAAAAATACTAGCTTCTTCGATAGATCCACAATGGCAAACAGAGTTCATAACAGAATTTCAGTGATCAAGGATGAGAGAGGCAGTCTTCACAACTCTCATGCTGAAATTGAAAAAGCTCTGGTCAAGCACTTTCAAGGCATTGCCAAAGAAACTCGTTATAACAGAGAGAATTCCATCAGAAACTTCACAAGAAAAATTCCTAGGCTGGTGTCCAGTGAGGACAATTTCAACCTCAACAAGCCAGTTACTGAGGAGGAAGTCGGCGAGGTGCTCAAAGAGATGCAAAATTGTAAAGCACCGGGCCCAGACGGTTTCAATGTTGATTTTTTCAAAGCCTGCTGGAGCATTGTTAAAAAGGATATTTTAAATGTGGTAGAAGATTCCAGGATGAATAAAACTATTCTGAAAGCTCTGAACACTTCTTTCATTGCTCTTATCCCCAAGCAGGAGGCTGCTCAGACTCCGGACAAGTTTAGACCAATAGCTTTATGTAATGTGGTCTACAAGATAATATCAAAAGTGGTGGCCAATAGACTCAAACCTCTCCTTCCATCTTTGGTTTCTATGGAACAAGCCGGTTATATGGAAGAAAGGCAAATTCTCAACAATATTATTCAAGATCACGAGGTGGTTCATTCTCTGAATATCAACCGAAAGGCTGGTATGATCATGCAATTGGACATTGCTAAAGCCTATGATAAACTAAGTTGGAACTATATCAAGAAAATACTTATTGCCTTTGGGTTTGATCACAATTGGGTAAGATGGATCTCAGTCCTGGTTACTTCCTCATGTTTCTCTATTTTGGTCAATGGCTCTCCCTTTGAAACTTTTCTTCCCTCTAGAGGCCTCAGGCAAGGGGACCCACTCTCTCCCTTTCTCTCCATCCTTATGATGGAAGGACTACGTCGAGCTATCAATCATGCCAAACAAGTTGGTAAGATCAAAGGTCTCCAACTCTCTGATAGGGGCCAGGCTTGGACACATCAACAATTTGTGGATGACACGATGCTGCAAGGAATCCCTACAGTCAAAGAAGCTCATGCTTTCAAACAAATTCTAAATGAATTTGCCAAGGCTTCAGGTATGGAAGTTAATCTCACCAAATCCAAGACCTTTTTCTTTAATACTAATATTGCCATTCAAAAGAAAATTGCCAAAATTCTAGGCTTTCAAAGAGATTCTCTTCCCTCAAAATATTTGGGGATACCTCTTACTTCTAAGCCACTACACAAAAGCATCTGGGAGCCAATTACCAACAAACTGCAAGACAAAATCAGAAAATGGACAGTTAGATCCTTAAACCTGGCTGGCAGACTAGAGCTCACAAAGGTTGTTCTACAAGCAATCCCAGTTTTTATGCTTTCTGTTCTCCCTGCTCCTAAAGGAGTTATGCAGCTCATCAGAAACATTCAAAGAAGCTTCCTCTGGGGAAAGGGGGAAGTTGGGAAAAAATGGGCCTTGGTAGCCTGGGAAAAAATCTGCAGACCTAGAAATTATGGAGGACTAGGATTGGATGATCATGAAATTTTAAGCAAAGCTCTAGGGGCTAAATTATGGTGGCGCTAGCTAAAAGAACCAAAGGCTCAGTGGGCTACAATTTGGAAAGAAAAATATGCCAGTTCATGGCCTAGTGAGGATCATATAAGAATGGATGGTAATATCAAGGGATCACACATATGGAACAAGGCCTGGGACAATAGATGTCTAGTTCAACAGAATGGCTTCTGGGAAATTAGAGAGGGAAACTTAGCTCTGTTTTGGGAGGACAAATGGCAACAGGAACCCATTCTTTTGAAAGAAGAATTAAAGGAACTGAAGGCAGAGACAGATGCTAAAGGATTAATCAAAGTTAAGGATTTTTGGGATCGGACCAACAATGCAGGAAAGTGTAGACAATGGATGAAATTTGATCTTGAAAATGACAACCCTTTGAAAGACAAAGCTGATGGAATAATGCAAGAGTGAGATAGAAGGAAAATTTTTATTTCAGAAGGGAATGACCAGCTAAGATGGGGCAACAACAATGAGGGCGCCTTTAATCTTAAGGAAGCAAAAAAAATTCTCCTTGGTTTGGCTTCCCAGGCTCTGGATAAAGCTTGGCAAAGACTTTGGAAACAATAAGGTTGGATGAAAATTAAACTCTTCACATGGCTGGTGCAACACAGGAAAATTCTGACTTGGGACAATATTAGGAAAAGAGGTGTTTTGGGGCCCTCCAGGTGCCAGCTTTGTGAAATGCATACCATACATTGGAAATCATTTTTTCTCCAATGCCAGGGAGAAAAAATTTTACTACTCCTTTTCCATAAGGAGTATGTTTTGTATCATCAGCAAGAAAAATGGAATTAAGTTGGCAATCTTGAAAATTCCAAAAAAAATCACGTCGACAAGTCATGTGCTGAGTTGCCCCGGAATCCAAGATCCAGGCATCTTCATAGTCACTTCTAAGATGGGATGAAAGTTGTGATGCTGGCGAGGACGTAAAAACATATTCTGAGTTATCATCATCTTGATCATTTGCAAATTGCACTGAATGCTGTTGAAACTTGGGAATTTTATTAAGTGAAGTTCGACAATCTTCAGCATAATGGCCAACTTTGTTACATCTTCGACACACAATTTGACTTAAGTCTCTTCCTCTTCCTGAAGATTGTCCTCTGCCTCTGCTTTGACTTCTATTTTGAGATTGTCCTCCACCTTGATTATTATATCCTTGTCCTTGAAAATTGCCTCTTCCTTGATTGTTTCCTCTACCTTGAAAATTATTTCTTCCTCCTCTGTTAAAATTGTTTCCTCTGCTTTGGCTTCGACCTCGATTATGTGCTGCTTGATTCTGATTCCCTCTGCCTCTGCCTCGAGAACTGTCTGCTGATGATTTACTACTGCTGGTCTCTGTGAGAAAAACATCTTCACCAACTTTCTTCTTCTTCCCAAAAGTTTTATCATGTTGAGTCAACATTTCACAAAGTTCATCAAACTTTAGTTTCTCTAATTTCCCAGTCACTTGTAGAGTCTCCAAAAAATGCGTGTAGGAAGAAGGAAGTCAAGCAATTACAATTGTGACCATAAAGCTATCATCAATTGCGGGAAAACCAGCGTTAATAATTTCCTGCCTAATATTCTTAAGTCTTGAGATATATTCAAGAACATCACCGCCTTCAGTTAATTTTTGTTGCAACAATTTTAATTGTAGATCGATTTTCTTTGATTCAGGCTAAGTATCAAAGAGGTCTTTAAAAGTTTTCAAGGCAGACCATGCATCTGTAGCATTTTCTATATGGACATACATTTCATCATTCACATAAGATTTAATAAGAGCTAAGGCTTTAGCATTCTTGATTTCCCATTTTGCTAGTGCAGTTGCATTTGTGGGTTTATTCGGCCTAACATCTCCATCACATATTCCCTGCCATAATTCATTGTAAATGAGAGTGCTTTCGATGAGACGACGCCATGTTTTATAAGATTTTGTGCCTTCAAGTTTGTCGGAATCAGAAAACAAATTAATCAACTTAGACATTATAGTGTTAAGACTTCACACCACAAATCAAGCTCCAAAAAACTCAAGATGCGCAACACAACAGCGACACACGACGCAAAAAACGAACTATCGGGGCTTGGCCTTGACCCTCGAATAGTCGTCAAAACAGGAGAAAATTGACTGAGCTTTGCACTTGGCTCTAGTCAATTTCTCAAATTTTTACAAGGCAACTTTCAAAATTTGACTTTTACAATGGTGCTTTTGCACAATCTGGTAAAAAAAATTACCCCCCCTCAAAGTAAAATTACTTTGATTTACAATGTGATAAACCCAAATTTACAAATTAAAATAAAAAAACTCTTCTTTGAGTATTTACCCAACTCAAAAAATTATGATCCACCATATCTTCTTTGAGAATTTACACAACTCAACTTATTTCTCCATTACAATTAAAAAAAAAAATATTATCCACCTTATCTCTCCATTAGCATTATTCTCCTTTCCTTTTAAAAAAACCCCATTAAAAAAGATTAATGCTAAGTACGCACAATGCTATTAAAGCATTAAAACCACCTTATTTCTTCAATTACAAAGAGCGAAAAAACATCGTTTCAACTCACAATCTCACCACTTTCATCTCCAAATCTTTGGCCAAATAAGAGTCTGGGCAATTTCACATTCTTTGCGGAAGCTAATAACATCTCAAAGCGCCTTCCCAATGGCGATGAGACACATCATTCTTGCATCCAAAGACTTGCCCTTCGTTGCAAATTTTATTAACTGTTGTTTTTGCACCGCTTGCTAACGTTGTTATTAATAACTGAACGTTGGATCTCAACTCTTTGTAGAAAACGATGTCACCATGAAATAAATGTTGTTCTTATTCTTCCCAATTGATCACCGATAATGTGAATTTGACCAAGCTATGGACTGCGCCTTCGTGGCATTCAACTGTACAATGCATTTTTTTTAATGGATCGCACAAGCAATCGATTTGTCCCAATCTCAACGCTACAAGCTCTGGATCAAACACAATGGAATGGTCAGGGCCTGTATGCATTATTTGGTCCATTCATTAGCTCAAGTTCGACTAAAGGCTTGGAATTGCTCAGAATGAATGCCGACAAGTGTCATTGCTCTGAATCTGATTGATACTAGCTGCTGATGTTATTTGCTCGAAAATCTTATATGCCTTTGCCATTTCAACAACCGGTCATGGGTTTAAAGTCACCTACTACCACGAACTTGGAACATGATTTGTTGGCCCAAGGAGGATTGGTTGGTGATATCGGTGGGGGATGCTGGAATTACCAGTGCAATTAAAGCACAAAAAAAAATTAAATTACAGAAATTCTGTTAGTTTATTTCCAATCAAATGCAGAGTGCTGATGTACTCAAAACAAAAAATAAACACATGTTGCAAACAATAACCAAAGCGCCCAGTTCTATTACGCTGTTTTAATTTACCGAAAGCTCAAGAGGACCTGTTCGAATTTGGATGCAAGATCAAATCTGGATGCACCAAAAGCTCAAGAGGGCATATTACATGCATCAGCTGGCATACCAATGAGATCCAAGAACCCACGCAAGATTTTAAATCCTCCAAGCCAGAAATCGCAGGACAAAACTTTTATTTCTTCCGAAGGAGCTGTTCATTCATTAATAAAATCTATGTTTCTTTTAAACAAAGAAAAAAATTGGACAAATGCCATACCAATCATTTGCTGATCACTTCAAGGGAGTTTTCCAAAAACTTGTAGAGTTGGAATCTCCTTCTCAAATCAACTGCAACATCATTGGAGCTCTGATACCACAATAATGGCAGAAGTGTCCTCAGACACATAATTTTATTAATCAGAAAAAATAATTACATAATTGATTTGCAAGAGTTTACACCCGAACCACACAAACACTCTTTGCAATGAGCTATTTATAAGCTCCATGTCCTAACTACCTCTAATTATGGATCACTTATTAAATAACAAGTGTCCATTTACAATAAATGCTATTCAAACCAACTAGCTAACAAATCTCCTAAAATAGAGCTTAAGATATGACACATTTGGAGAGCCATATCTAATTACAACTATATGCTAATTCTAAAAGTCTCCATTAAATAATTAAATATTCTAGAATAATAATTATTAATTTAATTTCTTAAATTAATAATTATTTTATTTCAATTTTATAACCTATGATACTAAGTTATTTTTGGATCATCTAACAATGCAAGAGGAAACAATAGAGCATATTCTCAACAACTGCTCCTTTTCCTCCAAGATGTGGAATTCTTTTGCCTCCATATTCCAGCAGTCGGACAGAGACCTTGGAAACATCACCAACACCGAGCAATTGGAGAAGCAATTTCACGAATAACAAAGTTCTTAGCATTGCCTAGGCTCGAACACCAGGGTTCATAATCTAGAACACATGGAAAGAAAGGAATAACAAGATATTCAAGGAAATAAAAAAACCGCCCCTGTACCTTCATGATCAGATCCTAAAACAACTACAAGAAACTCTAAGCTCCATTGTCCAAAATCTTCCTGTGAATCCTCCCTCGGCTTCTGAGTGGAGGATTCTCTGCCAACTTGGACTACAAAGGTTGACTCCTCAAAACCTGGAAGGGAAGAATCTTTTCAAAGATTCAGAGCTTGAATTTTGGCAACCTCCCCGCAAAGAATTTTTGAAGTTCAACATTGACGAAGCCTCAAAGGACAACCCAGGTACTGCAGGTCATGGCGGAGTTTTAAGGGATGAAAAAGGGAATATCTTGTTTATATTCCATGGCCATCTTGGAAAAGCCACCAACAATATGGCAAAAATTCTGGCTATGGAACATTGTTTAGAATATTTGCTTCTAGATAATTTACACAATGTGATTGTTGAAGTGGATTCTGAGTTAATCATTAACTCAGTCAAGAAGATCAGCTAGGGTACTGCTCCGGAAAAGGCCTCTAAGAACTGGAGGCTCAATCAGATCTTTCAAAGGATCCACAACCACCTTCAAGGCCTCCGTACCATCACTTTTAAACATGTTCGAAGGACGGCCAACAAGCTAGTGGACCTCCTGGCCAATCAAGGAGTGAATTATGCAGAGGAAAAGTTTGCAACAAAATGGCAAGAGCTAACTCAACTGATTCTTAAGGCGAAATGCCATGATCAAGCCGAAGAAGATTGGTTGATGTTCAGAAACAAGACCATGGAAGGTAACACTGACAACCCAGAAGCGGCATGAGCAGAGGAGTGGACTCTTTTAGTTTTACAGTGTATAGTAAGCTTGGGCAGTTTATTGGTCGAACAAGCAAGCTCATTCAGAGCCTCTATGGCTACAAAGCAAGTGGCTTTCATCTAAGGGTTTCAGACAAGCCAGTCAAGGCCTCTTCTCACAATATCTCTAGCAAACTGGTTTACCGTGAGGATGGGAGCAGGACACTCTTGTCGCCCCCGACTTTTGTTTTCTTTCGCCTCCGAAAGGTTTCCAGTTTCCCGAGCGATTTTCGCAAGCCTCGTGAGTGGGAAGCGGTTTCTTCCTTTTCACTGCAATCACATTCAGCAATTGACGCGTTGCAGAAGGACAGTTTGAAAAACCTCCGTGATTGCACGTTAAATGGCGGCATATAGGGTTCAGCGATATTCCTATCCGCCATTGGATCGGTTGTATTAAATCTACGGTCGATTTTCATCAGGCTTGTTTGTGGGGCCAGGGTGTTTAGGTCGGACCATCAGTTTAATTAAAGTTTAGTTTTATAGAATTCTGTAACGAGCACCTGTTCGGTTAACTTTTAACTGCGCATTTTGGGTTGCTCTTTTCCTGAGAATGTAGTCCTTTGGTTCTGGTTGTTTTTTCCGCACCATTCGTTGACTTCACCATGGTTTGGTGCCCACTCTGTTTGTGGGTGTGTGTAACATATGTAAATCAGTTTTGAATTAATGACATAAAAGGATCGTCTCTTGCATTAGCAAAAAGAAAAAAAAAAGAACAAGTAGGAGAAAATAAATCAGATAATGCAACAGGGATTTATGACGTGTCAAACTTAGAAATTTCAACAAGGGGGAAGAGTCAGATCAATGTTCTCTATTAGTGATGCCCCTTATCGAGAGGGGTCACATCCATCAATCCAGGTTGCTATTTGATGACCAAGAACTTCCCTTTTGGTAATGCGTTGGTGAGAATATCTACAATCTGCTCATCTGTTGATATATGATGGAGTGTAACGGCTCCTGTCTGCACCATGTCTCGAATGTAATGATATCGAATCTCAATGTGCTTGCCCTTGTCATGAAATATGGGATTCTGTGCTAGATGGATCCCACACTTGTCGCAATATATCATTGTAGTGTCTAGGACTTGCTCAAATAGATCTCCAAAGAGCTTCCTCAACCAAACTGCTTTACAGTTAGCCATGCTAGTTGCAATGTACTCTGCCTCGACGGTACTTAATGCTACAAACTTCTTCTTCTTTCTCATCCAAGACTAAAACAACATCCAAACATACTCTTCCTATCAACAACAGTTCCTGCCTAGCCAGCATCAGTATATCCATGAAGTCGAACATCTCGAGTAGAATATCTCAGACCAAGGGTGATCATCCCATGCAAAAATCTCAAAATGTGTTTGGCAGCGATCCAATATGCATGGAGAGGCTCGGTCATGAATTGACTCACTACGTTCACTGCATAGCATATGTTTGGACGCGTCTTAACTAAGAACATCAAAGCCCCAATCAATTGTCTATACTTGGATGGATTCGCCAAATCGGGTCCTACAGCTTCTCCACATAATTTCTTGGAATTCATTTCCATCGATGTGGGAAATGACTTGCATTCTGTCATTCCAAATCTCTCCAACAACTACATGACATATTTTCTTTGAGAAGGGAAAATCTCACCGGGCCATTACCACATCTCAAGGCCTAGAAATTAGTACATGAGTCCAAGGTCCTTCATCTTGAATTCAGAGGCTACCTCCCTCTTACACTCGATCATCAAGGGCTCACTGTCTGTCGAGAATAGAACGTCAACATATAAAACCAAAATCAACGACATACCTTGGACTACCTTGAAGTAGAGGTTGACATTGCTTCTTGTGAATCCCAACTTCACCAAATAACTATCTATGCAGGCGTACCATGCTCTGGGGGCTTGCTTCAAACCATACAATGCCTTCTTCAACCTGCAAACATGTGTCTTTTGACACTCTACTTCAAATCCCTATGGTTGCTCAACATACACCTCTTCATGTAACATGCCATGGAGGAATGTTGTCTTCACGTTCATCTGATGCAGGGTCCATCCTTGACTTGAGGCAAGAGCAACTATCAAACGTATGGTTGTATATTGAGCCACGTGTGTGAATATATCATCATAATATTATCCATCTTTCTAGGAGAATCCTCAGGCCATGAACCTTGCTTTATATTACTCAGTCCTACCATCAACTCCATGTTTAATCTTGAATAGCCACTTTGAAGTCACCATGGATTTCCCTTTTGGTCTCGACACAACATCTCATACGTCATTCTTCATGATTGATTCATATCCTTCGGCCATAACGTCCTTCCAAACTTGATCTTTCACAACTTCTTCAAAGGTGGGAGGTTCAGTTTGAATCATAGTACTCATGGCTACAACATATCCCTGGTATCTGCATGGCTTATTCCTTTCTCTAATTGATCTTCAAATGGGAATTCGTCTCTCATCATCCTGTAATGTGTGATGGAGCCAAAGTGGCCTCTTCTTGGCAAGAGGATCACATGGAGGAGGATTTAAGGGGTCCATAGGCTCCATGAGATCATCAAAAATATCTGTCTCAGATTCAGGTATGGAAGAACCATCTAAAATATCCATATTATCATTCTTCTTCTCATGAGGAGGAGGTGGAGGAAGGTCCCTTGCTTTTCCAAGGGCAGCAATTTAATTGAATGTTATATCCCTGCTAATCTCGACCTTCCTTTGACCAGGAATATATAAACTAAAAGCTTTAGAATTTTCACAATATCCAACAAACATACCCTTTCTTCGTGTGGATTCCAACTTGTTTCCTTTTTCCTCCGACACAGAAATATACGGGGAAACCAAAAATACATAGATGGCTATCATCAGGCTTGACCCCTGTGAACACTTCTTCGTGGGTCTTGTTGTCCAATGCTTGATGAGGCGCCCTGTTTTGAACATATACGATAGCATTCGTTGCTTCTCCCCAAAGGAACTTTGGCAACTTTTGATCATGGAGCATGGCACAGACGACTTCTACAATAGACCTACTCTTTCTTTCAGCTACTCCATTTTGTTCTGAAGTATAGGGCACAATCGTCTCCTTCTTGATACCTTCCTTCTTGCAGAAATCGATGAACTCATTTGAAATGTACTCTCCACCATTATCAAACATGAATATCTTGGTTTTCTTCCCTATTTGATTTTCAACCAAAGCTTTGAACTCGTTGAACATTTTGAAGGCTTCATCCTTGTGCTTCGAATAATATATCCCCATCTTTCTTGAGAAGTCATTAATGAAAGTGATGTAATAGAGATGGCCACCAATAGAATGTACAAGAATTGGACCATATAAGTCAGAATGAATGAGATGGAGGATGTCATTTGTCTTGTTTTCGCTAGAGGGGAATGGTCCCTTTGTCTTCTTTCCACTGGCACAACTTGGACATACTCCATCATGTTGGGCTTGAACATCGAGAATACCAAAAACCAATTTTTTCAATTTCAGAAGAGCATCATATAATGTAAATGGGCCAATCTTTGGTGCCATAGCTTTACTTAGATGATTTGCGTCATGGACTAATACTAGAAGAGGTCTTCCAGTAACCCTCTAGAGTCCTTTAGATATCAATCCCAATGTGAATGCATCTCTCATAGGTGATCCAACAGGCCAAGTAAGAACCTTTACCCTAATGAAGGCAACCCTCATCCCTTTGTCTTCCAAAGCAGATATTGATACCAAATTGTTCTTCAACCCTGGCACATACATCACATCATGGAGCACAACAGATTCCCCAGACTCCAAATGGAATTTTATGGACCCAAAACCTTTAATGAGATGAGTGGAGTTCTCTCCAAGAATAATTTTCAAATTTGACTCCCTCTCTACCAAATTAGAAAGAACTTCTTTATACCTAGAGAAATGATTAGTGGCCCCACAATCAACCAACTATTGATTTTGGGAAGCATCGGATGTGCTTTGGCTATCAAATTTGGTGGAGAGGCTAAGGCACATGAGATCTCCAAAACCCAGAAATCATTTGGAGAAATTCCACCCGGATGAAGAGTTATTAAAATAATTAATATTTTTAATGAGTTCCTAAGTCTAAACTTAGGAAAATAAAAATATTAATGTGTATTAATAAAATATGGGTGAGAAAGTTCTAAGTGACGACGATCAAGCCAATTCTAATCTTAGTCGTTGATGAGGGACTTAATCTCAGCCGTTGATTCATCAATAGGAAAAGTATAAGAGGAGGCTTGAGGATTAGTTGGAGACACACCAAGAGGGACCAGTCAGTTTGATTTTCTAGGGCAAGGTTTACTGAGGAAATCGAGCAAGTGATCAGTTGCAGTGAAGGGCAATTCAGCAAGGGATTTTCATTTGAGGCTGAAGAATACATAGAAGAGAGGCAACGCAGTGCCAAGAGAGACATCGCAATGCCAGGAGAGACAATGCAGGCCCTAGAAGGGCTGACACAGAGGTCGTAATGCTAACGTAGAGCACGTAGAGGGCTAACACATTGAGACGCAGAAGCCGCAGAGGATGATGTTGGGCCTCAAAGGCAGTGCTGGGTAGATTCTGTGGGGCAGACTGGGCGCAAATCAACAGATTCTAAGCCAGGAGAGTGTGATGTAGTTCTAGAGCAATGCTTGGAGTAGCTTTCGCTATCCAGAATAGGTAACAATCAGAATTAATGTGGGGTTTGATAATCCAATTGTTGATTTGCCGGAATATTTGTCTCCGGATAGAGGTACTAATGCCAAGGATATTCTCTGTTGGGTGAGCCACTTCTAGCACCCTAGTTGTGTTCACGAATCTGCTTAATAATACAAACCCTCTATATGTTGCACCGATTTTCCTGAATTGGGTTTTCTTGGGGATGGTTGCCCAAAAATAACGGTGTCCCTTGTGTGATTGTCTCAGTTTATTTCACAGCGTGATCTGTATATTTGTGAAGGCTACAATAGTGTTTACTTCAATGTTTATGAAATTAAATAACTTGTTAATGTAAAGAACAAGTAGGAGATTGTAAACCAGTAATTGTAGTAGGGGTTTCCGATGTGTTAGATTCAGGAATTTTCACACCAACCAGCTATCCCACGAATCTAGAGGAGAGGAACTAGTAAGGGAAGAAATAAGAATATATACAGATTGATTGCTAACATTACTTTCATACCTAGAGTATCTTGACTTCTATTGAGGATGACGATCTTCTTCATGGTCACTTGGAGCATCTCTTCTTCTTCTTTCATCTCTTCCATTGCGATCATTCCTCCGGTCATCTCTTCTTCTTCGATCATCAAACTTGTTATTGTCACTTCTTCTGTTGTAACATGGATCATTTTTATTCTCAGGGAAATCTAGAGCATAATGGCCCTTCTTGTGACAATTTTAGCATTCAATGTGAGATGATGTTCGATCATTCCTTTTCTTTGAATTTCGAGGTGAAGGCTTTCTTGAATTTGATGGACCTCCTTTTCCTTTCTTCTTCTTATTTTGAGAGATGAATGCAGCGGGCTCTCCCTCTTCATGTTTTTGAATCCTTCCTCTTGACATCATCCTTGATTCTTCTTGAGTGAACTTTCCAACAATCTCATCAAATGACGGGTACGCATTGTTGTTGCTTATAGTAGACTGTAGTAATGAAGATTTCCCAGATGGGAGGGAGACCTCTAATAGTTACAATCACCAATTACATGTCAGGCATAGTTTCTCCAACTCTTCGCAATTGATCTCTATGACGAGATATCCTCATAATGTAGGATTGCACAGACTCCCCTTTGTTCATCTTCATGTCTTTGAGTTGATGTTTCAAGGAGATGATTTCATTCAAATTGTTGACTTCATACATTCCAGCTATCTTATCATACATATCAGACTTTCTCAAATTTCCAACATATGCAGGTAGACTC
>Ga0139314_100174_pt1 | contig 14293 bp, 7 predicted proteins | sample In2P11_FD_99376 | JGI IMG/M metagenome (GOLD analysis project Ga0139314, IMG submission 99376)
TGAAGGAAAGCTCAAAAGGGGACCATTACCCTCTAGCCATAACAAGACCTCTGACATTCTGTAGTTGGTTCACTCCGACATATCTGGTATGATGTCTGTGAACTCTTTGGGAGGATATCTATATTATCTCACTTTTACAGATGACTATCCTCGCAAGACTTGGATACACTTCTTGAAAAAGGAGGATGAAGTGTTCTCCTAGTTCTGTCATTTCAAAGCCTTGATCGAAAATAAAACCAAGAAGAGGATCAAGATCTTAAGGACTGATAATGGGACTGAGTATGAATCCAATGAGTTCCATGAATTTTGCAAGGAAGTTGGCATTAAGAGGGAGACCACAACACCATACACTCCTAAGCAGAATGGTGTGGCGGAAAGAAAGAATCGTACAATTATGGAAGCTGTTCGTTCCATAATCCATGATCAAAGGCTTCCAAAGTTTCTATGGGCCGAAGCTGCAAATACCGCCCTATATGTTCAAAACTGATGCCCTCATCAAGCATTGGATTCTAAGACCCCCAAATAGATGTTCACTGGTAAGAAACCTAATGTCTCTCATTTTAGAAACTTTGGAAGTCCCGTATATTTTCATGTGCTGAATGATAAAAGAAACAAATTGGGTGCATTTGGAAAGAAGGGTTTTCTTCGTGGGCTATAACGAAAATTCTAAGGGCTATAGAATCTATGGGGCTGGTCAAAGGGAAGTCAAAATAAGTCATGATGTCACCTTTGACGAAGATATGGCTCTTAGGAAGGTTGACAATCTTCCTATTCTAAGGAAAGATAAAGAAGCTGACACTAGGAAGCTGGATGAGAAGGAAGATGAGACAATGCCTGAAATGGAAGAACCTATGGATCCTATCGATCCCCCTCGCAAGAGCCTTCCTTTTCTAGGAAGAGGCTCTCATGGCTTAGGGGGACACTTGATGATGCCGAAGGACATACTGCACCCAGAGGGACTTTCCCTGAAAGTAAGAAGCCAACCAAGTATCAGGGATACTTGACCATTATGAGCACCATCATTCAAAAATGAGCTTTCAAGTATGGAAGGATGCCATGAATGAGGAATACTAGTCCATCATGAAGAATGATGTTTGGGATGTGGTCCCTAGACCCCGGGATAAAACAATTGTCACTTCGAAGTGGCTTTACAAAATCAAGCATGGAGCTGATGGGAGTGCTGAAAAGTACAAGGCTCGCTTTGTTGCTCGAGGCTTCTCTCAAAAGGAAGGGGTAGATTATGATGAGATATTTGTACTGTTGCCCGATACACCACTATCCACTCTATCATAGCCCTTGTTGCTTCGCAAGGATGGAACCTACATTAGATGGATGTCAAGACCACGTTCTTGCATGGTTCAATTAAAGAAGAAGTCTATGTGGAACAACCCAAGGGGTTTGAGATTCATAATTGGGAATCTCACGAATGCAGGTTGAAGAAAGCCCTGTATGGGCTGAAGCATGCACCCTGAGCTTGGTATGAGAGGATCGATAGCTACTTGATGAAGCTGGGATTCACTAGGAGCGAAGACGATCCAAACCTTTACTTTAAGGTTGAGGATGATAAGCCTCTCATACTGGTGCTGTATGTTGATGACTAACTCACATGACATGAGGACATGAGACACGGAGGACACGTAAATACGATTATTCAATACGAAACGCAGTGACTTGGAAACAGGACACGAGGGACACGTTTTATATATATATATACTGAAATATAGTTTTTTATCCATATTAAATTGCAGGCTGTAACTTATCTAATGAAATTAAAATATAGTTACTTCAAAGTTCATAGTTCATTTAAAAAAATAAATAGAATTAGAATTTACTATATAGAAATTAGAATGTGATATTGAATGATTGTTGCCCGAACTATTTGCATCCTTATTTTATTTTATTGCATGGTAGTTTATGAATGGAGAGAAAAATGCCAAATGTAATAATAATTACACAGTTAAGTTTTGTTAAGAGTAAAATATGGTTTAGATAGTCAAAATGACAAGTAACGTCCAACTGAAGCATGGGATGTGATTTGACAATAATTTTTTTTTGTTAAATATAAAAAGAGGAGTTTGACAATTTACATGTGTTTCTAGATTCCAAATATGATAGAAAGTTGTGTGATAAAACATAAAACCAATTAGAAAATCAGAAGACCGAGAAATAGGAGATAAGCCATAAGCTAAATACAAAATCTATAGTATGAGTATGACGAAATATATTTGGATTAAAAATGAAAAGTCAATAACATCAAGTAAAAAGTAAATAAGATTGAGTCTCGTCTAATTTTCGTTTTTTGACGATAATAGTTTGATAGTGTAGTTTTATGAAATTAAAAATAACGCTAAGCTAAATCATTTTCCATCCAACATTAAGATTAACGCCGAAAAAACCTATGTGAAGAGCCACAATGTGGGTGATTTAGGGTGTAATTAATAGCAACTAAAACAGAAAACAGAAGCTGCATTAAAAACCATAATGCGTAAGCTGCAAACACATCTTCCAGCGTTCAAAACCGTAAAAGAGTATTTAGATATTTTTAATTTTAAATCATTTGAATAAAATATATGTCATGAACTGCAATGAAACGTTGAAAGAGGTCAAAACATTTGAATAAAATATATGTCATGAACTGCAAATGAAACGTGAAAAAGCTGCGGAAAGTGCCAAGTTTCCAAACGTATTCAACTGGAGGAAAAAAAAGTTAGGGCAACGTTTTCTATAAAACGAATACTCGTTTTCCAGGAGCAGGACACGACTAAAACGCCCAAATACGTTTTATGTTTTAGAGGACACGACAAAAAACGTTTTCGACATGTTTTAGGGTCGTTTTCGTGTTTGGCACGATAAATATGGGACATGGGACCTTGAAGGATGTGTCCTGTGACTTAGGTTGACGACCTCTTTCTGATTGGTGTAGACCCTCTCATTCACAAATGTAAGAGGGAGTTGGCTTCCGAATTTGAGATGAGGGAGTCAGGGATCTAGGACTGATGCACTATTTCTTAGGGCTGGAGGTTTGGCAAAAGCCAGGAGAGATTTTCCTATCTCAAGGAAAATACATGGTGAAGATTTTGGAGAGATTTGGTATGGTGGACTGCAAGCTTGTGACTACCTCGATGGAGCTTAACTTCAAGAAGTTATGCGGTAGTGCTGCCAGACTTGCGTTGGGAAATGCTTCTCAGTTTCGTCAATGGATAGGAGCATTGATGTTCTTGGTGAACTTCCATCCGGATATATGTTTTGCAGTCAACACGTTGAGCCAATATATGGTTGAGCCTCATCACTCACATTGGATTGGTGCCAAGGATCTTCTGAGATATCTTTGGGGCATAATCACTCATGGGTTGAGATACACTGCCAGAGATGTGAGGCTACATGGATATTTTGATGCTGATTGGGCAGGCAATGTTGTGGACCAAAAGAGCACTTTTGGGTGTTGTTTCTCTTTGGGTTCTGCCTCAATATCCTACATGAGCAAGAAGCAGAAGTCGGTAGCTTTGAGCACTGCTGAGGCAGAGTACATTGCTGCGAGTATGGCCTCCTGTGAGGCTGTCTAGTTGAGGAAGCTCTTCAGTGAGCTGTTTGGACATACATTGGATACTACCGTGATCCTCTGCGACAACCAGAGTGGGATTCGTTTGTCCGAGAATCTCGTATTTCGTGATTGCTCCAAGTGTTGATTTGGGGTAGCATTAGATGTGCTCTAGCCACGAAAATTGGTGGAGAGGCTAAAGCACATGAGAGTCCCTAAGTCTAAACTTGGGGAAAATAAAATATTAATTGGAATTAATATAAAACTGGGTTAGAAGGTTCCAAAAGTCATGGATTAAGCCAAATCTAATCTTAGCCATTGATTAGAGACTTAATCTTGGCCGATGAATTGTCAACGAGAAAAGTGTAAGAGGAGGCTTGAGGGTCACTTGGACAACACACTGAGTTGATCAAGAATTCGATTTTCTGGGGCAGGGCTTGCTGAGGAAATCGAAGGAGTGATCAGAGTTGCAACTAAGGGGCAGTGAATACAGAAGCAGAGAGACAGAGAGGGTACTAAGAGCATCAACGTAGAAGCCGGGAGAGAGGGATGCAAAGCCAGTTAGAGGCCACACAGAGGGAGGCAGGAGCTGCATAGTGTTTGAGGAGAACCGGCTTGAGTGACGCAGAGGCTTCAGAGACTGACGCATAGCATTCAAAGGCTGACGCAAGGCTAGTTGGGCTGACGTTGGGCCAAAGAGGCTGACGCAATCCGTAGAGGCAGACACTGGGAGATTTCGTGGGGTAGATTGGAGCTGAGAGTTGTGGGATTGCTCATTCGAGGGTTTTAGCTGGAATATCTGTCTCTGACTGAGAGGTACCACTGCCGAGAGCATTCTCTGTTGGGTGAGCCATTTCTGCAACCAGATTGTATTATGAAACTGCTTAATAATAAAACCCTCAGATAGCTGCATCGGTTTTCCCGCATTGGGTTTTTCCGGGAACATTAGTCCAAAAATAATGGTGTCACTTGTGTTCTTGTTTTTCCTTCAATTGATGATCTGTATGCGTTGAGCATGTACTTGTATTTATTTTCAATATCACTTGTGTTCTTGTTTTTCCTTCAATTGATGATTTGTATGCGTTGAGCATGTACTTGTATTTATTTCAATATTTACATGGTAAATAACTTGTTAATTAACATAACAAGTAGGAAGAAATAAATCAGAAAGTACATGAACGATTTCTAACAGTTAGACTTAGAAATTCCAACATGGTATCAGAGCGTGGTTGTAGATCATAGGAGAACTGAGGGCATCAACCTAACAGAGTAGCAACAATAGAAACAACTGTCTTGAGTGACAGAAGTTGTTCCTAGCGGAAAAGTAGTAAGGAAGGGGTGACGAAGTGCTTGTGTCATCAAGTTTGAGCTGGGAGAAGGATCAACGCAACGAGAGAAATGAGCAGACCTTACCTACACAGTGCCCGATCATCTTTCTTAGTCAGAAAGGATTGACGCCAGTGGCCAGGAGGTGCGGATTTTGCTGGTGTCAGGATTGTACAGAATCTAGAGGCTCTAACCTTTAGTTTGCTGGGGCATAAGAGGCTGTGGAGAAGTTGCGGAGTGAAGACCAAGGAGGAGGGAGTTACCACTGAGGATTTCTAGCCAAGAAGTCCGCATAAGTGGTGCAGCTGCACTAACGATCGGAGTGGGGGCATCTTGACATTGGCAGAGGGGTTTTGAGGAGGGAAATCGAGGTCAGAGGGAGTCACACCGAGAACTTCCACGAGGGAAGTAGAGAGACTCGAAAGAGTCAAAAGAGGAGCAGTGAGATGGTAGTGAATGGGGTAAGAGATCAAACAGACTGGACAAAGCCTCAAACTTCGTAGTTTGGAAGGCCAAGATCTTGTCCATTCTAGACAGGAATCGTCTCAAGGACTTCGCCTTGAAAACGATAGCGATCCTAGTTGACCCGGTTGAGAACGATAAGTACGAGGAGGCAATGGTGAGGGCCAAGAGCATCATTCTTGATGGGGTCAAGGACCATGTAGTACCACATTGCCGAAAAGGACATGGCAAATGCAATGTGGGATGCCCTGACGAAGTTGTATCAACATACTTCTGTGTAGAGGAAGATGCTACTAGAAAATCAGTTGCATCATATTAGATGCAGAAAGGAGAATAGATCTACATCTTCCTCGGTCGATTGAAGGAGATCCGGGATCAATTGACTTCCATAGGGGCCACATTGGATCAGGAATTAATGGGGAGGACCGCATTGAACGCAGTCTCAGAGGACTGGGAGGTATTTGTTTAGAGCATACTGGGCAGATCGACCCTTCTAGATTGGGAAGAACTGTGGGCGGCTCTTCATTAGGAAGAGATCAGAAGGCTAACAAATAGCAGATGATAGTGAACAACAACCATTTTAGTGGCAGACACAATTACTAGTAGCAAAGCCTTTACAGCCAAAGAGGATTCTAGACAAGAAATTGATGAAGATAAGTAGGAGTAACAAATATTATGAGTATTTGGTTAAGTGGAAAGATTATCTAGTAGCTAATGCAACTTAGATGATTGCCACATTACGATAGAAAAGTGGCAGGACTATTGAAAAACTCATGGGCAAGGGCCCATGAACTCTTTGTTGCTTGGGAGTATGATGCAGGGGCATTTGTAAAAACCTCATTGACCGAGAGATCAAAATTTATTTACTAGAGGAGTTGGTTCCTGTGAAAATTTCTGAATCTACACATCAGAAATCCTACTGCAATCACTGGTTTGCCGTCTCATACTTGTTTTACATTCAACAAGTTATTTAATTATTTAAGCAATGATGAAAAACACTACTGCAGACTACACTGACATACAGATCATAAACTAAAATAGCTATGAGACAAACACACAAGGGACATCGTTATTTTTGGACAATATGTCCTCGAAAAAACCCAATGCGGGAAATCCGGTGCAACAACTCTGAGGGTTTTCGATTATTAAGCAATAGTTCTGAATACAACTCTGGATGCCCTCTCGACAATCCAGTTATAGAGATAAAATACACTAGCGAAAACCTAAGTGAGATTACCTCACTTCACCCAGCAAAATCCCTCCGATCCGGCCATTGAACTGACTATCCCTGGCTACAACTACGCTCCCCCTTCGCAGTAGTTGCGTGGGCTTGTGTGGAGCTCTCTGAGGCTCTATGTCAACTCTGCGCTGGTCTCACTGCCTCCTAGAGCTCTGAAGTTAGCCTTCTGGACTGATTGTGTTGCTCCCCAACAAAATTCGGACTTCTGTAGGAGGACAACTATTCCTTTGCATTGCTTTGCATCAAGCACTGCGTGGGCCCTCCTGGCCCAGCATAAGTCCTCCTTGGCCTACACTGCTTCTTTTGGTGTATCTCTTCCTCTATCTGCTAAGTATTCAGGGTTCTCGAGAAGATCATCCACCACAACTATCCCTGCTCCTCTGCTGCAACTCAGATCACTAGTTCAATTTTCTCAGCAAACCACGCCCTAGAAAAATCGAATTGACTGATCAACTTGGTGTATCTCCAACTGACCCTCAAGCTTCCTCGTATACTTTTTCTGTTGATGAATCAACGACCGAGATTAAGTTCCTAATAAACGACTAAGATTAAAACAGACTTGATCTTTGCCTCCTCGAAGCTTCTCACCCATTTTTTATTAACACACATTAATATTTTTATTTTCCTAAGTTTAGACTGAGGAACTCCATTAATAATATTAATTATTTTAATAACTCACAACTCGGGTGGAATTTCTCCAAACGATTTTTGGGTCTTGGAGATCTCATGTATTCTTGCCCCTCCACAAAATTTTGGAGCTAGAGCACATCCGATGCTACTCCAAAATCAACAATCCCTCTTAGCAAGGAATGTGCTCTAACAATACTTCCCAATAGAAGCATCACTCTGATCCACGACATCAGTCCTCTGTGCTGTTGATGCTTGCCTTGCTGCCCTTCATCCACTGCACTGCTGCACCCTATACTGCTGCCCATGGCACTGGCATTGCCATGTAGCTCACTGCCATTGCTGCATTTGTACTACAACTCCATCTCAAAATGCTGCATCATGCTGCCCATAGCACTTCCACTACTAACTATTGCACTACAACTCAGTTTCTGAGAAGTAAGCAATTGAAAACTCACCCACAACTGACAAGCTACTTAGTCTGGATGCCTCATGATGCTGAAGCTACCTCTGCTGCTAATCTGTGCTGACCCTCTGCTACTACTATGCAGCTGCAATATGCGCTGTGCATCTCGCACTGCTGCAACCTCCTCTGCCCAGCTTCAGACTCCAACACTCTAGCTTTGCCACTGTTGCTCCATCATCCCTCGCACCAACTGACTCCTGTCATTTTGCTACTGTCATTAAGGGCTTCCGTAGCCATATGTGATCCAAGAGTTTAGGTACCTCAAGGATCCTACCCTCGTGTAGTCCTCCCAACTACAATTCAATATCGCCACACCTCTTCTCTAGAGGTGCATGAGCACTTATGGCACAATCCTCGTCATCATTCTCCTTGTCAACTTTCGTTGGAGCAGCCTTTGAGTCAGACTTCTCTTCCTTGCCCTTCTTCCGAGGGCACTGAGTGGTGAAATGTCCCAGTTCCCCACGTCTGAAGCATTTGACTTTGGTTATATCTTTCTTTTTCCTTTCTTGCTGCCCTAGCTGTCCCACTGATGCGAGAGCTGCATCCTCTTCCTCCTCCTCCTTGGCTCTGACTCCTTTGCCGCTACTCCCTGCCTTGCTCACCCTCTTGTTCTCTTCCTATCGAAGAGCTGCCCACATCTCCTCCATCTGGGGAGAGAAGCTCTGCCCAAGATAATCTGGACAAATGTCTCCCAGTCTTTGGTGACTGCATTCAGGGCAGTCCTGACCATGAACTCAGGATCTGGTGTAGACCCCACGGAAGTCAGCTGGTCTCAAATCCCTTGCAACATGAGGAGGAAGGGATCGATCTCTTCTCCCTTCTGCATTTGGTATTGTCTCAGCTGATTCTCCAATAGCATCTTCCATTCAACGGAAGTCCCCTGGTAGAAGGTGGTCAATGTCTCCCACATCTCCCTTGCTGTTTCCTTCTTAGCAATGTGTGGGACCACATGATCTTTGACCTCATCTAGAATCATGCATTTAGCCTTCGCTTGAGCCTCCTCATATTTCATCAAAGGATTAGCATCGACTGGTACAACCACCACTTTCAAGGCATAATTTTTGATGCGATTCTTGTCCAAGATTGCCAGGATCTTGGCCTTCTAGATGACAAAGTAGGATGCTCCATCCAATCTATCTTGATCCCTCAGTCCATTGACTTTCATCTCTACTCAACAAGTGTAGAACAGGTTCTCTTCTCACTCTCTATTGCTGCCCTAGCAACACTCGGATTTGGATTTCTTTTTGCGCTAGAAATCCTCTAAGGAATAAGTTCTTTCCAGACTCCCTCTGAGTCCTGATTTCCTTCGTGGAAATCCTCTCGCCAAATGTCGAATCACTCCTCCCCAATGTGCCTTTGCTGCGGCTTAGCAACCTGGATCTAGATTTCTTTGGCTAAAAATCTGTCAAGGTAGTGACTCCTTCTACCTCTGCTTTGTCTCCACAGACACTGTTCTCTACCAATAGCAACAACGTCCCAACAGCTCCTCAGATTGAATCTGCATTGCTCCTCCAACCCCGACAACTGACTGATTTGAGCCTCTCAAGCTCTGCGTTGGCCCAGAGAGTTGATGTAGTCACTGCGTGAACTTCTCTCAACAATGTTGCACTAATCGTTATCGGGATTAATTCTGCGCGTGGAAAAAATCGGAGAAAATCGGGAAAATCGGGAAAAAATCGTTTAAGGTCGGTACAAAAATATTCCATTTTTTTCAATTTTTTTAATATCTAAAGCATCGACAACATAAAATAAATACATTGACACATAAATATGATAAAATAACTAATATATAAGATGTTTAATATCATTTCTAGTGCCACATCACGCATAACAGTGAATCATGTCCTGAATAGTAAGTCCTGACTCATGACTCCCAACTCAGCCTCAAAATATCAACAAAAAATATAATAATGTATCTCACATCATGAGTCATAATGTCATATACAATGAAATGAGCCAAATAACTAAAGTCTAACGCTACTGATTTCCTTTGCCCCTCTAGATGTAGAGGTTGGTGGAGTTGGCAGTAGACTCTGCTATGCTCTAGAAGCTGAAGAACTAGGAGCTACAGGAGGTGGACCACACCCTCTATGGGTGACAGGGGTAGCTTGGGTCACCTTCTCCTCAATTTATTTATTATTATTATTATTATTTTTTCCAGCGATTTTTTCTCAAAAAATTGGCCAAAAAAAAATGCATTTTTATCATGCGATAATATCGTTTTTTTTTTAAAATTGCGATCAAACGATTTTATCGCGATTAGTGCAACACTACCTTTCAGGTACTGCGTCATCCTCTGCAGGGTCGAAATGCTGATGCAGTGATTGCGTAAGCTCCTCTCGAGTACTACTCACCCTCTATAGGCTTGAAATGTTGATGCAGTGTTAATTTTAGGTATGTTCTATGCTTAGAGCAATTTATTTCAATTCTCACAGTTAGCTCAATATCTTTTCCAGATTAGCAATCATATCAGCATTAGAGTAAATTGCAGATAGAACATAAACATAGATCACAGAAGATAAGCCAAGACAAGAGGACACAAGATGTGGCGCTAGCCAGGGACAAACCCCAATGTGGGGAAACCCTTGATCAGTTCTTCTTATATGTTCTTCAATAGTTCAACAGAGAGAGAGAGAGAGAGATAATACATATACAATAGGAGTCAAAATTTTGACTTATCTAAGTAAGAGCATAGATCATCTCTAAGTAGATGATACATGAGGTAGCTACACTCAGTTGAAGACATGCTGCTTCAACTGATTCTCTAAGGTGACTCCATCACCTATCATTGTGCTGCACCTCGTCATCATGTTGCACCTCACTGTGCTGCATTGTGCTGCACCCATCATCACTATGTTGGACCTCATTACTATGCTGCACACATTATACTGCTGCACCTTATGCTGCACCTTTCGGTACTGCAACATCTTGATGTACCTTATCATCTTGCTGCAGATACTAGTGCTACCTCATCTTGTACCTTACTGTGCCCATCATGTTGCATCTCATTGTAGCATTTAATATCACTATACTATACTAGCAAGTGCCGCACACAACATGGTGCACTTCACTTTGTCATGATGCCCATCATTGTGTTGTAGCATTTTACATCATGCTGCCCCTTATCACAATGTTGTCACTGCTCATACTGCTGCACCATGATTGCTTGCTGTCCCATGCAAGCACCATGTCCTTGTTGTCCCATCTACCATTCTCCACCATGATTGCATTTGCTGCTGTCTTACTGTTAGCATTGCTGTACCATGCTGCTGTCCCAATTGGCTATTGCGGCACCATGTCATTGTTGTTGTCCCAATTGGCTATTGTTGTTGGTAAGGACTTCTAGTGATAGTATATAGAATCTCCTCATAAATGAAGAGACCTCTCCAATCAAACATGACCCAACACATCTCCAAACACTGCTCCAAATATGTTTGTGCACTGCTATTCATGACTATTCTGGTTAGGGCACTAGGCCACACTGCTGTAGCCCTAAACTGCTTGCCTAGTCCATGAACAACCCTCTGAAAAGCTGCGACATACCCTTAAGAGACACCTCCTTTTCTACGCTGCTGCCTAGGATCAATACCAACCCTTAATCTGCTAGTACGCAAGCCTTGCTGTGGTGCTAAGGCCTGCGGCCTAGCACACAATAGTCCTGTAGCCTTAGGTCCCTCAAAACAATGCCTAAACAAGAAGCGTTTAGCCCTTAAGGGCTTGGCCTATTACACAAGATACTTGGCCCCCATTACAGCAACTCGGACCTTGTAATAAACCCGAAACAATCCTCCTTTGTCACGTTGTTCCTGCCTCCTTATGTTGCGGCTAGGGCATGTTATAACTCTCCTTGACTGCGGCTAGGTACAACTTGTTAAGGCCTCCTCTATAGCTGCGTCTAGGGCTTGTTATAACCCTCCTTCTTGAGTGGCCCTCTAGGTTATGTGTAGAAGCTAGGGCTGTGCCAGGTCTGCATCTAGGGCTTGTAGAGGGCAGGGTGTAGGCCTCCTTCCCTCTTACGTCTTAGGGCTACTTCCTCCTAGATTTCTCTTGGACTAAAACCCAAAACAAGTGGAGAGAAATCAAGAGAGAAGTGTGTGTGAAATGACTCTCAAGTCATCCCCTTTTATACTAAAGCGTTGAACATATGTGGGGGTTATTTGTTTGTTGGCTGACCTTGACGAATTGTCTTATAACACAAATAAATTCATAACTCCATGAATACTTATCAGAATCGGATGATCTTTAGATCAATCCTACACCTCTCGACGAGAGGAGTCCAAGAAAAATATCAACTACCATAAATAAGATGACCCACATGGAGTTTGGCCCAAGTTTCCAATTTTAATGCGCAGGCACTTCTCTGGCTCTCCGTCACTCCTTCAGCTGCTCCTCTGCCTCTGAAGCAACACTGTCACTCGGGATAGTTGCTTCTTTGCAGCAAATTCATTGGATCTCCTGGTTGATGTCTTCAGTGTCCTATGATGTGCAATGCTCTGATACCATGTGAAAATTTATGATTCTACACATCATAAATCCTACTACAATCACTGGTTTATCATCTCCTACTTGTTTTACATTCAACAAGTTATTTAATTATTTAAACAACGATGAAAAACACTACTGCAGACTACGCTGACATATAGATCATAAACTGAAATAGCTATGAGACAAACACACAAGGGACACCGTTACTTTTGGACAATATGTCTTCGGAAAAATGCAATGCGAGAAAACCGGTGTAGCAACTTTGAGGGTTATCTATTATTAAACAGCAGCTCTGAATACAACTTTGGATGCCCTCTCAGCAATCCAGTTACAGAGATAAAATACACTAGCAGAAACCTAAGTGAGATTACCTCACTTCACCTGGCAAAATCCCTCCGATCTGACAGCTGAACTAACTATCCCTGGCTACAACTGCGCTGCCCATTTGCAGTAGTTGTGTGGAGCTCTCTGAGCCTCTGCATCAGCTCTGCACTGTCTCACTGCCTCCTGGAGCTCTGAAATCAACCTTCTCGACTGATCCTGCTGCCTTTTCGACTGATCCTGCTGCTCCTTGACTGAATTCAGACTTCTGCAGGAGGACAAATATTCCTCTGCACTGTTTTGCGTCAAGCACTGTGTGGGCCCTCCTGGCCCAGCGTCAGTCCTTGTTCGCCTGTGCTGCCTACTTTAGTGTATCTCTGCCTCTCTCTACTGAGTATTCGGGGTTCTGGAGAAGATCCTCCACCCCAACTATCCCTGTCATTTTGCTGCAACTCAAATCACTAGTTTGATTTTCTCAGCAAACCACTCCCCAGAAAAATCAAACTGACTGATCAACTTGGTGTATCTCCAACTCACCCTTAAGCCTCCTCTTATACTTTTCCTGTTTGAATTAACGACTGAGATTAAGTCCCTAATCAACAACTATGATTAAAACAGACTTGATCTTTGCCTCTTAGAAGCGTCTCACCCATATTGTTATTAATACCCATTAATATTTTTATTTTCATAAGTTTAGACTTAGGAACTTGTTGACATGGGGAATTTTCGCCATACCAACAAGGGGAACTAATCCGATAATAGACCCCAATTATATATGCTTTCGTTTGGGGTGGCTAGTTCCAACGGGTTTTAAAGGATCCCGTAAACTGTTATAGGTGTTGAAAGATTGCTCACAGGAGGAAGACTTCAATTAAATCAATAAAAGGAAACAACGAACCTATATGTATCAAATCCTATCTATACTAATTTTCACCTACTTATGCTAGTCCTAACTATTCTAATCTATTAGGCAGGAGCATAACAAAAGATATTAAACATCATGCATAGATTCCAAGTCCAAATGAATCAATTACTGAGTTCACAGATGAACAAGGCTATATTAAAAGCTTAATTGCAATCTAATTACTCGCGCAAGAATGCACATTCCTGTTCCTACGAATAAACTTGCAACTGATGTTTAACATAGTTTCAAATCAGGGACTGCTCATGAGTTAACTATGATAAAGAATTACATTCAAATAACCAAGGCTAGTCATAAGTTGTATCGTTATCAATATGCACAAAACAAAACACATTTGTATTTATCCCAGCAGCAACACCTTGACTCCAAACACATGAAAGAATAGGACAATGAATCTAAAAAAAAGCTCCTTCTTGACCCAAACAATCTTCTTTATTAGCACAATAAATCAAAAGCTGTTCTGCCCAAAAAAAAGCCCTACCATCATCTTCGGAGGTAATACTTATGCGGAAGGAACTGACCCTCGGTCTTCCCCTAACTTTTCACCTCCCTTCTCTTTTCAATATACAAATCAAAATATACAGACGTAGAATAGTTGGTGTAACCGCTAACACGTCGAGGTTACATTTGTTGGAGCGTTCTACTTCCTAGGGGGGAATGAACGGACGCCGATGGAAAGGAGAATCACTGTGTGTCATCTCTTCATGATGAAACTTGGGACAACTTCACTTTCGGAATACACAGGCAATGCGTGGAAACCCGATCGAGAACGCCTAAGGCCGGATCTTTAACTAGAAAACACCCGCATATATGAACTCTTCGGATCCGCTCATGCATCTTTTAATCCTCGCCTGCAGAGATAATTAACATTAGCTTTATGATTATGAAACATATGATAAAAACGCC